>Ga0194115_10004907_pt1 | contig 14118 bp, 9 predicted proteins | sample TA2MahsurfametaG_3_FD_148656 | JGI IMG/M metagenome (GOLD analysis project Ga0194115, IMG submission 148656) | Freshwater microbial communities from Lake Tanganyika, Tanzania - TA2015002 Mahale S4 surface | ecosystem: Environmental > Aquatic > Freshwater > Lake | place: Tanzania: Lake Tanganyika...
GAACGAAGGAAAAAAAAAAGGAACGCAGTTTTGGGGGAGAATCTGTCTCGGCGATGGACGTCTCCCCTTTTTTTAACGAGAGGCAGCCCTCTCGCCTGCACGTCATACGTCGCCGCTATGCTCTCCATCCACAAGAAGCATTCCGAGCAATCAGAACGGTGCGTCACATCAAATCTCTTTTTCCAGAGAAGGCAATCAAGGGCAACGATTGTCTCTCCGATTAAGCAAGGTACTATCTGCAGTTGATGATGTACATCTTTTCTTTTATATCGGATCTTCAGAGAAAACCAACCATGAATAACATTACGGCGTTACTGATCATGATAATGTTTGGTCAAGTTCGTTCCCTTGTGACTGACTGTGTGCTTCACTCAACATCTCATGGCAAAATATCATCGCCATTTGGGATTTCCCTGAAATCATCAGTACGGCATCCGTTACAAGAATATCAACGATATAGTCAACAACATAAACAGCAACAACAAAGATCTTCATCCACCGCACTCTCGATGGCCCGCATGCGTGGTTTGGAAAAAAATCGACAAAGCGCTACACCTACGGGTATGTCCTTTTTCTCCTTATGCAAGAGTCATCGTATCACCGAAAACATAATTCGACGACGATGATGATGATGAATGAAGCTTTTATGTTTGTTTGTGTATCATCGAATATCGTCATGGAGGAATCCACAAAAAAGTTTACCCATGATTCTTACGCCATTTGTTTTTTTCCCTATTTTTTTCTTTTCTGTGGTCGTGGTCGTCATCGTCGTTCAGAGGGTGGGATGACATTGTATCTCAAGGCAGGACCAGATGGGACCAGTGTAGGAGATTGTCCCTTTGCTCACTTTGTTCGATTAGTATTGGAAGAAAAGGGATTGGAATATACAGTCCAACCATGTACGGCGGAGACGAAACCAAAATGGTTGGTCGAACATTATGAGGGTAAAATGCCAGCTCTTCGTCATCGGAAGGAATGTTATACAGAAAGTAGTGTTATTGGTGATTATTTGGAATTTTTCTTCCCCGAACCTAGTCTTCAGGGGATGAAATCACCAGGGACCTCGGTAACGGAAGGATTTTTCCCAGCTTTCGCACAATATATCAAGGCAGCCGAGGGAAAGGATGACAGTCAATTGCAAGTCCTACAAGGGAAGCTATCTGCCTTGAATGAACATTTCGTCAGTTCAGACTCTTCTTTTCTCGAGGGTGATTCTGTATCATTAGCAGATTGTCGATTAATGCCACAACTCTTTCATCTACAAACGGCCATTGAAGGATTCAAAGGGGGAGTCCCTGACATTCAGACGTTGTATCCTCGACTAAACGACTACTATGATAGATTCGCATCCCGAACAAGTTTCCAAGCTACGCTCTACCCCAAGGAAACCGTCCTGTGGGGATGGGGGAACGCGAGAAAGTAGGTTGACTTTGTTTTGGTGACTACCGCGGAAAGAAGAGCTAGTGATGTTACAATGTAGATCATTGGGTTACCGGTCCATCTTTAGCATGGATGTTATGTGTACCTGAGCAAATGCTACTGCCAATCATAGGAATAGAATTTACATGACCTGGAGTGATTGATGAAAGTGGCAGTTGATCCACAAACTTTTCGACGGTACTTCAATCGTTTCGTGTCCCCCTTCCCCATTGGATACGAAACGTCGTCGTACTTCCTGCCTACGTTCCCATATTCGCGTTTCATCCCATCGTCGTACTACTCGACCATCGACCATACGATCGATGCGGGTATACGTTACCAACGCCACATTGTCATTCGACATGAATCGAACCGCTGGATTCATCATTTGAAAACGATCGTGACCCGTTTGATTCCAAAAGAGTTCTTCTTGTAGTGGGTTTTCTTCACCGAGTTCGTGACAACCGCGTGTCCCAACTTGGAATCCAGTCAACACTGGGCTTGTCAACGCACAGTACCCCGAATAGTCCGCATCGACCATACTTTGGAGGAGCCGCTCATTGCATTTCAACAATTCATCAATTGGCTTGTTTCCGCTATGTCTCTCGTTCTCTTCTTCCGTCGTAGTAAGGACTCGTGGTTCCTTAACAGTCGGCTCCTCATTGCAGCCCATTGATTCCATCAACACTTTAGTGTCATCGCGAAATGATGGAGTTTGTTTCGGTTGCTCTTTGACTTCCTGTGAAAAAAATGGCTTCGATTTTTGTGACGACGAGTCTCTCGTGATGGACGGTGGCAGTGGGGCCCATTGATCCATGCCTTCAATCAAGTCGTCGTGTTCCGCATTTGATGGATCAGAACGGAATTCCTTTGAAGATCTTGAATGTATGATTTGGATGAATGGGTCAGTCACGATCTTCTCCTGATCAGCAGAGTCACTAGGTGAAACGACATAGCTTCTTGACAGGTTCACCTCTTTTCCCACGAGCGGTAGATCTACGGCGCCGAGAAGAGAAAGCGACTCTGGGTCGTAGAACTGGTGACGACGTGAGTTTGCTGGTGATAGGAGCGGGGTATAACGTGGCTCATCGTGCGCGCTAGGCACGTAAAACTTGTGACGACATGAGTTGGCTGGAGACAACGGAAGAGTACAAGACGCTGGAGTGACAGCAACGCATCGCCGGAAAATCCTTTTCTCTTGGTTCAAACCTTTAGTTTGCTTTTTGAGTTGCCTTTCAACGATTGGTTCAACTTCTTCGAATCCTAGGGATGAAAGGCACTGCTTCAGACTGAGTTCATCGATATCGTCATGCAAGACCAGTTCCACGCCGATAGCGGCAAATTCCTCTCGAATCGGCTGCATCGGCGGCTTGTCATTGATGCAGGTGACACAAATATCAATATTGTCACCGCTGTCATCCAAGCGAGTAGTTCGAGTACTGATGGGATATTCCTGGCTAGGTTCGTTGCCAGACGGTAGTGGTTGGGTTTTGCTGGTGCCTCTATGCAGAAACTTATCAACTTTGAGAGATGTTTCATTCAACAGCGACGTACTGCATGTCCCCCTCTTTAGCATCGTATCATTCAACAGTGAGTTACCGCATGTCCCCACGCGGTCCATGATATCATTGAAGATTCTCCTCAGTTCATTGGGAGATCCTGATGTACTTCTTTCGGGGGAATCTTTGAGAGGGGTAGTAACTTTATCCGAGATGCGAGCCGAAGCCGGGTGCAGAAAGATAGAGTCAGCACGGTTTTGAGGATCTTCGTCAGCTGGATATCTTGATGCCCCTCGAGCCACACGACGAGCAATACGGGAAATCACTCCGGAAACCGAATCATCGTCCTGAACTTCGTCATCGGTGTGACTTGTGGTTTCCTTCAGAGCCAAATATTGGGTATCGTCGATGCCTACCTGTGACCTTAGGTAAATACGAGTCAGCGTTTGCGTCATCGATTCGTCGATATCGTCATTTTCCATACGATTGTCCTCCTGTTCCAAATTGTTGTCGACCTCTGGGAGACTATCGGGATCATTGTTCTCCACGCGAATACCCCCCTGTTCCAAATTGTCGTCGACATCTTGATGACTATCACTGCTGATCGCGACCCCGTCATTGTTGCCAAAAGAAAACGTTCCCAATGCAATCAATGAACCAGATTTACTAGATTTCACTTCTTGCATAATCAGGTCCACGCTCTTCCTGTGACGGCTGGAGACAGACTCGCTGTTGAAAGGTTGCGACCTCAGTCCGAAGTTACAAGACAAGGGCCCCTGGCTACTGGTCTGACGCAGTAAACGTTCCACGGGAGACTTGACTTCAGGCAGTTTTTCGAACGCTAGTGAAGTGGTGGAATCATCCAGGGAGCGCGAACGAAAAGAAGTCAGAGGGCTTATGGAGACCGTTGGACCACTTATTTGTATCGTGAATTTCGACAATTCGGTATTGCTGTGGTTACTGTGTTGCAATTCCAGGGGATTTTCCGGATTTTTGGAGGTCTGCTTGGTAGTTGGTTCAGGTGGCTTGATGGTTGCTTCAGAGTGGTCTTCAGTCACTGGATCCATCGAAAACGCGACGGGGATAGATTCTGATTGTAGCTCAATAAGTTCAGCCACTGGAGCTTCACGGTGCTCGATGGTTGCACCCGACTGTTCTTTGGACAGCAAATCCGCCGAAAACAATACGACGGGGATAGATTCTGACTTCAGGTCAATACTTTCAACCACTGTGTCTTCTACAAGTCCGTCATTAGCATCCAGTTGAGTCTCATGTGTCTCGATCATGGTTTCAGGATGGTCTTTCGACAGCAAATCCGTTGAAAACTTGACTGGAATAAATTCTGATGAATGGTCAAGGCTTGCAGTTGCCGCACTTTCTGGTTGTTCATGTGTATCCAGTTGAGTTTCAATTGGAGCGATGGTTGTTCCTTCCGACTGGTCTGCCGATAACAGCCGATTCAGGGATGATAGGATGGAGAAAGAATCTGACGGATGGTCCATACACTCAGTCAATATACCTTCCACAACATGCTGATGGGGATCCCAGTGAGGTTCAAGCGGCTGCATGGCTGCTGCTTCTAGTTTGTATCTTGACTGTGGATACGTCGAATCCGTGACAGGGAAAGATTCTGACAGAAGGTCGACATTTTCAGCCAAGGTGCTTTCCAATAGCAACTGATAGTCTTCTGGTCGAGTTTCGCGTGGATTGGTCGTTTCTTCAAGCTGGTCTCTTGAATGTGCTGCTTCCGTCGAAAAGGTATCGGTGATGTCCGAGAGAGGGTCGATACTCTCAGCCGTGGTATCTTCTAGCTGATGACACCCATTCATTTGAGTCTCAGTTGTCTTGATGGTCGCCTCAGGTTGGTCTTTCGACAGTGGGTCCGTTGAAAATGCGACAGGGATAGATGCTGACGGAAGGTCGATACGGTCAGTCCACATGTCTTCTTGCTGCTGATTGGCTTCCGGGTGTGATTCACAGGGTTCGACCCTTGCTTCACGATCGTTCGTCGACTGTATGACCGTCGAGACTGCGTCAAGGATAGATTCTGACAAAAGATTAATGCCTCCAGCCAATGTGATTGGCAGCTGTTGCTCGTAGGTATCTACTTCAGTTTCAAGAATCTCAATGGCTCCTGCGTCGGACTGGTCTTTCCACAATAGATTCTTCGATACCGTATCCGCGATAGATTCTGCAAGAAGGTCAACACTTTCAGCCATCTGTAACTCGTAGCAAAGAGTTTTATCGATGCATTGTTTGTGTGACATTCGCATAATTGTCTCCTTTGAAGGACGTGAACATGGACTTCGAGGCGAACATCGCTGAGATTTCACGGTATGATTGAGAGAATCCGACAGCTCATCGACGTCAAAGGAGTGAGCGATTTTAGAAAGCTGTTGATGAATCTTGAAGCACTCCAATGATCTGGCTGAACATCGGTCTTTCCCCTGTACTATCGGCATTCCTGTTCCGATCATTTCCACGTCCGGTTCAGTTTCTTGCGTTAGTGATGTAGGCAGCTCCGTTTTGTAGTTCATGTATAATTTCCGTGGTGACGACTGCGAATCCATGTCAGCACTAGCGATCTGTTGGACTCCCTTCTTCGACGATTGCATCTGTATATACTGCTCTTGATTACGGCTTCTTGTCCGACTCGGTGAGTTGGCTGCATCCGGAATCCTCGTCGGTGGTGAGTTGGTGGCATCCGAAATCCTCGATGGAAATAATGAGGATGATAGTCTGGAGGATCTTTTAGTTGGTGACCGCGATTCTGTCCTCTCAATGATTCGGGACTGTGGAGTGATACTTTGAGGAATACTGTCGACGGTCGGAAGAGACGCAAATGACTGTAATGCATCATAGTAGAATGTTGGCACCCGATGCAACGTTGTTTCATCCTCAGGACCAGTATCAATGACGAGGCACTTCTCAGCCGTCACCCCAGTGTTCACCTCTATCCGTAGATCTTGCAATATCTCAATGAATTCGTTTGGTTGTGATGGTGTTGACTTTATTTCATCCTGGCTTTGTTTGCTCCTCTTCGTTTCGTTCCCCTCCGATATTGTAGACAACGCATGACTTCCTTTCGAACATGATGAATTATTGTCCTCCTCCTCTACTTCTGGTTTCGGTTCTGGTTCATTTTTCGCGACGAACCATTTGTCGACAGCGCCAAGGATGCCATCCCACCAGTCACTGGCGGAAGGAGTGGCGATGGAGCTAGGCGTGTACGTAAGACTTTGTTGACTTGATTCACTCATCGGAGATTTGTATCCATAGTCCTGTTGTGTCGAATCTAAGGGATGTGTTGCGATCTGTATGGTGCAACCGTTGGCCGTAGAGAGTTCATCATCTCCCAGTACAGTTTGAGGGGATTGTATTCGCTTGCGATGGACCACAAGTCCAGTAGTCACCGTAGGAGGCTCCTCCCGCACTTCTGTACCTACGCCGGATCTCGGAACGAGTTCATGATCAAGTTCATCAAGTACCGGAACGGAGACTGTCGTTGTTGTTGCTGCTGTTGTTGATGGTTCTCGCTGTTCATCATGATGGACATCATCAATTTCAATTGTCCAAGATGAAGATTGTTTGAGAAAGGATGAAAGGACTTCTTCTTCACGGACCTTTGATAACTCTATCCCCAATATACCCTGCGTGTGACTTAATGCGGCCATTTCTTCACACAAACTACTATCATCACAGTCTTCCGATGATATTCTTGTTGTTGTGGTGTTAGACGTCGTCGTCATCGAAGAAGAACGAACCTGTTCCATCTCATCATTCAGGGCAGCGTTGACCTTGTTGAATTCCTCCTGAATGGCTAGGTAGGTAGATCCATGATCGATATCACCATTCTCATCGTTTTCATCATAATCACTGAATACTGGTTCATTCCATAAATCGTGGACCAGGGCTAATTCCTGCTCTAACAGTTCTTGTGTGCGACTCAAGACAATCGTTTCGTTCGTCCGTTGGACTTCGTTGACTTCCGACGGTTCGACAGATAATTGAGACTCCCCTGTACTGCGGCCAAGTGGTGGTAAGTCCTCATTACTTAATTCCTGACACGAAACGCTGAAGGAAGATATGTGATCATTGCATACTGGTGGATCATTCCATAAATCATCGACTATGGCTAATCCCCGCTGTAACATATCTTGTGTATGACTCAAAACAATCATTTCTTTTCTCAGTTGGACTTCGTCGTCTTCTTCCGTCGGTTCGGTAGAGCCTTGCCGTCGGTCCTCATTCCTTAATTCCCGAGATGGAACAGTGAAGAAAGATCTGTGATCATTGCATACTGGTGGATCATTCCATGAATCATCGATCATGGCTAATCCCTGCTGTAACATTTCTTGTGTATGACTCAAAACAATCATTTCTTTCGTCAGTTGGACTTCGTATTCTTCTTCGCACAGTGGACACTCGTCCCGTGGACTATTAGTATTATGGCCTTTTCGTGAGTCTTCACTTCTTGATTCGTGAGTCGCAACAGTGAAGGAAGATCTACGATCAGTGTTCACGTCACTGTCGTCGTCGTCATTGTCAGTTTCGTCGTCATCACTTTCATCGTCCTCGTCATCAACGTTAGAAGAATCTTCTTGAGAATGCTCGTGTGAATCATCATCCTCCATCGATAGGACGAAATTTAATGTTTCATTGATTCGTGTCAATTCCTGTCGTAATAATTCTTGTGTCAAACTTAAATTACTCATCTCATGTTTGATACTTCCGGCATAGTAATCCCCGGATGACATCGATGACGATGATATGAAGAATTGTAATTCCTCCTTTAGGGCACGACCCATTCTTTGAAATTCCTTCTTAATTCCAATATACCCATCATCATCACTTTCATCGGTAGAATCACTCATAAAGCCTTCTCTTGATGATACAGTCGATGATAGACTACGCTGTACGGATAGTGGTGATTCTTCTTCCTCTTCTTCGGAAGAGGTTGCGTAGCTACTACTACTACACGAGGATTGTAGTGGTCGTGATTCGTTTCGATGATCATCCTGATGTGACGAATTCCCCTTTTCATCGTAAGAAAACAAGTATCTTCGATCTTTCCATATCTCATGTGTCCGTTGACGTTCTAGGTGAATATCGTTCTCATTTTCATCTTCGTCAACTTCATCTTCTTCATCAACCCTTTCCTCGTCTTCATCGCGTGTTTCCATATCGCTTCTTGACGAAGGTTGGCCATGATAAAGATCAGATAACGCGGTAATGGATAGAAACTCTTGTGGTGTCGTATCGTATTTACTGGATGGTCGTTGAGTCGACGATCGTAATGGCGGAACTTGTCGGCATTGTCGAGCTTTCATCCAAGATTGTCTCATCCTAACACATGTGATATTGTTTTCGCGTCGTCGTCACAAGAGGAAGAAAAAGGCTGTGCAGTTGTTGTTGCTGTTGTTGTTGTGTGATTACCCTGTCGTCATATGATAGCGAAGGGTTTGTTTGCTGGATGTACGAGACGAGAAGAGACAGAAGAGACGCGGGTTGGGTCAGTCACCCCACCTTGCACGAAGGGAAAGGAAAATTTCTTCGTTGCCAATCGCCAGAATACCCAATGGCCCCACCCGGCGCGATAGTTGGGTCGGCAGGCCGTTGATGACGTGAAAAAGCAGTAACCAAAAAGAAGTACGGTATGCATACCCGCGCCTGTGAAACCCCCGGTTCCATCGTACATACAAAGGCTATCGTATGTTCATATGTTCGAGGGTTTCTGAACTTTATGTATGAAGTGCGGACGAGAACAGACGGAGCGAACTTCTTCCCATAAATAGTGGCCGATGTAGCGAATCGGATCAGATGTTCGTGAAGGTGACGCTCGTATTTTAAGTCCGCTTGGTGGCGGTGGCGGACGTCCGTTCCCGCACCTCAGTTAGGTGGTACAATAGGTATACCGGTATGGCATCTATACAGTAGATGCGTGCGATACCGCCTTGGTCGTCATTTTTCTCTGACAGTGACACTGTGATCGTCGACCTCGGAACCGATGATTTCCAATGACGGATATGATACGGAAACTAACAGTAAAAGTGTAACCGAAGCAAACCAAGAACTTTTATACAGGCATACATAGCAAACCCTCTCTCTCTCTCTCTCTCGCTCTCTACGACTCTCGAGAAGAACGGATCCTCTGTAGAAATCCCCATCTTCCCTCCTCACTCCCCCCCACGAGGGCATCTCATAGAAAAAGACCACGAAGAAAAAAGGAAGAAAGAAAAAGTTTTGTAATGATGTCGAATAATGCCTCCTCCATTTCATCATCTTCTTCTTCTTCCTTGAAGAATCGAAAGGGTGTTGCAGCCGTTTTGGATAATTTTGATCGATACGAGAAGGAATCTTCCAATGAAAAACAACCACAAGACGACGAAGATAATGAGAATTATCCATCCTTTACAGTCAAATATACAAAGTCATGTAAGAATAATCCCTTATGTGGGATATGTATGGGTCAATGGTTTCAACTATTATGGACTAGAAGGTCTTCTATCGATTTTAAAACCTATTGGCCAAGAGTACTTATGTTGACAATCTTGAGTGGAATTAATTCGGTTTTAGGTTGGATTGAATGGATATTATATGAGAAAGAAATTCAACAACAAGTGAAATTATTATCCAATCCTGTCTTTATTATAGGACATCCAAGGACTGGGACGACATTATTACAATCATTATTAGGATTAGATATTGATCAATTTGCAATCTGTTCAACCTTTTGTGGAGGGTTTCCATCATCATTTTTATGGTTTGAAACTATTGGTAAAATATGTTTTGCAAATGTCATAGATGAGTCAAGACCGATGGATAATATGCCATTACATTTTGATTTACCCCAAGAAGATGAATTAGCGACGAATGCATTAACTGCCGGATACGGTATTTCACCCTATATGATGATATGGTTTATGGATATTGAATCAACCTTCCGTCCCTACTTTGCCTTTGATAATAAAAATAATAATGATGGTGATAATCAACAATCACAAGACCAGGTGAAGACTCGGAATGATGATGTTGATGTAGATGATGAGACTTTACCAGAAAAGGAAATGATGGAAGCCAAGAAGATATGGACAGATGCCTTTTTATATGTATTGAAAAAATTAACACTTCGTGCACAGAAACGACAACCAACATCACAAAATCGTTTATTATTGAAAAGTCCTGTCCATACAGCTCGAATGAAATTATTATTACAATTATTTCCACAAGCACAATTTATATATATCCATCGACATCCCTATGATGTATTCCGATCCGCTGTCCATATGGCAGATACGACCTATTGGTATACCTATTTTTCTATCCCCACATCCCATCAGATTGAAGAATTTATTTTACGACAATATGAAATCCTATGGGATCGTTATCAAGAGGGCAAACAATATTTACAAACCATGGCGACGACAATGAATGATGGACAACAAGATCCACAAGAACAACCACAGCCAAAACAATTGATTGAAGTTTCCTATGATGAATTAACGAAAGATCCTATCCAAACATTGGAACGAATTTATATGGATTTAGGTTGGGAAATGTCAACTTCGTATCAAGGACGATTAAATAGGGATTTGGCAGGTCGAGAATCCTATCAAAAAAATTTCTATCGACCATTATCTTCCAAACGTATCCGTAAAATCCTTCATGAACGATGGGGACCATCCTTTCATGAATTTGGTTATAAAATGGAGGCGGATGATGAATGATAACATGAGGCAATGAAATTCAGATACAGATAGAATCCCGCATGGGGAAGTGAAAAAGAAACTTCCCCTTTACTTTTGATCCTTTAGTGGGACTTCATCATCAAGGTAGCTGTCTCGACTACTGCTAGTCTTGCTACCACTTCCACTATATCCACTGCTCCTACTGCCACGTGTACTCGTAGCGCTTAGAAGTCGATCCCCCGTCGTCGTCGTCGTCGTTGGCCTGATGAGAGAAGAGGATTCCAAAGTATCACCGCCACTACTATTTGACTTTCGGACACTTGCATGAGCTTCACTTAAGCGACTTCACATCGTCGTGTCGGGTGCCATCCCCGGTAAAGACGGATCATACGCAGCTACCCCCGGTCGGGGACTAACGGGGACGCTTGCATTTTGTACCGCCTTTCGCATATTGATTTCACCAATATGCCCCTCGGGGATGACTGGATCACAACAACAACAACATGGAAGCCATGGCGATGGGATTTCGTCGGAGGGTTTGAATTTATTCCTGGTCACTGGCTTGCGGATGTACGCACGATCGTCATGATGTTGATCACTCCCCAATACCTCTGTCGTCTCATAATACGCTACCCGTAGCGTTAGGATCCAAAGGCAAAAAATCAAGAGGCATGTTTGTGTCGTGGCCGCCCAAACGAAACCCTCCGCGGCGGTATCACAAACAGCTTCATGCATGGTAGCGACATACAAGGGACGCCATTCGTCACACTGAAATAGTTCTCGCAATTCCCCCTTTATGGTACGCAATCGAAACGGAAAAGAGACAAAAATGTGAGCAACAGCAAAGAAAGAACAGGATCTTTACCAAAGATTCCCCGTACTGATCGTAACTACATACAATGCTCTGACCCAAACGACACAATTCATCTCCCATGGCATCGAGGCCCGGTACTATGACATCAGGCTCTGTCCCGCATTGTGCCTCCAAATCATTCTGTTCTTGTACTGAATTGCCGAAAGTCACTAGGGCTGGGATTACGACCTCTTGGAGTGATTGAATTACTTGTTCCATTCCAAGTGGAGCGTCCTCTTCTCGACATCCTGAGATGTAATACCTTTCGAAGTCGTATACGAGAGAGTCAAAGTTCCCCTCTTTGTTTTCCAGTAGATTTAGTACGGGCTCGTCCGGCGCATCATAGCATAAATCAGACGTAGCTAACCCCATGAAGATGAACGTACAGGTCAGAATCCAAGTCGCCGTCACCAGGAGGACCATACAGGGAACGATAATGTATGATCTCATACAAATAACCCATGTAGGGAGGGGCTGTTCTTCCCCGTGTTTCCTGGATGTTTCCAAATGGGTCATGAGGACTGCCGATAGGAGGCATAGGAATCCCAACGATATAGAACATCCGGCCGCACCCCAGAATAACTTGACTCCAGTTTCGGGATATAGTTCACGTGCTCGATTCAAAAGACGTTTGGTCTCGCGTAAATCGGACGGGACATTCCCTATATCTCCGCCGATACTGCCAACTGTCGATACCATCCCAGAAATGACGTCCGTAAGTTGAGGACTATAGGGAACATCGGTAAAGTTACATCCCAAGTCTTCTATCGTCGTCGCATCTTCATTATCGATACCGGAACACAGGGATGGTGTCACCTTTGGACAAATACCTACCAAAATAATCAACAAAAATCAATCGTTTATCAGCATAGTGAAAGGCAGGACAATGTCGGACACTCCGAAAAACAAACCAGTCGTAGTAGTAGTAGTCTGACCAAACGTACCATCAATTTGTACAAGAAATTCACGCATCGTCTGTTTCGTACTTTCTTGTGTCGTCGTAAAGACGTTTGCAACTTCCAAGGTATTCTGTAGAACGACATCGACTTTGTCTAATCCATTTTCAAATCCTTGAAAGCTAGGAATGAGATATCGTTCTGTCATGACCGTGAACATAATCGCTGAGATGATTGCCCCACAGGCACAGAACCCTGCTCCTATCCGTACACGTCGAATCCGATCCCGACCTACATATATACCATGTTCATAATGTTTCCGTGCCTGTTCGTATTGTCGGATTATCTTCCGATCATCCTCGGTCAATAAAACTCCTGATCGTGTATGCGTCGTGGCCATTTCACTCTCTTCATCATCATTCTTCCTCTCCCCCTCATCGTCATCGTGAAAGTCATTATCATCATCGTCCTTATCAGTCGATCCATCACGAATCTTTTCAAATCCATGGTGTCGTTCCCTTTCCCGTTTCCTCTGTCGTTTGTGGTTCGATGGTGAAGTTGTTTCCGGCGGTTGTAGTAGGTGTGATGCGGATAATGTTTTTCGACCCATGGCGACACCATTCATTTGGAGTGGGAAAGAATTCCTTTCCAGTTTCCGTATCGCTTCCGGTTTGACTGGTTTTTGTGGTAATAAACGTTGCGCGGAAAATAAACCTACCTTTTTGGGACCAAGACATTTGAAGATGAGCAAAAGGAGTACCCAGAGAACAAATATACAACAGATGACGATACTGGACCCGAAAAGCCCCTTTAGATAATTTCTTCTTTCTTGGTCCGTTCCATGAATCCATAGGCTTATGTCACGATCATAGCCGAATCGGAAAGGAAAATTATGAATACGTTGTAACACCGCGCTCACTCGGAATGGAAGTGGCTCGTGCTGAAGATTAAACTCTGTAGGTAACGAACAGTTACCGACGATAGGGCTCATTGATGATGGTGGGAATCTGACATGTGCCGATCGGTATATATCGTCCTTGTTTTGCGTGTTAAAGGGCGGCAGATCGATCCCTTGCTTGGCTTTCGGAGGTATTGGGCTCCATTACGCCGCGTCTACTACGGCTTCAGCTGTGCCTCTCTCACTGTCTGTGAAGTACGATAGGGAGCGATCAGCGTTGCGGTTAAGTGTTGCGACATCCATTCGTTCCACCGGCTTACGTCGGAATTCTAACTTGCAGTTACAGTTAGATGGAGTTCCCGCCAAATTTGGGAACGTTCACCGTCAGTTCGACCGACTTGTTCTTTTCCGTTGGGGTATTTTCCGTTATTCACAGTTATATTACCGGAAGTCGGAAGTCAGATCAGCGGTAAGCAGCCGGTGACGTCTGCTGTAGTCAGATCAGTCAGGCGACAGGATGGAAGTCGTAGTCGACAAAGGATGCGAGAACTACGGTAACGGTAATTGTGAAAATAAACTACCGATAACTCAACAAACGAATGTAAACGATGAGTTGCACCGAATGAAACATTATGAGCGTACTTCTGAGATGAAATCTCAATCGTCTTTGTGGGAATGTGGCGATCATCGCGGATATAAAACGAGTCCGGTCATCGCGGAAATGAGTTGCTATTTGTTTGGATTCACAACTTGAATCTTGGTCAGTCTGGCTACTGTGGTCGGTACTACAGCGAAGAGGCGATCGGGACTTATCTAACTGAATTGCTTCAACTTAATTGCTTCCAAAGCAGCGAGTTCGAAACCT
>Ga0194115_10004908_pt1 | contig 14117 bp, 8 predicted proteins | sample TA2MahsurfametaG_3_FD_148656 | JGI IMG/M metagenome (GOLD analysis project Ga0194115, IMG submission 148656) | Freshwater microbial communities from Lake Tanganyika, Tanzania - TA2015002 Mahale S4 surface | ecosystem: Environmental > Aquatic > Freshwater > Lake | place: Tanzania: Lake Tanganyika...
CAGAAGACGGTCATATGCCTTCTGTACTAGACCTGCAGCACCAGCGGTTCCGCCTAGAGAAGCGGAGTTTGTTGATACATAGGCGTTAGCCATTTTTGCGTCACCTCCAAGTGACTATGAACGGATTTACTGTTGCGAGCGAAGGAGAGCAAGAAGTTCGTCAGCGCTTTCAGCGTTGTCAATCCTCATGTTCAATTCATCTGCTCGTTCGGGTGAATAAGCATTCTGAGTCACAACATCCATTTGCCTTAGATTTGCAATGTCACGTTGACCAATTGGAGCATCTTTCTTAACTTCAAAACCGAATACATCGGCATTTTCATCAAGCCATGCTGAAATTGATTCTTCGTTTGAATCTAAATCTGCGGGTATGAATTTTGAGATTTTCATGTTGACACCCTTGGATGTAAGAACATCCTTTAGTACGCGTTCTCTTTGGGATTTAGTCAACTCACCAAGAGTTGATTCTAGTTCCTTTGCTCGCTTCTGCTCTACCTTTAAGGCTTTACGCAGTTTCTTAACGAGGTCGGTATCGGCTCCGTTGAAGTCGACTTGTACATCGTCTTCTTCTTCTTCGTCTTCCCAGTAGTTATCGCGGTTGTTGCTCATAGCAACCTCTCCCATTCTGTTAGTAGTTTCGTACGCCTCAATACAGGTCGGGGTTCCTATATTGGCTCGTACTACCAGTCTTATACACTGCGTAGGGCTGGTGGGTCTACGTCAGGATTCTAAAGTAAGCCTTGTCTATACGTACCAAGTGAAAACCTACCTACTCCGGCTTTACCTTGGAAGGCTCTTGTTTCTCTCTCAGCAAGTAGTCTTCTACGCTGAGATGCTGTACCTTGAAACTCCTGTGCTTCCAATTCTTTCTGAATTGTTTCAGCAGTGGCAGGAGCCTCTCTATTGTAAATCTGTTCTAGTTTGACAGTAGGTGCTAAGTTCTGTGCTATGTTCTCAAAGCCTTGCGCTGCTTGAACTCCAATTTGCGCTTCGCTTAATCCAAGCGCCATTAGACCAGCAGTAGTTTGTCCGAATCTCTGTCCACTAAATGTGATACCGCTTCCGGCACGACGGATAGCCTCAGCCGAGAATGCTGCAGTAGCCCTATTCTGTTCTAATTTCTCTTGACCTATCTTTGGGTCCATAAAGAAGTCAGTTAGGTCTGCACCTTCTTTTATGAAGTCTAGTTGTTTTAAAGCCTCTAGATAAGCAGGGTCAGCATTGATACCCTTAAGCCTTGCCATGTTAGCATTTTCAGCAAACTTTGCTACGGTAACGTTGTTCTTAATATAATTTTTAATATAGTCAGCAGATGTAAACTTGCTGCTTAGTTTATATAAGTCAGCAACTTCCTTATAGCCTTCTACTGCATTGTAAAGTTCTGCAGGGCTTTTAGGTCTTGCTAAGCCTTCATTGTAAAATCCATATTGGGCATAGAATGGTGACTCTATTTTATTACCATTCTTGAGGGTATAATCTCTTGAGTTAAGGAATATGGCTACAGCATTATCGTAGTCTAGTCCATCCTTAAGTAAGGATAATAAGAACGAAGTAGAGGAATCTATAATCGCAGAGTTGAATCCCATACCGCGCAACATTGACTTAAGAACATCTACGTTAGTTGTTATCTGTGATGTTAAAGTAGTATCTGTTGTAGATGGTTGAGTTGTTGTTCTGGAAGTAATAATTTTAGTTCCAGTTATCTCACTTGTACCATCGCTATAGGTAACAGTAAATGTTCCATCCCTATTATCCACTCTACTTACTACGGTTTTTCCTTTGTAAGGAAATCCAGTAACCGTAACAGTTGGAACATTACCAGGAGTTGCTGCATTAGTTTTTGTCTTTATACCTAACGCTGCACCTACGCTTACCGCTTCATCTAGTGCCTTCTTGGCTGCTGTTTGAGCAGGAGTTAAACCAGTTACAGGGTCTCTAACGTCTTGTGGGTCTACAAAAGATGGAGCAGGAGCCGGTTCGACTTTTTTAGTTTGTGTTGGTGGCAATCCTAGTTTTGCGCGTGCTTGAGTTCTTTCATCTACTTTAGATGTTGAAGTCTTACTTGCTTCTAAGTCTGCTTGTTCTTTATCACGTACAGAAGCAAATGTAGCCTTAGGCGTAACAGCAGTCGCTGCCGTAGCAGATGGGGTAATTAAACTTTCCCAATTAATATCACCTAAACCACCGTCTAATAGTAAATTAAAGTAATCCATAGATTATCCTATTTGTAGTTGGCTTTTTAGGGCTTGGGCTAGATTTACAGACTGATTGATGGCTTTGGAGGTTCTTGCCATACGAGAATCATCCATAACCATAGTGGATAATTCAAAGTCATTTGGCAAGCGATAGTTTCCTTTGCTGTCAGTAAAGTTTAATATGCGTACCATTAGCGGGTCATCCATACCAACGGAGGTTTCTAGGCTTTCGGAAATGAAACCCATTAGTTTATCAACTATAGGTTTGGCATCATTTCCTGCTTCAATATCAGGAGTTAAACTCATAAAGCGCTGAGCAATACCTTTACGTACTTTTGACTGGTATTCTTCTATTAGTTGCTTTGCTACTTCTGAGTTTCCAGTTCCCATAATTCTAGTTATGAAAGGTGCTGCTTCTGTAAACGTAGGTGGTTTTTCAAAGTTGTTGGTATTAATCTGAACCATAGCGTCATAGATGTTCTTAGCAGCGCCACCAATTTGTTCTACATTCCACTTCTTAGAAGGAAAGTTAGTAGCGATATAGTTAGCCATAAACTGCTTCTGCTCTGCGGGAGTGAACCCTTCGCCTGCAAGCATGCTTTCGCTAGTTGTTACTGGCTCATACTGTTTTACACCTTCAGCATTAAGTAATGGCTTAAACTGTGGCTTGCCATCTTTGCCAATCTTTTGCTTGCCAGTCTTGCTATCATAGACTGGAACCATGACGACTTGGTTACGCGCTTGAGTATAAGGAGTTTGAGCCGTTAATTCAGCATTCCACTTCTTCTGAAAATCTGCTATTAGGTCAGCGCTAGGTGCTGTGTTGTATGCCAGCATATAGGCATCTGTTAGAGTATTGGTAGCATCGCCAAGGTCTTTAAGTTGTAGAGCCCTAGTAACTTGAGTACTAAACTTAGTAGTAGTATCTACCTGCTTAGGTCCACTAGGACCTCCCTTTAGGGCTGTAAGAAATCCAATAACATCTGTCTGACCCATTCCAAGCGAATCTTGGATAGCCTTAACTAGACCGGCTCTGTCCTTATCATCAACAATACCTATTTGGCTCTTGCCTTTAGAGTACCCTTTTGCGCGTAATAAGGTTTGTAATTCTTCCCAAGCATTGGGATACTTAGTTCCAGCACTAGGAGAAGTTCCTACAAGTTGAGCATATAATTTGTTAAATTGATTTGTACCTGCTAGTCTGTCTCCAGATACTTCTAGATACTTTAAGTATGGATTAGAAGCCAAAGCCTGGTCAGATAAAAGTACCTGTTGGCTAATGGATTGAAAGGCAGTTTTATCTTGCTGGAAAGAACCTTGTCCGGTAGAAACTACTTTCGGGTCTAATAGAGGACCAAAAGTAGATTTTTTTTGTTCAGCCATTTACCTAACCTTCCAGTTGTCCGGCAAATACGCCGTAGTACATACGTCTAAACGATGGATTTTCTGCCATAAGAGTTTCTGCCATAGTTACAAGATTATTCCTCAAGATAGTTGCATAACCACCTTTAGACTTTAGACTTGCATAGTTAGATATTTTAAGTCTATTTAGTTCTTTTTGGAACTCTACATACATAGGATAGAACTCGCTAATCTGAGCGTATACTGGCGACTCAGCAAAGGCTGGGTCTTGCAAAGCCTTACCGATTCGGTCAATCTTTTCATAAGCGGTAGAAGTAGTAACTACTTCTGGTGGTCTACCACCAAACTCGGCATCAAGTTTTTCTATCTCTCTTTGATACCAGAATTGAGTATAGTTATTTATGATTTGCTCATCGGCTATCTGGTCTTTACGCATAGCGTAAATCATTCCTTCAGCCTCACGCTCTAATTCATCTGCCGAAAGAGGTCTACGAACTCCAGTCTTCTTCTGCCAGTTATAGTACTTGACAGCAAACTCTCCTCCGCCAGGGAAGAAGTAGGGAACAACATCAGAGGTAGACTTAGCATATAGGTCTGCAGCCTGTGGATTGTTATTCAAGAATGTCCAGGCATCGTCAGTTCCAGTAACCGAAGAGGTGCTTTCAGTAAGAGCAATTAAGATATTATTTAAGCCAAAGGTATCACCTAGTTGGCGTACTGCTGCACCGTAGTCACCAGGATTTTCTTCCTGAATCTTATTCCAGTACTGATACAAGATAGTTCCAGTCATAAACTTCATCTTGTTATCAGGATTCTTAATCTTTACTAAAACCTCTGTTTGAGGTGTAGCAGGTGAAATACTCTGAAATAGCGCTGTCAAAAAACCTAATGACCTAGAATAAGACTCTGCATCATTAAATAATTGATTTCTTACAGAATCGCTGGCTAATGGATTATCTCCATATCTACCTGTGGATGCTAAGTAAGATGCCCAATCTTTAATACCACGGTTTACCATAGTAGTATCACCCATAGCGTAAAGAACTGTCTTCTTTAACCACGATGGGAATACTACATCTTGTGGACTTTGGATTGCGCCAAAAGGTGTAACAATATCACGCAATACATCATAACCTGAGCCAAACTGATTAACTTTACCTGATGTAACAAAAGCCAACTGAGCAGCAGGACCAAATCCAGGTATAAGTGGATTAGTCTGTCCAAAGGCTAAGTTAAGAGACTGTACTGGGGCAGTAACTTGTATCGCTTCTCGCATATCAATATTTAGACCAGCCAAAGCGCCTAACACACTTCCAACTAATGGCATTTTAAATCTATAATCTTCAGAATTAGGGTCTTTGTAAAAGAATCCTTGGTCATCATCGTATGTCATTCCTGTGACATCGTAGATAGTGTTGGAACCTTGTTTTGTCAAAGCATCAAATGCTTTAGCAAAACGATACAAAGGAACTGGATTCTTAAATGCTAGTTCGCCCCACTTGTAGATAGTATTAGTATGAGCCTGTGCGAATGGCCATACTAGACGTGCTGCTTGAGCCCATTGCTTCTGTCTAGCAGCGTCATAGAATAATCCAGCAATTCGTTTACTAGCCTCTGTAGCAGCAATACCATTAATGTTCTCTAAAGTATGAGTACCGGCAAGGTCTCCAATTTTTTCACGTCTCTTAATTTCTTTTTCAATAATTTTAAGAACCGGATTAACAGGTCCAAGACCACGAGTTTTGCCACCGATAACTTTACTTATAGGGGCAAGAGCCTTAACAGCATTAGGTTGTAATTTCTTAAGGTCATCTACACTAAGTAATCCTGCGTACTTACCGATATTATCCCAATATGACATAACATACTCAGGACCAAAATTATATTTACCTTCTTTTTTAGCAGCAAAACCAAAGAATCTATCGATATATTCAGTTAATGCCTTTCCGCCAGGCATCATAGCATAGACTGGTTTCTGGACAATTACCGTAGAGTTAGTTAGATTCTCAGGCTTAATAGTGCTTGCTAGAACCCTTTTAAACTTCTCTTCTAGTATACCCAACTGCGCAGGAGTCTTTACCCCACCAGTTAACCAAGGTGACTTAAGGGTTACAAACTTTCCACCTTCGGTAGCAACCTTTGCTTCTCCAGCAATAATATCCATAATGATATTAGCGGCACTACCATTACCAGCAACAGACTTAATACGATTAGCATAGGTTTCGTTGCCAGGTGTTTCATCAAATAGGTAGGCAAAGATTCTCTCAGGATGTAGGTTATCCTTAGAAGGAGCCTTATCTAGGTCTTTTAAAAAGACTCTTTTAATGCCAGGATTCTTCTCAAATGCACCAAAAGTCATATCCCGAATAGGATTTCCTGGCTTATCAAATTCATCTACAAGACGTTGTGCGAATGCTCTTTTAGCATCTTCATCACCTAATTGCATTAATCTAGCAACAGCAGGGTATAAATCATCTACTGCCCAACGATTTAATACGAATGATAGACCCTCAAAGTATTCAGGAGAGTTGGTATCTACCATGCTATAAGTCTTGAATATCTCTGCTTTACGGCTTTGTTGATAGTCAGATACAGACTCTTTACGGGCTATCTGTAATTGATATCCTTTGACGGCATCCATTAAATCGCCATCAGTAAGTTCGCTAGTCCACTTGTTGCCAAAAGCATCAAACTGGTATCTGCCAATTTTTTGAGCAAACTTATTCATTGGACCATTTTTACCAGATGTAGCCATTACAAAAGCAATAAACTGGAATGGATGGCTAAATATGCTAGCATGTCCAGAGAACATCTGGCGCATTTGCATTTCACCAATATTGCGAAGAATATAGGCTATACGGAATGCTAACTGAGAAGTTCTCCAGATATCGCCTAGTTCTTCAGCAAGTGCTCTAGTTGCTTTTCGTCCTTGTTTTAATTTAGATGCTTCAAAACGCAAGAAAGCACTCATAATGGCTTTGCTGTCAGGCAGGAACGCTGTACTCTTAAGCATTTGGTCTAGAGATACTGCTTTACCTAGCGGTATAGCATTTTCTAAATCTCCAGCAAATACAAATGTAGGTTCTTCGCCCATAGCGCGTTGAATTGTCGAATATTGTTCTACAATGTTTTTCTCAGCAGAACCTAGTTTGATAACTTTGGCTAGTTCTGCAGATTCTTCCGCATTAAGTCCCATTCTTTCAGAAAGCATTTTGGTTAAATTAACCATGCCTTTTTCAATTATGGCACCGCGTTCTACAGCGCTTTCAGCCTTGTAAATCTTGCCTAAAAGGTCATCTATGAAGGCTTCTTGAGCCTTAACACCAAGAACAGTCTTAAACTTAGCAGAACTTATCCAGTTCTCTACACCTTCTATGGTTTTACTTAGGTCTCCAAGGTTAATCGTAGTAGAGCGTACAAAAAATCGTCCAAAAGTCCTATCTAACGTCTCTGCTACTTTAACTAGTTTGACATCTGAAGAATCAACCAGTTTCATCGCTGGATTGGCAAGTAATCCTGTTCGAGCACGTAACGCCAAGGAACGGAATACCTGAAGGTCAGCCATATCAGGGTTTAGAAGCGATAGGAAGGTTGCTAGAACCTCATCTGGAGTCTTAGCAGCAGCCAATGCCTTAACAGTATCAGCATCCAGTTTATTCCCAAAGAAACGCTGTACTTTAACTGGGTCTGATTCTTTTGCTACAACTTCAGCAATACGAGAGAAGTTTCTACCAAGTAAATACTTGAGAGGCTTAGAGAAGTCATCCGCTAGGTTGCCGCCAAAGTAATCAGTTACACCAACTTGGCTACTTATCCACTCGCGCATAATGCGCTTTTCGGATAGTTCTGCGTTAATATCTATGATTCCACGTAGACCCTTGTATTCTGGGTCACTTAGGTATCTAGCAGCAGTTTCTAAATCTTGATTAGCAACTTCACGGAAGATATCAAGTTCTTTAACTCTACCATCAAAGGCATCTCTTTCAAATCTAGCCTTATCTAAGTCAGACTGTAGTTTAGCAATAGTCTCATCGCTACCCTTAAACCCTTGCATTAACTTAAGCATATTAGGACCTAGGTTGGTAGGGTCAGCAATCTCTGCAAACGCATTACCAATCTCTGCTTGAGCAAGTCCAAAGTATGGCTTTGTTCCATTAAGCAGGAATCCACCAGTCTCGCCATAGATACTACGCACATTTGCAATAGCATCCCAGTCCCAAATCTTAGCCATTTCATCATAAGCCAACTGAACAGCCTTGATACTTCCAGTCTCACCAATTCTACGGAAGATATCTGATAGAGTTCTAAAGTTACTTGGTTGGTCATTAAATAGGGTAGCCCAAGCGTAACCCCTGAGAGCCATAATGTCTTCGTTAGACATCTTGGTAACATCTGTAAAGATGTCTCTAATTGGACGTTCTACGCTAGCATCATCAGCGATTGCTTTTAGAGAATCTAGAAATTGATTACGACGAAGTTGTTCAGCCTGAAACTCTTTGCCTGTAAATGAACCTAAGTCAGCACTTAAATCTAGAACCTTCAAAGGTTCATCAGTAAGTGCAGTTACGAAGAACTCATCAAGACCGTGTACACCAATAGATAACTTGCCAGCAGCAGGTAGTTCATCTAGGATGATATTACCTTCAGCAAACCCTTTGGTATTCTTTACATCTGCACCAAGTTTGCCGATAGCCCTTACAAGTTCTCCACTCTGAACTTTATCGTGAGTTGAGATATATCTCGTAATGTTATCAACTGATAAAGTCTCTTGAGCGAGAGGATTCTTCTTGATTCCTTCTCCGCTTGCCTTTGCTAAGTTTAAAATGCTTTCAAGAGTACCAGAAAGTGCTTCTGATTTTTCTTTTTCTATAGCAAGAAGTTTACGTTCTTTAGAAAGAACTCTGCCTTCTACACGCTTAGCATTTTTCTTGATTAAATCAAAACGAGTACGCTCTAAATCTTTAATTGCTGAGTCTACAGTCTCAAGACGTTTTGCAACTGGTTGGTTAAATGGCTCAGCAGCCTTAACCATCTCAGAAATCTTACGACTTTCTCTAGCACCTTTGGAAAGTGGACCAAAAGCAAGAAAAGTAGTAGGGTCAAGACCTATGTTTAGAGTAGCATCAATGAGTCCAGACATCACTTTATACGCTGTTTGGTCAGGAGTTAGCCCTACAGACTTAGCAGCAAAGCGTCCCGTAGTAAAAGATTCACCGTAAACACGACCATAAGCGCTCATAGCCTTGGCTTGGTCTTTGCCTACACGGCTTTCAGGGTTAATAAAGAATCCTGAGCCTGTATCTACGCCTGGTTCGCCACCAAATGTATCTTTAAGTAGAGATACTAGCGTGCTTTCCTTGCCATAAGCAAGTTGTGGTACTTTACCTGCTGAAATATCACGTACTGCAGCAGTAAAAGTATCATACGGGTGACGTAATGCGGCAAAAGTTAGACGAGATACGCCCTTAAATGGGTCATAAATAACATTACTGAATGTATCTTGAAGTGCTCCTACAAATCCACGGTCTTTTTTAACGGTAGATTTAATTTTCTCTAGATTAAGAGTATCATTTTTTAGTTGTGATATTCCGTCTAGGGATACAATCTTACCAATTCCAGGAGTATTAACTGTAAGTCCTTGGCTAACCATAGCCATAACTAGGTCTTTACTCATTCCAGGATACTTGTTTACTATCGACTGGAAATTGTTGTACATCTCTGGCGTCAAAGTATTCATCTGCATTTGAATCAGACGACGCATAGAGTCTTGGCTATTGTTGTAAACAGCCTGCGCAGCAGGACCTAGAGTAGGTTGTTTTCGTTCAGCCACTACTAGCCCCGTTTTTCTTCGTTATACGCTTCTACAATTCTAGCAAGTTGTGGAGTTGGGTTAGCAAGATACATAGCACGAGCAAGTAACTCGCCTTGATTAAAGTCATCTACAGGAGTCATGATAGCAGAGTTGTCACGACCAGGACCACCCTTAGCGCCATCAGATAACGGAGTGCCTTCAGCACCTCCTGCTAGCAAGTTAATTGGGGGTAAAGATGCAGCCATTGGATTAGCAGGTCTTACAACTTCAGTAGGAGTAGGTGCGCCTTGTGATAACTCAGTTAAGTTCTTGCGCTCTCCATAAGTGCCACCGCTGGCTTCAGCAATATTTCTGCCTTCGCGTTGAATCTTTTTGACGTTTCCTAAATCCTCACGGCGAGCGAATCTACCAGGACCACTTGGCATATCTTGCATTGACATTGTTTAGTCCTCATCTTCATCGAAATCGTCTAGCGGATTTTTAATCGGGTCATTCGGGTCAATTATCCAATCAGGATAACTTGACCTATCCATAGCAAATGCTAAAGCAGTTCCTTCATCCATGCCTGCTTTACGCAGTGCATCGTAAACTTCTTTTGTAGCAATTGCCCAAAAATCTAATTTTGTTAAAACTGGTTCTTTTGTTGTCCTAGCACGACGTGTCATTTTCTTGACAACTTTTTTAACTGGTTTCTTTCCAGTAGCCATGTTATGCTCCCAAGCCAGCCAGTATTGTTGCTAAATCCCGTGGTAGTTGTGGAGGGACCCCACCAGAAGGTTGCTCAGGAGTGGCTGGGGACGGAGCCTGCTCAACTGGACCTTGTAAGCCTGGTGGAGTCATCTCTGGCTGGGCTAGTTCTTCGGGGGTGAAGACGGCTAGCGCAGCGTTCTCGATAGTGTCCCCTCTGCGTCGACGTTCAATTACGTCCGCTATTTTTTGAATAAGCGCTGTTGGATTCTGTCCTTGAGCAGCCATAGCAGGAATTGCTTGTGCAGTTGCTGTGATAGCAGCAGCCAAATTATCCCGCATCTTTTCGATTTCAATTCGTTGTTCTTCCATAGTAACATTTACGTTCCATGGTAATTCACGACGAATAAAGTCCTTAGATACCAAACTGGCTCCAAGTGCTTGAAGTGAGAAAATCAAGGCGCGTGATGGGTCAAGTCCTGCCATCAAACCGTAACGTACCTCAATAGAGGTGTCACCTTTGATGTCTTTGGATGGTTTGTACTTTAACTCGTACGGCGTACCCTGCGCGATTCCCTTGACGCTCTTCTCGCTATCGAAAAGGAGTTCATCCATTTCGAAACATGTCTTTAGAACGTCTTCTAGTGTTTCCGCTAGAATCGTTTGCCCTGCTTTGATTTGTGAATCGAAAGCACCTAGAAGAGCCTGTACACCTTGACCAGTGATGATAGAAGCATCAATGTTTCCGGTACGACCTTCAGGATAACGAGCACCGAGACGCATTTCGCTTTGCAGCGCTGCTTGCTCTTGGAATGCCGCTACTGGGACTTCTAATCTAACTCTGCCTACACCAGCAGGTGAAGCAGTTCTAATAATAGCATCTGCACCCATAGGCATATCCATAACATCTGATGGAACTACCAATGGTGCTTGGATTGATTTCTCTGCTGCTTCCATAGCAAGGTTAGCAAATCGTGACCTTGCCAACTGTACATACAAAACATCATCAAACTGTCCGCGCATTTCATCATCTACGCCAGGACGTCTTGCTACAAATACTGTCATCTTACCAATTGGGTTAGCAACATAGTTAAGAACTAGGTTGCCTTTAGTTGGCAAGAAAAGAACAGTTACATACTTGTCTGTATAACGAATCATCTCAAGCATAGTATTCGTGTCTTGGTCAAATCCATTACGACCAAGTAACTGATATGCAAACTCAGGATAATCTACAGCAAGTTCGCCAACTGTTTTAAAGTAACGCTTAGCATAAGCGATGCAACGACCAAATCTATCAAACTCAGGGTAGGCACCCATTGGGTCTTCTACGCGAATACGAGGTAGGTTATTTTCAAAGTCTGGTTCAATGTGTATTGGCAAGAAGCCATAAGTAAAGTACCAGTCAGCACCCCAGTACATTTGAGACTGCAAACGAGATTGATAAACATAGTTGTTAGCAATCATCGTGCGCTTATCAGCAAATGCTCTAGCACGTTCAGATACAATGTTGGTAGTGCTGCAGTTAAGAGAAGGAAGTGGGGCTAGAACCTCAGCCAAGTCACGCGCTGCTACATCTACGAAGTTAGCAACCATTGACTTATTCATACCTTCAGGGAATAAATCAGGATAGATGCTGGTTATATCACCCTTACGTACAGCAAGGACGTCTTGCATACGGGCATCACGGGCAGCGTTGCGCTGCTTTATATTCTCGACGCGCCGTGCAATCGTTTGGATATCTAGTTGCATTACAGTCCTATTCGTACAGTGATAACTCGTAATCGTTTACGTTCATAATGAAACGTTGTTCGAGTTGCTTTCGTGTAGCCCATCTGTTGTTCATGTGACTTTGATTTATATTTGCGTTACTGATTATTTCTTTGGCTCTAATCTCACAAAACCATAGCGCCATAACGCAGTCAGTCTTACCTTTGGTCTCAGGATGCCAGGTAATCAACTGCTGTATGAGGGCTTTAATGCCTTCAGAACTATCTTGGGAAGGTATTTCCATCAAGTTATCATTTTGGTGATTGCCATTACGCATAGTCCCAAAGAGACCACTCATAGCAGCCACACCGAAAGATGTGTCCCACTTATTTTTGCCAGTAAACTGGCTTGAAAATCTTACACCTGCAGAAGCAAGGAATCCACGCAAGTCTTCATCTAGCGCATAGGCTTTCTGATGTGCGTTAATCTCAATGCGTAATTCTTGAGGTTGATACTTATGTACCCAGTCTTCAATCAAGTTACGAATTTTGGCAGGAGTTGGTTCAACCATATTTGCTGCATCTAGGATATAGCGTTTCCTAGTTTGACGGTCAACGGTCATAATTACCGCTGCAGTATTACCAGTCATAGCAGGGTCTAGACCCATAATGGTATACCACGCACCGCGTTCCCTAGGATGTCCAGGAACTCCAGGTTTTAATGGACCGCGTTTGCGCATCCTGTTGATAGAGCCTTGTACACATGCAGGCGAAAATATAGAGTCTTCTTGAACATCCTGTTGCTGGTATACCAGAGCCCAGGCAGAGGGACTAACTTCTGAACGGCGCCCAAACAGTGCTGACCCGTTCCATTTAGGGTACAGACCTTCTTCATCTGGAAGTATACTTTCATCAGAACCCTCCCATGGTATATGGCTTTTGGGCCATAAGGTTTTCCAGTTCTCAGGCTGGTCATCAAATTCTAGCACTGCTGGCATAGCAAAATATGTAAAGGGAGTCTTACCGTTAGACCAATGCTCCCCATTGCGTATCTCTCGATACAGGTCATTAGGGGCGATACGGGTTCCTACAATTAAGAGTTTACCAGTATCGCCAAGACGAGTCACAACATCTCGCTGTAACCACAAGAGTTGCTTTTCCCACTCGTGGGCATTTGAGGTAGTCACCACGTCGTCTAGGATAATCAGGTTAGAACGAGCACCTGTAATTTGACCGCCGATACCCAGGGCTTGGACCGTAGGGTCCTTTTCGGTGGAGTCACGGCTGAGGTAAATCCTATCAGCCTTCCAGGTATCGGCGTCTTCACGCCAGCCGCCGGTAGAACCGTATACGGCTTGGAGTTTACTCCAACGCTCATGACTCAACCGCTGTTTGATGGAGTATAGATACTCCTTAGCGCGTTCTTGAGTCTTTGAGACAATTGTAATCTTAACATTCGGGTCCATCGCTATCCGATAGACACAGTAGTTCACAGTGATGACCGTACTCTTGGCATGCTCAGGGGGTACGTTAATCAGAAGACGTTTAGGGCTACTCTTCTCAAAGGTCATCGCAGGATGAATCCAAGAGGGCTCGCGCCCCTCCAAGACATCAATCCAGGACCTATGGTGTGGGAAGATGGGTGAGTCTAGGAACTCTGCAGAGAACTGCTCAAACCCAATCTTGAACTTTGCATCGCCTGAGACAATGCTGAGGGTGCGCTCGCCTTCTTGCTTGGCGCTTTCTAAGTCTTTGACGAACTTTGGGTCTTTGCGCCATATTTTCATCACATCAGGTTTCCTGCCAGCCCTAGCAATAGCGTCTTGCAGGTCCAACCCCTGACGGACGAAATCCAAAACCTTAGCCTTGGCTTCCTTCAGTTTGGCTACATTATGGTGTTCTTGTCCACCTTTAGCAGCCATATAAAACCTCCATATTAAAATCCCCCTTCGCTCAGCGCCTCAAGGCGCTTCGCTACCCCCTATAAAAAGCGAGGCAGGCACCAAGCCTGCCGAGCGGGAAGGATATTCGCTTCTGGGTACCGCTCATATCCTTACATATATACTAACCCGTTCAAATAAGGAAAACGAACGCTTTGTTACCAAATTGTTATATAGATTACATATAAATAGGACATTACGGGCACACTCGGAGCAAATACTGGAAAAATATTATTTGCGGAGAGTGTATACTAACGCCTCCGGCGTTTAAAGCATTGGGGTCGCTGTGCGACCTCGTATGCTTTTTTCCGTAAACGATAGAGACTCTCCTGGCTCCGCCACGAGTGGCGAGCGAGCGATAGCGAGCGAGCGCCGGATTTTTAATAAACCGAGCCTGAACGCTTAAAGGTTTGTG
>Ga0194115_10004909_pt1 | contig 14116 bp, 33 predicted proteins | sample TA2MahsurfametaG_3_FD_148656 | JGI IMG/M metagenome (GOLD analysis project Ga0194115, IMG submission 148656) | Freshwater microbial communities from Lake Tanganyika, Tanzania - TA2015002 Mahale S4 surface | ecosystem: Environmental > Aquatic > Freshwater > Lake | place: Tanzania: Lake...
TTGATAAAAAACCAACCTAAATTTATTTCAAACCATTTATTAATTTTGTATGTACAGTCACGTATAATATCCCAAAATAACCAAACTAATATTATAATCCAAAAAATAATTATTATTACCATTATATCCATTTTAAACTATCCCGTTGTTAGTTGTTTATATTTTTTCAAATCTTAGAACCTTGTATTCTTTTCCTGCAATTTTACGTGTATCAACCTCATCATACCATTCAGAAAATGGTCTTGCGTATTGTGAACCAAATGACAATGATTTATAAATTACAAGTGGTTCATTTGTGTCTGTATGATTACACATGCAAATCACTTCGTATTGACCACCTTTGTAATGTTGAAATTTTTCACTTGGTTTAGGATAATTTTTGATCATTTTACAATTGCACTCATTAATTGGTTGATAATTCCTTGGAGTTGTCCAAAACTTGTGAATCTTATTAAGGGTTGTGTATTGAATATTTCCACATACCATCCGTTCTCATTTGCCTGAAAACTTGTGCAGGTTATAAATCCTAATCCACTCACTACATCAAGATAGTAATAATAATCATCGTCTTCTTCCATGTGATGTTTTTCAAACTCAAGAAGATATAGCCCTTTTTCTGTCATAAAGAAAAAATAAAACTATTTTTCTAATGAATCAAGGTAGTCATTGAAATCTTTTCTTGATGGTGGTCTACCATCAATATTGTGATGTCCATTGTAGTAGTTTCTTATTTTTTGAATTGTCTCAAATACTTCAATTTCTTCAAGTCCGTCTCTTAAAGTATTATCCCAAATTGACATATCTTCATATCCAAATGCGTCATTAGGATTATTTTGGATGTCGTCTAAAAGGTAAGGTATTTTATTTTCGCTCATATTAATTTTAAATCTTGTCTATATTTTTTCATTTTTTTTCTTACTTCAGCAAACTCATCTTGATCGGTTGCTTTATGTCCTTTAGATATTGCGTCACAAATTTTCATCTCATTTTTTAATATAAAACTCATTTTTTCTGAATCAGTCAATTCATATGGAACTACCTCAACTCTTATAAACTCTCTGATCAAATTTTTGATTTGTTCAATTTGATGAGATGGGTCTTTTTTTGTACTATGTGCCATTATTGAGGTTTGGTAGATAGTTCTGCTCAACTCTAATATTTTTTTGTCAAATCCCATAGTAATTATTTCATCAAATTAATTAATAAAATTCCCAAAAAAATACCAATTATTACACAAAACATCAATTCAATCTCAGGTTTATCGTTTTTTACCATATTATTATGAATTTTTAAATATTAAAATTATCTAAAAAATATTTTTCAAATACTGAAATGTTTTCCACCCCAACTTTCAAAATATTATCTAAAATTTCATCAAGTGTCAAATTTTGTTTCAAATATTCATTGAACTTTTTTAGAAATTTGTCACTAAAAAATTTTTCATATTTGTCCGAATTCAAAATTTTATCATTGTGATATTCCAAGCTATATTGTATTGAATACTTTTCAAGTATGTTTTCTATTTTTTCTTGTAATTTTGAATCAAGAAATAACAGGTCCCAACAACTGTTTTCATCACCACCAGTTTCATTGATACCTTTCAAAGTTAATTGTATTGCCCACTTGGATTCCTCAATTGTCATTTTTCCCCACAACATTTCTTCTAATTCGGCCAAAGGGAAGGGATACACAAATTTTACAATCCTAAAATCATTTAAATTTTTCATTTGTTTTATTTTAAAAATTCCAAAACACCATTGAAAACGGCATTAACCGATGGATGACATTCGAAGGTTGGTTTATTTTCATAACAACCTGGTGATCTGTATCCATTCCATCTTGTTATTTTTTTATCACCCAAAACATTGTACTTCATGTCTGATTGACAAAACAAATCACAAGAACCACTTATGAATTTATGTTTGTAATCTTGTGAACCTTTTCTATAGGGTGTTCTGTAATAGGGATTTATTGCACCTCCTAGTTGTAAAATTTTACAATCAGTTGTGCCAGCAAAAGGTAATAATCCCGCATTCATTGTTATAACCATCGAACTATTTTCTAAAAGATGCCAAAGTTGGGATAAATTTAATTTATCCACCAAACTTATCACATTTGAATTTTCAACTTGTAATGAAGTTTTTTTGTCGTCTTCATTATAGACAATATTTTTACCAACAACAACCACGTCAATACCCAACTCTATAATTTTGTTAGTAAGTTCTTCCCAATTTTGTTTAGACCATGTTCTACAATCCCATGTTTTTGACGGATTAATAACAATATATTTTTTGTTTGGTAAATCAATGTTTAATTTTTGTGGGAAATATTCTATAGTTTTTTCCTCGGGTGAAAGAATAAAACCTAAATGTGTTGACCAATAATCAGTCAAATACATTTTTCTGATTTGTTTTTGTACCTCACCAAAATTGTGCCCATTACAATCATAAAATATTTGATCGTGTGGCATTATTTGTCCCTCTTCAGGATTATATACTTTACCAACATATGGATTATTTTCAAATACTTCTGGGTAATTTGTTTCTACATCCAAAACATCATTATGACATTTACTCAAATACTTAAGAACGGGTGTAGAATATAAAACATCTCCAAAACAACCTGAAATTTTAAACCCAAATTTCATTTACGATTTTCCTTTTTTGAAAATGCAAGTTAATATGTTTGGGTGTTCGTCACTTGGTTTTCTTATTGTGTCTTCAATGTCCGAATACACGACCATATCAAATCCCATTTCATTAAAAAATTTTTCAATAGATTTTTGATTGAAATGCCATAAATGTTCATCCGGTCTTCTATGTTTCCAGTTTTCAAACCATTCATCAGAAAAATTATGGCACCAAGGTAAACTAATGTACACATAGTCACATTTAAGGTTTTTTACAAAAGAAATATCTTCAAAATGTTCCAAAACGTCAAACATAGAAATAACCTCATAAAAATTCTCAGTAATATCTTTCACAAATTCAACACCATTCGGTACTGGATATTCAGAAATATCATTTCCATAACACTTGTCAACACCTTGTTTACATACTTTCAAAAAGTCACCATTACCATATCCAACATCTAATATAGATTCGGGAGTGAATCCCAAAATACCTAATAGATATCCAAATCTTAATCCTGCCATTTGGGGTCCTTTATCACCATATTTATTATACCTTTCATCAACATATTGAAAATTATATTCCTGTATTTTAGATATAAATTCAAGTTGTTTTATAAGTCCATTTTCTAAAATTTCATAGTTATCTATCATATGCTACTGTGTTCGACTAGTATTATTTTAGCGCAAAATTCCCTAACTTGTTCTTGTTTATTTCGATCATAAGAACCTCTAACAATCAAGTTGAATTCTACTTCTACATTTTCGTGTAAAAATTTTAACACGCTTTCTTTTTGGGTCCATATTTTTGATTGTTCGCAAATTTCGTAAAATAAGACCTCATGACCTCTGTCGTATTTTACAACCCATTGGTTATTTCTTTTTATCAATAAACCAGTCATTTTCAGGAATACATTTTATGTAGAAAATCATCAAGAGTTACAAATCTTAGAATTTCATTATTTATTGTTTTAAAATATTTCTTTGTTTTTGTAGAATCCAAACCATATCTTTTGTCATGTCCTAATCGGTCTTGGACATTTTTATAAGTCACTTCCATGTTCATAATTTTTCCTATTTTTTGAACTATCTCTAAATTAGTACATCTATATTCAGTACCGATATTATATATTTCATTTTTTACAGTATTATCAAACATTAATTCACAAATTATTTTTACATTGTCATAAACATACATCCATTCTCTAATTTGATTACCATCACCATAAACAGGGATTGGTTGTCCATTTTTGATTGACCTTGCAACTGTTGGTAAAAATTTTTCCTCAAACTGATGTTCTCCAAAATTATTACAAGTTCTGGTAATCAAAAAAGGTAAATTATATGTTCTATTCGCTGAAAGTACTAACATGTCAGAAGCGGCTTTTGTTGCGGAGTAATATGAACTTCCGCTTAAAGGATCAGTTTCTTTGGCAAGATAATCTTTTTCTAACTCTGCCATGTCTCCATAAACCTCATCGGTTGAAATATGAATAAATTTTTTTAAATTTTTGTTTTTTCTTGAGATTTCCAACAAGTTAAATGTCCCTTCTACATTTGTCCTAATGAATGGTAAACCATTTTTTATAGAATTATCTACGTGAGATTCAGCGGCAAAATGTACAATGTAATCAAATTCACCGAGTTCTTCTGATGTCACATCACAAATATCTTTTTGTAAAAAAGAAACATCATGTTTGATATTTTTTCTTTCACCGGCATAGGTTAATTTATCCACACAAAGAACATCACACTCAAAATTATCCAATAAATGATTTATAAACGCGGATCCAATAAATCCTGCGCCACCAGTTACTACTATTTTCATTTGTATAAATTATATAATTTTTCAGCGATTAGTTTTACTTTTTTTTCCAAATTAGAAATTTCATTTTTCTGTTGAGGATTCAATTCTACAGATTGTGATTTAATATCAGAAATTTTATTGATCAACATCCTGTGTTCATTTAATAATTGTTCGTGTCTAATTCTTTTGTCCATGTTGTATGTTTTATTTAAAAAAAAAATTAAGAAAAAAACTAAATCTTGTAAATGTTTTATGTTAATTTACTCAAACAAGATAAACTATAATTTTTCCTGAATTTATAAAATCCTGTTCAAAATCAAAACTATAATCTTCTAAAACATTTTTCACAATTATTTTCATTTGTTCACTCAGTCCTGTAATTATTTCTACTTTTTTCTTGTTGTGTTTCATGTTTTCGAAAAGAAAAGAATCCAAAACTTTTTGAACGTCCGCGTGTTTAATTCCATGAAGATCCAAAACATCCATTATTATTTTTTTTTAGTTAATTTATGTTTTTTTAAATCTTCCAAAAATATAATTGTTACATTTTGTTCCAATGATTTAATAAATCCCATGTAAATTTGAAATAAAATAAAAAGGACTACAAATAGAAACATGTAGTCCAATTTAAATTTATTTATCAAAAGAAAGAAAAATTCAAAAAACAATATTAAAATTGAAATAACCAAAACAAATTTGGTTTGTCTTTTTTTTGATTTGATTTCCGAAATCATTTCATTTATTTGATCTTCCGAAAAGTTTTCCATGTCTTATTTTGGTCTTTTTTTGAAATATCTGTAAATAAGATGAATCAATATACCAATGATAGCCAAAGGAATTCCTATCATTTGAACATATTTTTCTATTTCCATCATAATGAATATTTATAATTTTTTCCGTCATACTCGACCTCTAACAAACCGTCGTTTTCTAATATTTTTTCAATTTGTTGACTTTCAAATTTTATTGCGTCAGGTTCCATAAAAACTTTAAAGGCATTTGTTAATGAAAGTTTTGAATCAACTATCAAATTTAAGACCATTTCGTTTTCACATAGTACGACTGAAGGGAATTGACCACCAACTGTGACAAGTGCTTTGTCGCCAACTTTTAACTTATCTGAACAAACAATATATGGTTGATTTTCAACCATGATTAGTTTGACTTTTTGTTTTGCATTTTGTTCCATTTTTATATTTTTAAATTATTTTTAGAGTTCATAGTTATAATATAGTTCATTAAATTTTTTACTAAATCATCCGCATCAATTTTTTTATATAAATCAGGATATCTTTCTTGGAGTATCTTGTTTTCATCGTATTCTTTACAACTTAATAAAATATCTGAGATCATAGATTTTAACATATGTTCTTTATCATAAGTATCTTCAACTTTTCTTTCAAAAATTTGTCCTTCAAGTTCTTGCGTGTATTCTATCAATTTTTTGACTTCTGTATTTTCTAAAAGATCTGGTCTATCATGAAATAGTTTTTTTATATTTTTCATCATAATGTTTGTTGCATAGTGTTAAATACCAACCTATATTTGTTCTTAGAGTCCCAATTTGTCCACAAGTTTCACAAATTTTATAACTTTCTTCTTCAGCAATTGTAATTCTTTTGAAAATTTCATCTGATCCATTACAGATATAAAACCTCAGTCCTCCAAACTTTTCCTTAACTTGAGTTACTTTTTTATCCCAACCTAATTGTAAAAGATCATCAATCAAATTTTTTATTAATGCGTACCATCCTTCGTCAACATAAAAAAAATCACAAGTGAAAATTTTTGGTTTGTTCGAAAACATACCATTCTCAAGTCCGCCTATTGATTCAAGGTAATCATTCATCTCTTCTTTTGTCATCATATTAATTCTAATTCAGTTTCATAAAAATATGGGCAACACCACCTTGGATTGTCACATAACAATTTTACCATGTGTCCGCCATAACAACCAATTTCCACTACAGTTGCCATACCAGACAATTTAGTTTTTACTCTATCTCCAATTTTGAGATTTTTAAACCTATTACTCATTTGTTAGAAATTTAATAATTTTTTCTTTAATTCCCGATTGTTTGATGCCCTCACTTGATCTTGGTGTTAGTACAAAATTAGATAGACCAGGATTTTTACCTTCGTCTTCACTATGTGAGAAGTATCTGGATAAAAACTCAGGGCTCATATTCAAATCATCAACGACAACCCAATGAGTAACCTCGGGATGATTCTCTATCCAATGTCCTATCTCCATACTTCTTTCTAATTCTAATTCAGCACGAAATCTAAACGCGTTCCATTCCTTGGGGAATAGATCTTTGAATTGATCAGTAACCGCAATAGGTCTTTTGATAATCCCTTGACTCTCGTAGTATTCACCAAGTTCTTCCAATGTTGCGTGTAATCTCCAATCAGAACTTACAACTATCTCACATCCGGTTACTTCAATTATTTCATTAAGGGTCTTAATCGCCTTTTTATCAAAATCATCAAAACGATATTGTACTGGGGCATCTTTTTTTTCTTTTGAGCTGTCTGGATTTTCCGAACGGTATTTTGCCCATTTCTTATTTCGTCCACCCCAATTGTTGGAGAGACAAATCACTCCATCATTATCTAAAAATATAGTTTTCATTTTAGAAAATTTCTGTGTTTATCAAATATACCAAATATAAAAATAAGAATAATATATACAATTCCTGCAATCATGATCTAATAATAGATATTTTTTTTTCTTTTTTGATTTCTTCCAATTTTAACGACCATGGATCAAAACAAATGAAAGATTGACATTCTCTCACTTTGTGTATCATACAATCGTAATATAAATCACCACCTTTTATTGGTTTTGATATTACTGTTTCATAAATTTTTCCTTCGTGTTCTACAATCATTTTAAAAATCTTAAATAATATACTTCACACAGGAAAAACAAAGATATGACCCATCCCATCATAATGTACCACTCTTTGTAATAACATGTAAACACAATGTTTGCCAAAATAACCAAAAACATTGGTAAATAATAAATTCCTTTTTTCATCTTACAAATCCTACTTTTCCTGATCCTTTTATTGTTGGGGCTTTCTTCAGGCCCTCTAAGTTTTCCATCACATCCTCAAATTCTCTACCCATAACAATAGTTGAAATTACAACTTCTTTCAAGTGAGATAATGACATTCCTTCAGTTCTTCTAACCCATTCAGAGATATCAACATTTTCTAAATCTTCTTCTTTCAATTTGTAACGAATGTAAGCTTCTCTAATTTCATCATTAGGAAGTTCCACTTTGTAACGTCTATCAAAACGAGAAGGTCGGTTTGTAATTCTTTCTTGTAATTTTTCAGGGTAGTTTGTTGTTGCAATATATACAACATCTTCAATTTGTTTTACACCATCAAGAATGTTCAATAGTTTACTTGTAGAGTGATTACTTTCTCCAGCAATAGAATCAATATCTTCCAATAAAACGATCAAAGGTCTATTTGGTTCAATTTTTCTAAATGTTGCAATGAAGTCAATAAAATATTCAACATCGTCGTGATCTTTGATGTTAAGAATGATTCCGTTGTTTTCAATTAGTTGTTTTGAAATCAACTGTATGATTCCTGATTTACCGCAACCAGGTTCACCATACATTAAAATCCCACGCTTATGAACAAAACTATATTCTCTATATTTGTCTCGACGATCCCAAAAATTTTGAATGTCCTTGAGGATATCTTGGATCTCATAAGAAGGTAATTGGTATAATTCATCTGTCTTAAATGGTTGTTTTTTTATTGTGTGTTGAGAAAGTGATCTATTCCATACTATCTCATAAATACCTGGAGGTACTTTATCAACTGATTTAAATGCCGGAACAAATTCTTCGTCTTGCAACGTTCCCCAACATGTTGGAGTTGTTGAATTGGTACTTTGGGATTTATCGTTGTTGGCGTATTCAATTCGGTCGTCATATGGTTCATTTAAATAATCGTTCATAATCATTTCAGGATCCATTGAATCCAAATTTTTCAAATCAATAATCATATCTTCTATATTTTCTTTCATATTAATTATTAATTTTTAACATTTCTTCTTGTATTTTGTCCCATTCTTCACGTTTGATGGCGACTTTCAAATTATCGATTTCAAAAAAAACATCATTTGGAAATGGCATGATATTTTTAACTTTTGTAAAATCAATTTCTGCATGTGTTTTATAAATCATAGAATCTTCCAATCTAACTAAAACTTTTTTTTTCATGGTAACTCGTTTAATAAATTATCGTTTGATTGTGTCAAAAAATCCTCATAATTAAACGTATTATTATGTCGATTGATTGGTATAATAGGTGCCGGTATTTCTTCTAATAATCTCGAATTTGCAATTTTCTTTTTTTGGTCGTCATTGAAATACTCAAAATTGTTTTTGTTGTAAATTGGGTCGGTTTCTTTAAATAAAATTTCTAAAACGTCTCTTGGTATTCCTGTTTGATAGGAATCAATTCTTTCGTCTTCAGAATTATAAACTTGTAATCCAGAATTTTTAAATATCCCTTTTCGATAGAAGGCAAATTTTTTGTTTGTAATTTTATCAATAACATAAATAAGAATTCCATCATAAGAATGATTATAAAAATAATCAGGATCATTCAAAGCCGCTGTACACCATTTTGTGTTATATCCATACTTTACTGAAGACAAATGACTTAATGGTTTCAAAATAAAATAATTTTCATTGTCCAAAATTATTTTAACATCTTTTTTACATTTTTTTAATTCTTCTTTATTTTGTGCAAAATAATTTTCAGATTGAATTTTTTCCCATGTAGAGTACTTTGATATATCATTATCATTGATCATTTTTTTTTCTGAAAATTCACAAAAAGTAACAAAATTTGTTATTCCGTCATAGGGAAACAAATGTTTCAACAATTGTAATGTAATAATTGATTTCATTTGATTTTTTTCCCAGTCAAACTTGGAAGAAACTTTTTCCCAATGAGGATTTAATTCATCATATTTTTGAGTTCCTAATCTACTTTTCATATCTTTTTTGATCATTTTAACTAAAAACTGTGTGTATTTTTTAGTTTTACTTGGGTCGATTGATGAAATTATTTCTATCAATGACAAATTCAAAAAATCATTTTCTTTTTTTAATCTTTTAAGTCCCATAAAATTATCTTAATAAAATTGGGTGTATAATTATTATTATTTCTTCTGTTTTATCTTTCACTTTAACAACTCTGTCCTTATACAATTTCAAAGTCTCTTTTGGGGTTTTTTGTTTAAGATGTTCAAACTGAGTTTTCATTTCAGATTTAGCATCTTTACGTTTTTTGAAGTATCCAAAGTAGTAATCACATCTTCCAAAACCTCTTGTTTTATCGTAGACACCGTATATCAGGTCGTTTTCTTCTGCCATTATAGTTTGTTTTTATTCTTTTCCAAATCTTCCAATAGAGAATTATAAATGTCTTCCAAGATATTAACACCGTGTAATTCTTTTGTTGTTTTTATTGTATTATTATTTATGATTGACGAAATCAATACTTTATCGTCTTCTCCAATAATTTGTATTTTAACTTTCAAATTTTCCATAATTTATTCTTTTTTCAAATGATAATAAAAAAAGGTGACTCCATCAATGGGAGTCACCATAATTATGTTTTTCACTCGCTATCAAATAGTCAGGATTGATAACTTTTGCCACTTTGTGACGATCACCAGTAACTGATTTAACAACAACACCTTCATGTGGAACTTTGGTTCCTTCAATAAAGTTTCCAAACACATGTTTGTCTTGTTCTTCTTTAGACCAATTACCTTTATACAAAACTTCAACGGTTGGTAAATCTAAGGTGTTAAAGATCCCTCGTTCAACACTGAAATCTTTGTACTCACTATTGATCTCAACATCGAAACCTGCGAATTTTATATTGGTTAAACCATAGTCGTAGTTTTTTTGTATACCAGCACCGTATATTTCACCATATATTATAAAACCACATTCAAGTCTTTCAGATGTAAAGTAAGTTTTTACATAATCCCATAACTTTTCTTTGATCTTGTATTCATCCGCAACTGTTCTCCAAACATCAGTAGAGTAAAAACCTTGAGAGTCAGAACCTTTCTCAACATTATGAGATCCGTAAACATATTCAAAGTAAACCCACTTGTTTCCAAAGAGCTTTCTAACACGATCCAACAAAGAAAGTTTTTTCTTTCTAACGATACCGTAACGAGCATTTGTTCCGTGAAGTTTACGAGTGATTACAACATCATCTTCTTCAGTGAACAACTCAGGAACATTCTTCAAGTTAGGGAATTTGTAGTAAACATGGAAGTTAGGGTTTTGGTGGTATTTGAATTTTCTTCCACCAACACTCATCTCAACCATCTTAACTGGTGGTTCATACTTATAGATTTGAAGAATATCCATCATATCCATACCTTCACTTAAATCGTCATTCCAAGCTAAAATATCCATACTGAGTATTAAACATTCAGAATAAACTCCACGAAGTTTTACGGTTCTAACTCGTTGACCTTTTCTTAAATAACCAGTCACGCCCATCGTATCAGATATTGCAAGAGGAATAACCGCATCGGTAGTTGTTACAATAACCAACTCATCAACTTTGTATTGACCTTTTTTGGTTATGGCATGCCAACCATTAACGATAGTAAGTTCTATGTTATCAGCCCCTTCTATTGGTCGGATTTCATTGATCCTACCAACATAACATACACTATTTTGATTTTCCATAAAGCAAATATATCTAATATAGATCTAATAAACAATATTTTTCAATATTTATTACATATGAACCTACAAGAAAACAGACAGAGAATTATTCTTCAGAATATTCTTTCTTCATAGATCTTGGTTCTACAAAATCCCACTTGGTATTTTCAAATTCTGTGACCCATCCATTAACATCTTCTCTTGTCCAATGTGGTGCAAAAGAAGGTCGATACTTGAATGGTAAATTTTTACTTTCATCCCACTCATCAAGTCGTTGTGTTACATCTTCAATAAGGTTTTTAGTTTTGGTGTGTTTAATCCACTCTCTGTAATCATCTTCGGATTTAATATACATAACATCACCGTAGTTATAAAACTCCATTTCTGGAAATTCTAAATTTGGGTTGTTGGTATAAACATCCACAATTCCATTGTCTCCGTTGTATTCACAACAAAGTTCTTTTAATGAATATAAACTGGATGGTCTTTCTTCCCAAACACTACCAAACTGACGAACAGAGCAAATGTAGATATACCCATCTTTATATGAATGAATAAGTCCTTCAATTTTATTTCTTAAAGAAATAAGTTCGTTCATTGTTAGTTTTGATAAGTCCATATTATATTTAATTATTGATTTGTTTTAATTTTTATTTCAATTAAATTTTACAAATTGTTTGAGTTTATCGTGTAATTTATAATAATTTTGGTAGTAGTTACCCTTTTTGGTTCTTTTGAGTTCTTTATCGTGGTATCCAGAATCATATGCTATGTTTACCATATCTTCTTCATCTTTTTCCATATTTTTAATATGTTTTTGGATTTCAGATAATACATCTTTAATTTCATCATTTGTTGTATTATTCTTTTTTTGTTCTAACCATATATTGAGATTTTGACGATATGTTTTCATAATTCATTTTTTTATATATTTTTTTATTAAATTGAAAATTTCTTTAATATCTGTAAAGTCGGATGGTGGTGAGTCATTTCTTCCTGGAAGAAACATCACAGTAAATCCGTGATTTGCTTGGAAAGTTTCTTTAACTCTTATACCATTGATTTCACTAATATAAACCCAAGGAAAGTTCCCTGATAGTTTTACATCTATTCCTATTTTTTTAAGTCGTTCAATAAACACTCCGAGTTTATCTGTACTTATTTTTGTGCTGTTTCTTGTTTCCATTGTATATGTTCCAAATTTAGTTTTTACTTTCATTTTACAAAGATAATAATTATTTTTGATTTTCAATAACCCATCTAACCACTTCTTCCCTTGTTAAACCCATTAACTTACCATTTTTGTTATTGAAATCCTCATAAAACTTTTCCCCTAAATATGATGGGATTTCGTGATGTTTCAAAACATAATCTCCGTGTTCTATTTCAAAAAAATAAGCTCTAACATAATCTTTTTGCGGTGGTGGTAACGTTTCAATGTCTCTTCCTGTCCTTAAAAAATGTTTTAACCTTAAAAGATGTGCTTTACCCTTCAAGATATTAAACAATACCCATTTTTTAATTTCTTTAATCATTTTTACTTCCATAACATTCAAGTTTTTTATCCGTTACATTCCACAAATCTTTTTTTCCTTCTGTCATATGACAGTTGTGTTTCTTTCCAGTTCTTTTTCCGAACTCCACAATCATATCATTATGACGATTACGAATAAGATGGGGGCACTCCTTACAGGGTTTTTTCATTATTGACAATGTATTTTATAAATTAAATAACCCTCAATGTCTCTTAAAATTTGACTTATACCATTTTTAGCAGAGTCCAAATATAAAAACCCACCACCATTTTTAATTGAGACAATTTTACCATTAGATAAATGAATCCTTTTTTTGGTTTTTTTAACCACGACCACATCGTTGTATCCTTCACCCACATTTAAGGATAATAAAAACCTCTCACCACATTCAAAATTATTCGCATTCATAAAACAAAGATAAAAAACATTTTTTGATTTTACAAATCTAATTTAAATAAGTGGTGTATGTTTTTGTTCGTAATGTTTATCACATAAAGTTGTAAACCAACGGATTTTTGTTCTTAATTCTCCTTTTTCACCACAAAGTTCGCATATATTATAACTTAACTTTTCATATTCGTTAATTTTTTCATATATCTCATCAGACCCACCATTAATATAAAATCTTAAGCCTCCAAACTTTTCTTTTACTTGTGTTATTTTTTTATCCCAACCCAATTTTATGAGTTCGTCAATTAAATTTCTAATCAACAAATACCAACCGGCATCAACATCAAAAAAGTCACAACTGGTAATTTTTGGTTTGTTAGAATACATACCATTCTCAAGTCCACCTATTGACTCAAGATAATTATTCATCTCTTCTTTAGTCATCATACCAATTCTAATTCAGTTTCATAAAAATAAGGACAACACCACCTTGGATTGTCGCACATTAATTTTACCATATGTCCACTATAACAACCAACTTCTATTACGGTTGCCATTCCAGATAGTTTAGTTTTTACTCTATCACCTACTTTAAGATTTTTAAACTTATCACTCATTTTTTAATTTCTTTAATCATTTTTACTTCCATAACATTCAAGTTTTTTATCCGTTACATTCCACAAATCTTTTTTTCCTTCTGTCATATGACAGTTGTGTTTCTTTCCAGTTCTTTTTCCGAACTCCACAATCATATCATTATGACGATTACGAATAAGATGGGGGCACTCCTTACAGGGTTTTTTCATTATTGACAATGTATTTTATAAATTAAATAACCCTCAATGTCTCTTAAAATTTGACTTATACCATTTTTAGCAGAGTCCAAATATAAAAACCCACCACCATTTTTAATTGAGACAATTTTACCATTAGATAAATGAATCCTTTTTTTGGTTTTTTTAACCACGACCACATCGTTGTATCCTTCACCCACATTTAAGGATAATAAAAACCTCTCA
>Ga0194115_10004911_pt1 | contig 14114 bp, 12 predicted proteins | sample TA2MahsurfametaG_3_FD_148656 | JGI IMG/M metagenome (GOLD analysis project Ga0194115, IMG submission 148656) | Freshwater microbial communities from Lake Tanganyika, Tanzania - TA2015002 Mahale S4 surface | ecosystem: Environmental > Aquatic > Freshwater > Lake | place: Tanzania: Lake...
ATGTGCGTCATGGAGTTCCCCCGGATACCACAAGTTGGACCGATCGTAAATTTTTGAGTGATATCTACTAGTATGAACCAAGCCAAATATTTCAAATTTGGAAGCGTCTATTTTGTGTAGGGTCATGCACTATGTTCCAATAATTCTTTGTGCTCCATTCATTCCCCTGTTGCAAGACCGCGGATATAAAAAAATGTGTGTCGTCACTTTGGTGGACAATATGCTACTTTTCTGTAGTTGTAAAACGGATCGGATTCATTTCCAACCCCCCCGTCTCAATGCTCATCAGCATTCTAACTCTCTAGTCGTGACATGACGTCATGTCAGACTACTCTATTCTTCTTCTTCTTCGTAGGATATTCCCCTTCTTGGGACCCAAGTCATCATCATGCCATCGTCGTCGTTGGTTCGACTGCCACATCTCTAACAAGATGATACCCGCCACTTAATAAGTTAGCCTTCAAATCTTCTGCGACTGCTCGTTCCCCAAACCATGCACTCAAAAAGGCTCTTTGGAATTCCCGACCAGTTATGTCTCCCCTATGTACTCCCTGATCGACGATGACAGTCTTATCACCCAATAGTTGGACTGTTTGTGTCCCACCATTCTCAATCCGATTCGACATCATTTGGATGAAGGCTGTCCGATCCGTCTCATACCCATCATATTTGTATGTTACCGAATGATCCAATTGTTGACTCCATGCCGAGATGACTCGGCCCTGATCGACTGTCCGAAGAAAGGTAAAGTCAAGTTGCATCGGCTGACTTTGCCCGTGACTATCCAACACATCCTCTTCCGTCAAAAGAGGTACGGCACTGTATAATCCTGCAACATACACATTGATATCCCATCCGAAAAAGGTAATACTTCGGATACCCTGTCCATTCCGTTTCAGTGATACACCATCTACGACCTTGAAGTTAGGAAGGTTGACATTCTCGGGTGCCGTTGTGGCTGCGGTAGCTACTTCCCACATGGAGAACATAGTCAGTAAAGAAAGAAGGATACCAATCCAACAGCGAGTAGTAGTAGACTTCTTTACACAGAACATAATCAATGGCTAGAGCTGAGCAACAGACTAGAGTCTTTGATGGACGCAAGCAGGTGGAGCTCTGTTCTCCCTGTCGGTTTCCCGTTTATGCGCTGGCATTTTGTTTCATTTTCACCGAAGAAGTCGTGTCGGCTGGACGGAGTAGTAGGCTTGAAACGACTCATCGACGTACGAATCTGTGACGAAGCCACCTTTACAGGTTTCACAAACCAATGATCATCGCGGAGTTTAGTTCCGTCAGAGGGGTGATTACTCAACTTGATCCACCGACCATCGAAAGATACCATCTCGTCGATTCATCCGAGCGAAAAAACCTATCAAAGTACGGTACCCTAAAACGTCACCACGAATCGAGTACCATTTCACCTTCATGGAGAGATCGACAACTACGGTACTACCCGTAACTGTAAACACCACACAATGATTTCTCACATCGACGACTGTGAGTCACGTCTCTAGATGGAAAAAATCTCATACCGTAGTCCTCCTGTTGTAGTATTGACCCTCATCGCTAATGTCAACTGTACTTGTTAGGGCACTGTTAGATATCGTAATGTGGCAGTACCTTTATGGGTAGTCGAACCGACACAAATATACCGGAAACCACCGTCTATATTTCCCTCATGAACAGATTCTTGTCTCAAGTAGAAAACAAACTGGAGCTTAAAAGAAATTTAGTCGTTATAGTTGTACGAATCAAGAACATTCCCAGTGTGAGTGGGTACATGAGAAATCCGTGTGGAAAACAAATGGACTTTCTTTTTCCTATGTACATCGTGCCTATAGTATTCCTAAAAGCAGAAATTGGTTTGTTCTTGCCCTAGAGAGGATATTCAAAAAGACAGCAAAGAAACACTGATGGAGGGGTGTGATCGCCGACTCCACGAGTGTCTAGTGTTCGTCTTCGTGTTCGGTGATACTGATAGGATGGATCGAAGTTGAACTACCAGTCGTTGTCGTTGTCCATTCTAATTCCAGTAGCGGCGGCCAAACCCGAATTTCACACCAGGGTTTGTTCCCCCAACAAAACAACAACATGGATGTTTAGAGGGGGAAAAAGATCACCCTTACACCACCGTGTTCCTCTTTTCTTGAATCTTGTCCCATACGCCCTTGACACCCGCCAGCGTACTAAATCCGATGTAGGCCAAAAAGATCCATTCTCCAATTACCGTCTTAAGAGGTTTCTTGACGTCTTTCACAATCCATTTGGTCCCATCATTCCATCGTATACCATCCACAGCTTTGAATTTTAGTTTCGGATCGGTAACAGAATTCGCTGGTTCCCATACTCCTTCGTCGATACCATGACCAACATCCAGTCGGACACCACCAGACGTTAGAATTTCCCCATCAAATCTCGTCGTCCGTAAGCCATATTGCTTGATTTCGTTTTTGGAACATCCTCTCAAGACCGTGTCATCCTTTGAACCAACATAGGTACCCGTAAAATGTAACGTCGTACCATCTTTATCGATTTGGAGAGTACGTCGGCAGTCAGGTCTTAATGGATCCAAATATTCCCCATTCCTGAGGGTCCCATCTGGAGTTACTGTGGACGATAATGTGATATCTTCAACGGCAACAACAGGACTAGAAAAAAGCAAAGAAGTTCCCAATAGAAAACTAACTGCTACCTTGGAGGAACCGGACATATGTCGCCATGGACCGAAATCCTCACTTTGTTTCGTCGATTGGGCACCAAGTACCACAGAGCCATGATGATAACGCTGACCTACTGGTGACGTCATTGGTGACTTGAGATGAGCACTCTGGAGTGAGTATGTTTGGAGAGATTCTCCTCCAGAGACAAGCAAGAATATAATTACGGTAGGTAGTTGCGTCTTCATCGTTTGTTGTGGAGAGTTGCAAACACTAGGGATGAGGGATGTGGCGTGAGGCTAGTGAACAAACTGCAAAGTAGTAACGGAGGCGGCTCTCACTGTCGCAAGTACGTGCGTACTGTATTCCTTCACAGCGAGAAGGATCTTGGAGATTCCGTGTAGTCGAATATCCACGTCATGTAGGTGGGACGGGCTCGTGGTTACGTCTTTCAACGGACGGATTCCCGCCAAAATGAGGACGAGCCTCGAAGACTCGAACAGTCCACGAAGGGCATCGATGGACATTTGAGGTCTATCTCACCTTTCTAGTTCAGCCTTATCGGCACAACCCAACGACGACAAGATTGTGTAGAAGCAACTATCTTCTATGCTGGGACTTTTACTCTGCTCGTACAGATTCAAGATTTTCTTTCCGTAACTTCGTCGTCAAGAGATTGCATTTAAGTCGACAAAATGTCCTCGTCCTCGTTGACCCTTGCCAAGCTATATGGTGGTGTATGCCAGGGATCACTCGTCAAGGCGATTGAAGTTGGTCCAGGAAGTACGGTTAGTTCAGGTTTCTTACGTTCAAGCAGTACAGTCGTTAAGATCCCTGAATATTGTGTATTGGTGGGAGTTCGATTAACATGCTATGAATCATGGCTTTCTATGAACCATGGTCATGCCCCCACAGCAATTTACGCGATAGTCGGTGCGTCTTCGGATCCAGGATCGACCGAGGCTGCCTTTCGTGTCGTGACGAATCAGGGAACACATCTATGGTTTGCCTCACCATCGAATCGATGTCGAGATATCTGGTTAAAAGCATTGAATTGTGGGCTGGAACGGTACTTTACGTCGACTACGACTTCAAGACAGTCTCTATCACCCATCAAACCAAGGTATCGGACTGAGGATATGGAAAACCCTCCTAGGCACTGCAGTGCATGTGGGAGGTTAGAGCGTTATGAAGTTCCCTTGGTAAATGAGGTATACCCAGTCTCACAATATGGCTTGGAAACAAGACAACCGTTGACTCCGAATTGTGCGGCAGCACAGGGTCTGGTAGAACATATTCTCTGGATACATGAATTATTCATAGCATCTCGTCAGGAACAGGAGGCATTAACCCAAGCAAGGGAGGCTGTTTTGAAGGCCTTGATTCCAGATCTCAAACCAGATGATATTTCCAGCACGGAACCCACAACGAGGGTGGAATTATCAACCACATCCCATGAGGATCTCAAGGCTGCATTATCCAGTCCGGAATGTATAGCCTATGCTCGCTCTTCACCGACCCTTGATCTGCTAAGAAAGGAATTCGATGAAGGACTTGTAGGTTGTATGGAATTGGTGGAGTTGCTGGAACAATCGATCGGAATTAAGGACAAGGCATTGGCCAAACTCAAACAACAGGCATTTCGATTCAATGGCGATATGGGTACCGCTCTCAAAATGCTAGTACTTCATGCACTACCAAATCCACTGCATGAGGAGGAGGAAGATCATACGGTGGATCAAAAGTCGACGCAATTGTTACAATGCATTTTGGAATTCTTTTTTGATTTAGTCGAAGAGGGGGAGCTTCAAAGTATCGCCTTTTTCTGGCCTCAACTACTCCACATTCACTTGCAGATGCTACCAGCTACCAATATTGTCTCACTACGGCGGGTAGAGCTCATGGAAGATTTCCTCTTGACTGTCGCGACACAGCATTCTATCCAACTGGCGCTTGAATTGATATGGAGTCATACGGCTGACTTGGAGGATGCGAAGGCCTTACCACATTGCGCAAGACGGAAAAATGCCGTCCTTCGCTTTTTATGTGAATTGGAGTCACTCCTATTCGACTTTGAAATGGGTTGGGGGGGCGGTGCTGTGACTGTTGGGCAGTTCCTTGCGCCGTCATCAAGTCAGTTTCAAGTAATGAGGAATGAGATGCGTGCCATACAATCGTACCGTTTGATGCAACCGGAGAGACTTTCGAGATCACGGCGAGAACAAAAGTTACTGAGGCACAAAGAGAAATGTGAGAAGGGGGAAGTTCTCTCAGAATCACCGTCGAAGCTCGCGCAGGAGGCCCTTCGTGTGGCGAAGAATGCCGATTACCTGTCAACGCATCTTTCCTTCACAAAACGACTTGGGGATGTCGCCTTCCGTTTATTTCATCAGTCAGTGGAAAGAAGAGTTCCTATTCTAGAGGCAGAACTAGCCAAGCTTAACTCATCGGGGACTATGGGAGGTGATCTGTTTAACAGAATCAAGCAGAGCAACGATCTCACACGAGTAGTGCGCATCCCAGCAAAAGAGAGTCATGTATTTCGAAGCAAGGAGCGCACACCAGTACTCCTTTTAGTGGAAACAATTGACGAAGGCGATGAAATTGAAAATGCAAAGGAGGAATCATTGACTCCTTTCCCAACACGACAACCGATGGATTCTGAGGAAAGCGTATCTGAGCACAGAACAGCACCAGCAGATCAGATGGAACAAGAACACAGCAAACTATCGACGATGGAGGAGTCAGTTGATGCTTCGGTCGACAGGGAATCGGAAGGAGGCCAAGATACGACGGTCTGCGAAACTTCCGACGCCTACGAAGCCCACAAAGTGTTCACAGAAGAAGCAGTCGTTGCGACGGAGGTCCTACCCGACCACGATTTCCAGGTAGGAGATGATACGAGAGGGAAGGAAACGGAGACTGAGAATGGCGACTCTCTTGAGAAGAGAATTGAAGCGTCTATCCCTTTAGATCCCGAACTTCGTGGAAGTGAAGATTGGCTATTGGACGATACTGCTCCTCGACGTAAGTCTGTGAAAGAAACTGACGTGTGTTTTCAAGGTTCTATACTCTGACATATTTGTTGTCTAGATGCACTGAGACGGTTCGACGGACCGAACGGTCAACCCAATGTCGCAACGCCCTCAACTGCAAAAGAAACTGTCGAGGCGCTTGTCACGAATGTCGTTGCGAAGCATCTTCAGATGCCACCAATGATGCAGATGAAGAACGGAGAATCTATTTTGGAAAACGGTGATTCGGAAGATAGAGTTACAGAAGCTGATGAGGCGCCGGCGCCTTCTGAAAATGGTGCAACAAATGGAGCGTCGGATCTTCCAGCGAAGACGTCGAAAATATCAGCATTCGGATCTGGAAGCAGTTCAACTCTTTCCAAGACTGGTGACACTCGTCGTACCGTCGTGAATGCCCTCATGATGAAGGGAATGAATGGAAGCCATACCATCGCCTCAGGAACTGCAGGTGCTATGCAACGGCACTTGCAAGACCTTGAGCGTCGAAGAGCAGTCGAGCTGCTTCTGACGGTCGCAGACGAGGATTTGAGTGAACGGATGGACGACGGTCGCCACGAGCTTCTGCAGCTTGGCATTAGATCCGTTAGTCGCGATGACTTGGATAACACCGAATCGGACGAGGACAATGAAGCGATGGAGGCAATAAGATTGATTTTGATTCAGTACCATGTGGGACAAGGGTCACTCGAGAAAGAGAGCTCCAAGAAATCAGTGCTTCAACGCCTACGTTCGACCCAAAAGCGCAGTCAACAAGGAACGATGATTCATTTTGGTCGTGAATTTCCCGAGATCGACGCTGGAGATGTCGATCCACGCCTGATCGGATGTGGCACTTTGCCCCCCGCTGTTCTTCAGGCTCTTACGCTCCGAAAGGCGAATATGATTAGCAACGGAGAACTGCTTGAGCTTGTCAAGAAGGATCTAGAGTTCGTTCGTAATGTCGATCATGTAGATCCGAAAGCACACAAGGATAAATTACAAGAAGATTCAGCCTTTTGGGGACGTTTCGCGTTTGGAGAGCGATGGGCTGAAAAGCGTTCACGGATCGCCGCGAGCAGTCCCGATGCCACAAAACGAGGATGGGATTTGAATGGAGTCATCGTCAAGGCAAATGATGATCTCCGCCAAGAAGCATTCATTATGCAGCTCATTGAGCTGTGCCGTGAGGCGTTTGACGAAGCTGGTCTTGAACTGTGGGTACTTCCGTATCGAGTTCTGTCGACTGGGCGAACTACTGGTATCATTGAAATGGTACGCAATGCTATGTCATTTGACGCTCTAAAGAAGCGCCCTGGGTTTGGGAAAGGCGGACTTCGTGAGCATTTACAACGGATGACTCAATTTGCGGCTGACCCTGGAGAGGCCTTCCAATCAGCTCAGAAGAATTTCGTGAGGAGCCTAGCTGCGTACTCGTTGATGTCCTACCTCTTTTTGTTCAAGGATCGTCACAACGGGAACATCCTTCTGGACACTGCCGGACATGTTATCCACATTGACTTTGGTTTTGTTTTTGGTGTTGCTCCCGGGGGTTCATTCAGCCTGGAAATCTCGACGCCCTTCAAGCTGACGGAAGAAATGATCGAGGTTATGGATGGTCTCCGTTCATCATTGTTTTCGGAATTCATAACTCTGTTCTGTTGTGGGTTCCTAGCTTTACAGGCACACTGTGATACATTTTGCACCGTGGTCCAAATTTCTTGTAGGGGTAGTACCTTTAAGTGCTTTGAGGGTCGACACAGTGATGAAATCGTTGGGAAGCTACGTGAACGTTTTCAACCCGATCTGGACCAGGAAGAAACCGTTGCCTTTTGCCTTGACCTCATCAAGGATGCCACTCAATCCTATGGCACGGCACAATATGACTACTTTCAATATCTTTCCCAGGGAATCGCCGCGTAAAGAGCCCTACTTTACGATATTGTTTTACCGTCTCAAGTTCCGTGATACTTATCCCTATACTTAGTCTCCTATCCTTGCCCTTGAATCGTAATGACAATAGTCCTCGCGTGTCCACCACCCCAACCTCCTTGATCTCGGTGTTCATTCAAGTAAATCCCTTTTTTGGAAGTGTTAGCCTTTCTCTTGCAGAAACAGCATGCCATGGATGGAATGATTCTCATACTTACCTTGCCATGTACCGAGGGCTAAACGACCATTCCGGATGGGGACATTCAATGAGGGTCCCATTAAGGAACTTTTAACATGTCCAGGCATATCATCATCACCTTCCAGAGTATGCTTAAAGGTCCCATCACGATTCCATTGGGCTGGAACAATCTTATTCAATGCAACCTCCATATCCCGACGGACATCTGGATCCGCATTCTCATTAATGGTCAAACTTGCCGATGTGTGTTGAATGAATAAATTAACCATCCCTATCTTAATTCCTGAAATATCCTTCCCAATCACCTTCTGAACCTGACTCGTAATCAAATGACAACCACGAGAAGGTGCTGTAATTGTGATCTCATGTTGAAACCATTGCATCGTCATCGGAGGTGTTTTTGGAACTTCGTTCGATTCCGATTGCCGTTGTGGTTGTAGTTGTTGACGTACCGTCGTCGTCGGACAGGATTGTTGTGCAAGGATTCCTGGAACGAAGAAGGAAATTCCTTGTCTCGGTAGGATCACAAGGATGGATGTAAACAATAGAACTGATCGAGTCAGCATGACCAGGAGCAAACAATTTTCTGGTACGGTAGTAGTTGCGATCTTTCTCTTGGTTCCCCTTCTGGTGGATATCACAGTCAAAATCACAGTGTCAACAGCACCGAGGCCATCGGAAAAAAGTTCGGGCAACTATGTAAGATCTTGATGAAGCGCTACGGTAGTACCATGGAATACTACGACCATACATACATACATGCTTAAGATAGATACCTATTCTGGGCTGGAAGAGAAATCGCTCTCTGCCCAAAAAAATGCATGGAATCGCTTTCCTCGATCTGATCAATCTACCAAATGCATCATTGTCTCTGGATTTTGGCGTAAGGGTTTGGGAGGCTATGGATCGCACGTATGGTGCATCAAAATATGGAATGTATATTCTCCCAAAAGTCGGAAAGTAGGTAATTTGAGAGGCTTCATCATGATGGAGTATGAAAATCGAAACAAGTAGGGGAAATAACGCTGTATTCTATGGGTTGCGCGTTATTGTAATCTATTCTATGGTTTGATTGGTTCTAAACTTGAACTGCCTCGTTGTCGAGAAAGTTCTCAAAAATATGAAGATGATCCCCATGACCGCGGACTCATGGTTGTCGGGTTATCAAGTCTGTGTTGTTGACTTCAGTATTGTTGTTTCCTCCTGAGGACGATACAAGAATTCCGACTCTGTCACTCACCAACTCACGAACAGCCAAGCCTAGGAGAAAAAGTTGAATCATAAGCTCTTCAGTGTGGATAGAGTGATCGGGAAGGTAATCAGCCGAAATGGCAAAGACTCGTCCAATCACGGCATAGAATCTCATTAGACTTCGTGATGGACTAACAAGAGTAGTAAAGTCCAACGCAACATGGGCCATCGTCGTACAGAGTTCTGCCTCTATCAGTGGATCGAAGACACCTGTCCCCACCATATCGTTCAAGGCAGTCGTCGTGGATTGAGTACAAGAAGGTAGTAGGCTACTAGTACTATGTCTCGCCGTCCATAATGATCCAACCGTCGGTGACAGCGGAGCTGTGCTGGTGGTTCTAATATGGCTCATCTCTCTACGACGTGGCAGGAAAGCCTGAGTCTCTCCCATGGAAAGGAATATCAGGGTTGAACATAAGATTGTTTGTTTCTTCATAATGGTAGAAATGGTTTGCAAATAAAGAGTTTTTCTTCTTTTTCGAGAATTGTGTGATGTGATGGGGCGGGTGAGGGCTGTTTTGCATGCAGGAACCAATCAATCGTGCAAGGTTCGACTCCGCTTACCGGTACCCGACAAAGTCCATGTTTCGGGGGCAAACGGTCAGGGCGATAGCGACGTCACAAGTCACAAAAGGGAATGGAGCGAGAGGAATTAAAAAAAAAGGCACTCATCATGTCGTAGGCGACATGAACCTTTGACGTGTCAAACGAATCACAGGTGCGCGGACGATCACGACCAAGTCATTTCCATCGAAAGTTCCCGGAATAATTGACTCGATGGAGGGTAGCGTTCTTGGAATTGACAAATCATGGATGCTTTTGATGATTTGTCGAGTTTACCGTAGTACGATTCTGTGCAACCTGTCATGACCGGCCAACAACGATGATGACTTCCATCTTTCTACAACACTCTCTTCATTAATTTGGTCGTATGGGTCGAAGAATGCTAGACCTTACCTACCTCTGTATCTGTTCAATATCTTCTATCCATACAGATCTATTTTATCTAGCTAGTTGAGCACTATGTCATGTCACGGCAGAAAAGTAGCTCTCCCGAAGTCTACGGCTATCTATGCAATATCGTCTGTAGAGATACTGTGATTCCCGGAGGGCTGGCATCATATGATTATATGATATCAGGCATACATATTATACTATTCCAGCTTCAAATTTTTACAGTTACTGTTACTCATTCATCACGAACACATGCTTGAGGTGAGTGTGTCACCGGTTGTTACTGGTGTCAGTAGCATCTACAACTGTTACATCGGAATCTTACCGTGTGTCTGTTGCGTATCCAAGGTTGTTGATGTCTTCTGGCTTATGAAGATGAAGATTTCCAACCCAAACTTCCAAAGGTCGTATCTGGCCATGTTTGTCACCTGTTTGGTATTGTTGTTTAATGTCCCAAGGACGCACGGTTTCTCGCTGCCAACTACGAGGCTCGGCATCGCAGCTCCAAGCTGCTGTACAGTTGACCATTCCCATTCGTCACCATTAGAGATCCAATATTATCGAATGTCGGCATTGAAAATGGTGGGAGAAGATTCCGACTTATCCATCGGTAATCAGTTTGATCCTATCGTCAAGGAGGCAGCGATTATGCTTCGACGACTGTCCTGGTTGACATGGTGGTCTCAACTATCATTGACGACAGTATCTGCCATTACCTTACTATTCGCACGGAATGTCATTGAGGCACAAAGTCGTACAATTATTGCCAATCCGTCTTTGCCGAATTTCTTATTGGCGGGGATTTCGATTGGGTTGTCATTCTTTAGTATCTTTTGGACGTGGGCTAATCGAAGATTGGCACGACGACTATTACGGAAACCAACACAACCCCTACAGGCAGCGACGATGCTCCGTCGGAGTATCAATGCCGGAGTTACGTTGAATCTATTTGGGATGTTGGCAAGTTTGATTTCTGCGGAACAGATTGTCGGTGCCCTTGCCATTAAGGTATTAACGGCCGCACCCGGTCGCACGACTGTCGCCCTACTGGAGAGTAGTACCAACTTCCTTCAACCCCTTGATATCCTCGTCGTCCAGGCGAATACGAATACCCTCTTCTCACACTTTACTAGCTTAGTGGCTCTCTTGTATATGACACGATCATTAATCAAATTGGACCCTCCCAATCGGGAAAAGTAAAAAGTATAGACATGGAGCCAGTCACCGTACCTTGCCGAAACTATTGGCAATTAATGGACTGAAGATGCTACACTTCGTACCGTTGCGGGTCATCGGATATGTCTTCACGTAGCATCAATGAAGTATGGTACTGCTCCGAGGCCGGACGAAATCGGATGACCAAGCTGCTTTGATCCATCATCATGACACGGATCTTTGCCGCTGTGCTGTCATCGAGACCGCCTATGCAAAATTTTAGACATGACAGTGAATCACCACCAAAGTCATTCTTGTACACCTCGCAAACTTTAGGAAGTATGATATGACTCCTTTTGGGGTCAATTTCAACTTGTTGTTGAAGGAAAATGGCAGAAGCTTCAGTGAGCTGGTCGTCAAGGATCGGCGACCGTAGGACGGGAACAGTCCGAGGACACGCCACATCTCCACAGTTCAAGACAAAGTTTAATCTAGGATCCCTGTAATCTAAAGCATAGTGCTTGTAGGCAAGTGATTTTTTGGGTGCTTCCATGTAAGGAGGTTTCGGATTGCTCGGTTTCATCATCTTTCCTCGCAGGACGAGGCAATAAAGCTCTGCCAACGAAAAAACGTCATCACCGATCTCATAGCATGACGCACGCATAAAGTGATTAAAGGACTTCTTGTGGAGCGGACCATTCACCGACAAGAGCATAGCCTGCTGAAGAAGGCAGTGGTATAGATTACCGAAAAGGCAGACGGAGCTCTTGCTTGTTGGGTCAATTTCATCGAGGGGAAGGATCTTTAGCTGACTTGTCAAATCCAGAAATTCAATAAAGGATTCGGGGTTTTGCTCGAGTGATTCCAGAGAAAAAGAAAGAGCTCTCGACAACAGATCCTCCACGAATGAAAACTTATTCGACATGTCCACGTCGCCAAAATCGAGACTGTCAAAGGCCATGCGACGACCATTCAAGATGGCACGGGATTGTAGCCTATCTCTCGACGACACCTTGGCCCATTTCCCATGGCTCGTGGAGAGGGATGATTCCGATAAACTCTGGAAGCCTTGCCAGAAACGGGCCTTCCGAAGATCTTCTTCCTGAAGAGATGCAGTCGCTTCGACCTTCTTGATGTGAGCCTCAATGGCCGATTCTACCTTCTCGCCAAATGTGTCTCGAGAAACTTCGTCATGGAAGGCAACATAGTGACACAGCCAGGCCGTCTCAAGGACTAGCAGGGGAAAGCCTGGGAGCGGAGACAGAATACTAGCAGCCAAGGGGCGGACAGATGTGATGTCAACGTACGCAATCTCAAGACACGGGCCCTTTGACAGTGGGGCGTAAAACGACACACATGCATCATAGATCCCCGACCACTCTTCTCGCCAGTGGCTTTCCCACAAGCATCGGGCGACGACACATCCGTGATTCGTCCGTCCTCGAGAGTTCTCGCTGGGGAGCGGTGTAACGCCAAGTTCCACTGAAGTCCCTTCGAGGAACCATCGATCTTGATCCGTTTCCTGTTGAACTTTAGATCTCAGGACGGTGTTGCATTCTTTCCAGTATGGCGCGTTCAGCTGTAAACTCGACATCCGCGAAAGTATTCTAGAAGCTGTCCGTCGTGTCTGCTCTGGGGCACATAGCTCGCCGGCCACAAATGCATGTGACTTTTTCTTTTCTCGCCTTGCCATTTTTTTCAGACTTCGCAAGACCGGCACTTGGTCCTTGTCCTTAAGCTTTGTCCTAGGCTCGGCCTTGGGTGGATTCCTCGACTTTCGAGAAACGGCACTCTTGCCTGCACTGACGGCTCTCTTTCCACTACGCAGGGCGACCAACGTTGTTTCAACAGCGGCTTTTCCAGTGAGTTTTCCAGCACCCTTGACGGCTTTCGCAGAAAGTTTCGCCGTCCCAAATGCTGCCTACAAGCAAACAATCTTCGATTTGAGCCGAAGCAGTTTGGTGCAATTTGCAATCACGACGACGGTACAACTTACCTTTCCAGTGAGCTTCGTCGTCTTGACACCTAGCTTCGCGGCACCAACTGTAGCTTTGACTGATTTCCCGATCAAAGCAGCACTCTTGCCCACTACCCCTCGCCTCTTCTTCGTCGCAGCGTTAGGCCCGTCTTCGCTCTCGTCACTGTCGGAATCTATTTCGATTTCTTCACCTTCCTCGTCGATATCATCTACCTGCAACTGGAGTTCTTCCGAATCTGCATTTTCAATCTCGGCTACGTACTCGCCGGATTCATCGTCCTCAAACGGTTCGGCATCTATTTCAGAATCTGGCCGAAGGGAGTTGCTGTCAAAGTGGGTGAAGAGACTGTTGCTGACGGGTTGGGGACTTTCAGTGGACTGAATTCCATTCCTTTTCATCGATATAGGGGCAGGGGATGTGCCACCAATTAAATCCCCAGACGTAGTCTTTGTCAACGAGGTTCTCATTACATTTGATACTCCCGTGTCGTGACCTGAATGCCGAAACCGATGTAGCAGCGAATCATTTGAACGTACAAAATCAGGCACTCGTTGGCCAACACTCATGATTTGAGCAAGGTCTCGTCCCGTTCGTAATCGGAAGAATGATTCTGTGTCCTTCTCCCCGGTCTCCAAATCATCGCTGCCGACATCATCGGCTCTTTGGTCATCTTTGGGGCGAAGACCTACTCGTACGACGTATACCAACTGACGAATTCGATCTCGGCGATTCATCATTTCGATCCAAGCTGGGACATCCGCATGTGCATGCTCGTGGTAGAACGTAAGTCGGGGTGGATCGCCAACCTTGGAACTGGGAGACGTATTGTCCGCATTGTTGAAAACATGTTCCAGTTGTTTGCGTGGAGAGGCATAGGCGACTCCGACTTCCGAGGGCTCAATCGCAGTCAACACGAGCGGTCTCATCCAAGTAGCTTTAGATGCCTTCAAATCTGGATCTCCTTCGTCATAATCAC
>Ga0194115_10004912_pt1 | contig 14111 bp, 11 predicted proteins | sample TA2MahsurfametaG_3_FD_148656 | JGI IMG/M metagenome (GOLD analysis project Ga0194115, IMG submission 148656) | Freshwater microbial communities from Lake Tanganyika, Tanzania - TA2015002 Mahale S4 surface | ecosystem: Environmental > Aquatic > Freshwater > Lake | place: Tanzania: Lake...
CCGGGGGAGTTGAGACAAAGAGCTGGGCTTGTGCCGTATAACTTTTGGGCGTGTTTAGAGTAATAGCAAGCGAAAGTAACATCCCAAATATTATGGAGAGGATGATTCGCCAGAGGTTTCGAATCACGAGTCGATAAAAATCTTGGATATCCATCTACGCTCCTTGCAACTTATGTACAGAGAAATTATCCCCTATTTGAGCTCGCCCGACCAAGCCATAGAATTTGGGCCTACCAGAAAAGCGGGGGAGAAGTGAAAGAGCAATCCTTAGGGTCATTTGGGGCGTTAACGAGTCGCTACGCTGGAATTGCCTTCCGCCTAGACGTGTCTGTAATAATCATTTCGGCATCGCTTGCGACTTTTCTTCGTTCAAAATTTGATAGTTCATTTATTGATAGTCCCAATAACTTGGCTCTCCGTTTAACTGGATATTCAGTTATCTGGATCGGTGGGCTCTATCTCAGTTCTAGTTGGGCAAGATCAAACTTTCTCCCAGGTATTGACTCACTCAGTTCCATCGCCTCAGCTGCTTGGCGAGTTGCACTCATCATTTTTGCCATCCTATATCTGATAAAGATGCCAATTTCCCGTATCTGGGTAGGAACGATGCTGATAACTACAGCAATATTTCTTATAGTTAGTCGGCTTCTCTATCAGGAATTTCTAAGTAAACGGTTTTCCATAAGTAGTTCTAGAAGAGTTCTGGTTGTTTGCTCTAGAGCGGACTTTACCCAAACGAAAAGAGAACTTGAAGACATCTACGAGGGTCAGACTTTTGAATTTTTTCGAATCTCCCCTCCAAACAAGAGAAGCTCTAAAGATTGGATGGTGGAAACTAAAGACATAATCAAGAAAAACAATTTGGATACGATCCTGATTGGATTTGGCACTATGACCGAGACGAGCCAATTTCTTGGCCTAAGCGATGAAACCAGAGATCTCGTTGTAGAGGTGTTGATGGTCTCTAGAATTTCACCGATTATCAATAGGTTAGATCAGAGTAAATCGATCGGCTTACTAAAGATTCGCGAACCAAGGATTTTGGACTCCGGAAGATTTATAAAGCGTTCTTTCGACTTAACTCTTGGATCGATATTCCTCCTGATCTCTCTTCCAATCATGCTTATGGCGGCAGTGGGAGTTAAGCTGACTTCAAAAGGACCTGCTCTCTACCTTGATAGTCGAGTGGGTTTAGGAGGTAGATCCTTTCTTTTCCCGAAGTTTCGTACCATGTATGTAGGCTCCTCAGATCTTCGTTTAGAAGTCTTAGGAAGACCTGATGCTCAAATGTCAGATAGATATAAAAGAGACCCAAGAATCACTTCAATTGGAAGATTCCTTCGACGTTGGTCTATCGATGAATTACCCCAGCTCTGGTGTGTAGTAATTGGCACTATGTCTCTAGTTGGACCGAGACCGATTCTCCATCAAGAGATGCCGCAGGTTCTCCTAACTCATCAATCTCGCTTCATCGCTAAGCCGGGACTAACAGGGTTATGGCAGACATCTGGAAGGAAATTAACTTCATGGGAAGAGCGGATGTCTAGTGATATTGCATATGTTCAAGATTGGAGCCTAGCTAGAGATTTTGCATTGATTTTTCGGACAATCGGCGTTCTTCTTTCAGGCAAGGGATCACTTTAACGATTCAAATACGGCTATCCGATTACCCATTATGCACGAGTGATTCATACTTGCAAGAAAAGTAAAATGAGTTAGTTTTCACAACTATTGAAAGAATACAGTTAATTCACCTATTTTCATCGACCCCGAGAATAGAAGTGGGTAGCTACTACTCATAATGTATGAGTATTGAGAAAAATATATTTGCTTATTAGTAAGTGAGTAGCTAAATCACATTGACCCCAGTTTTTGATTCTAAAGCTTTATTCTTTTCAAGGATTTACTAAGGCTTATTTGGGCAATTTCAATATCGTGAGCGACTTGAGCTCGTAGCCAATAACCATTTGAAAGTCCAAAGAATCTGCAAAGTCGCAAGTCTGTATCTGAAGTGATACTCCTATTACCCTTAATAATCTCGCCGATCCGTTGTGCGGGAACTGCAATCTCCTTTGCAAGTCGATACACACTAATCCCCATAGGGTCCATGAACTCTTCTACTAGTAACTCGGAAAGAGTGATGGATGAAACTCGGCGTGCCCTCACCTTTCTCTTAGATACGCGTTAGGACTACATCGCCTATCATCCTTACCAGCCAAGCCATTGAAACAGGAGTAAACTCTCGCCCTGGTTTATAGTCGAGTGGACCAAGATGTAAACAGGAGAGCAGAGTGAATTTCTTTAGTTTATGGATAGGCAAGTCCTTATCAATTTATGAACTCTTAAGTCTAAAAACATTCTATGAAAACGATAGAATTCTCACTCTGTATTGCAATCCAGAGTTAGAGTTGCCCGGTTTTGTAGAGCGTAAATCGATTTCAGATGTAATTGATCCTTCGGAAATTTATAGAACCAATGATTCTTACGCCAGCTTTGCTAATCACTTTCGCTATCTGGCCATCCGTCAAATTGAGTCCGGCAATACTTGGGTAGATTTAGACATTCTGTACCTGCGTGATTTTAATATTGATTCAGGCTATGTATTTGGCCTAGAGGCAAAGAAAACTCTAAATAACGCTGATTCAACTGTTTTTTTTCTAAAATTTCTCAAACAGTTTAAGATTTTAAGGCTTTGCGCCAGAGAAAGATTATCTATAACTCTACCTTGAGCGTTAGTGCCTTAAGTATCGGACTAATCCGTTTCGAATTGTGGTCGTTTTGAAATTAAGGTGAGATGTGAGCTCGGTTGGTTCCTGCGAGGAGGCTGACACCATATCGAGAGGTTTAGATTCCCATTGGAAACTGCCGACTTTTCTGTTTAAAATGAATTCAGTATATTGAATCAATTCGAGTTGATTCAAGTCTTCTCCAGTTGCAAAGTCTAAAATGGGAAAATCAGATACAATCTTTCTGTAATGTTGATCCTGTGAGAGTGAGTTTAAAAAATCAAGCAAGTCCTCGAAAAAGACGTAATCCCTTAAAAGATTCCCATTTTCATAGACAAGAAGTTTCGAATCACTTTTTATAGAGACTAGAATTTTTGTGACAAAATCTTGAAATTTGGAACTTCCGTATAGGTTCGAGATTCTTAAGTGCGTTACCTTATTCTGAAAGACTTCATTCAAAATAGTTTCACCTTCGAGTTTCAATTTTCCATACCGACTTAGAGGTTTGGTGTCTGAAACATAGGCATTCTTCTTAAGGCCTTCGCCATATACTGCCGCAGTAGATAGATTTATAATCAAGGAGTCGTCGTCTAGCGAATTTATTAATTCATTTAGGATTAATTGACGTTTTATTGTAATTTCTTTCCAAGATATAATTATATTCTTTATATTCTCTTTCTTTGTATTGGGAAAATCCTCAGATTTGTACAATTCAAATTCAAAACCCAGGGGCTTAACTTTTAACTGATCGCTTACAACAATGTTTGAGCCTGGGGTATTGGTTCGCCTTATTAACTTGGCCGCTATTGGCCCATATCCTAGAAATAGCCATCCACTATTCACTTCAGTTCACGTTGCCAACCAATAGTTTTATCAGTGTCTCGGAATTTGCAGTAGAAACACATTCTAGAATATTTGAACCATCAGAGTAATCTAGATTTAAACTGCATGAAAGAATCAAAGGATATGTTGTTTGTTTGAATCCTTCAAAATCCGAGGTGAGTTCCTCGTGCAATTTTTCACCCTTTTTTAGTCCAGAGATTAAAATTTGTGAACTTGAGTTCGCGATTTGAGACATTCTATTTGCGATGTCCAGCATTCTGATTGGTTCTCCCATGTCAAATATATATATATCATCCACTTCAAGGAAAATTGATTTTATTGTCAAATAGGCTGCCTCAGGGATCGCCATGAAATATCTTGTTGCATCTGCATTCGACAGCGTTAATGGCTTTTTTGCTGAGATTTGGGCACTAAATGTTTCAATCACACTTCCACGAGATGCGAATACATTTCCGAAGCGACAACTAACATATTTTGTCTTTTTTGTCTGCTTGTTAGCATTAGCGACAATTATTTCTGCAAATCGCTTTGATCGACCCAGAACACTGGTGGGGGAGGCCGCTTTATCTGTGGATATGTTTATGAATATTTCAACTTGATTCTCGGTCGAAATATTTACAAGTCGTTGGGTTCCGTAGACATTAGTTTCCAAAGCTTCCCATGGCTGGGATTCCAGCACTGATAGGTGCTTTAACGCTGCGGCATGAATAACAAGAGTCGGTTTGAAACTACTAAAAACTCTTTTCATGCTTTCTGGCTCTCGAACATCCATAAGCTTGAAGCGTTCACTTGATAAAACTAGTGTTGGATCCAGTTGAAGGGAAAGAGTGTGAAGACGGCTCTCATCATGATCAGTAGCCAAAAAATTAGTCAATCCCAGACGATGGATACAAGAGACAATTTCGCTTCCGATGCTTCCTCCTGCACCTGTAATCAATATTCGATGCTTACCGAGCGATTCAATCTCCGCAATTGGTAGAGTTTCTATCCGGGGTACTCTGCCAAGAATATTTTCGTAACTAAACAAACTCATCATCCCTCCATCGTACTCAGGCCATTAGAAAGTATAGATTCGAAACATACCAATGTAGGCCATTAACCTGATTTTATTGCTTACGTAAGAATTCGAATGGAGCAAATTTTGTGCTGACAAGATTAAATCACCGTCTAGACATTTGACAGTTGCTCGCCCTACTATAGCGCCTCCGCGAAAGTACCAACCTGAAGAACCCCCAAGCCTGCCTATCTTTAACTGCTCGAAATACTGATCAGATGAAGCCAAGTTTATAAATTCTAAATGAGAAAAACAGGAGCTATGAAATCGCCAAAAAATCTCCTTACCACAGTCTATTGCACCGAAGCATTGGGTGGTGGAATTGTGAGGGTTCTGGAGCAGGCCATTAAGGCACAAACAGAGGATGGGATTAAAACAGAATTACTTTACTTAAATAGAAAAAATACTCCAAGAATAGAAGAAATTCGAAGATTGTTTCCGTACACCACCATCACTCACCTTGGTGAGTCAAATTTAAGAGGACTTTTTCGATTGGGTTTATCTATTTTTCTCCTATTGTTGAGGAAAGAGAATTTAATTCTTCATTTCCACTCTTCTTGGGCCGGCTTTGTTGGGAGACTCGCTGCAGCCATTTTTCGAAAAAGCAGAACTTTTTACTCTCCACATGGTTTTGCTTTCTTGAGAACAGACATATCTAAATACAAGAGAAAAATGTTTTGGCTAATAGAATTGATACTTACCCGAATTTCACCAACGGTATTGCTTGCATATGGGGGTGGTGAATTTGAAATTTCAAACAAACTCGGAAACAAGGTAGAATTAATTAATCATTATCTATCTCCAAAGGTTTATCCTGACCTGCAAAATGATAAAATGCCGTCAAATAGATTAGCGATTTCAACTCTCGGTAGAATTGCAAACGCAAAGAATCCCACGAGGTTTATCGAGTTATCTAGAATTTTCAATGCATATGCAGATTTCATTTGGATAGGAGAGGGGGAAAGAGAGAAATGGGATTTTGAGCAGTCAAATGTGATCATTACGGGCTGGCAAGAGGACGAGGGCGTCTCGCATTATCTGAGTAAAAGTGACATTTTTGTACTATTAAGTGATTGGGAAGGGCTCCCATTTTCCGTTTTTGACGCAATAGCACACAGTCTTCCAGTAGTTACTTGGAGTTTTCCCGGAGCCAATGATCTGCTCATAAATGGTACAACCGGTTACGTTTGTAGCACCATGGAAGAATTAGAGGCCATTATTCGATCACTAATTGAGAATAAGGAGCTTAGAAACAAATTAGGTGCCACCGGCAACAGTACATTTTCGCAAGTTCACTCCTATGAGACGTTTCGAAACAATTTAAGGGGAATATACTTAAACCATGAGTAAAGTCATAAAGAAAAAAGCCTTTCAAGGTCCTCTCTTCTTAATGCTTGCAAGTCCGATTTCACTTTTTTTGAGTTTAACAGCACAAAGGTGGCTCCCGGAACAATTCCACCGTGATAGTTTATGGCTTCAAGAGAGACTAATCGGATCCGTTACAGGATACTCAGATTCCTTTTCAATCCTCTCTGACCTCTACGGCTTTCTATCTATCTCACTAAATCCTACCCTTCTGAGCATTTTACAATGGGGTATCGCTGTCCTTCCATTGATACTTATCAGCCGCATTGTTGATGAGGTATTTGATGACGTTAAGTCAACTCTAATTGCTGGACTATATTTGATGTTGATTCCAGTTTACTTGTCTTCTTACTCAAAAGAATTTCCTGTGGTTTTATCAATCAATTTAATTTTATTGTCTTTTTGGAAGTTTAAAGGCGAAGCACATAGAGTGCTTTCTTTCCTCTCGATTGTTCTAACCCTAACAATCATCAGACCATATTATTTTCTGACAGTGCTGTGCACACTTATTTTCGCAGGAATAGTTTGGAGGATTCAAAGAAAGTGGGTTCCAATTACACTTCTACTTGCAACAACTATTATTTCCACTTTTGAAGCAATTACAAAAATTGGTATGTCGCTCTCTGGGCTGAATATCCTCAACTTGCGATTCAATGTTGTAAACAACAGTCCAATACGAGCCAATTCATCTGTCTTTGCAGAAGTTTACAGCAGTTCGTTTTTTGAAAATCTTTGGATAAACATTAAAGTGATGTTCTCCATCATCATTCCTTTTGATTTAAGTCAGATAAATAGCTACAATGTTGTTGCAACTTTTATCACTTGGCTTATGATTTTTTCATATTATTCCCAGTTTACTTCAAATCGGAACGAATCTTTGAGTTTACGAGTTCTTACATCATTTTTGTTAAGTTATTTACTTGTCGCACTTATTTTTGAACCAGATGTCGGTTCCTTTAATCGTCACAGTTTCGTATGGTTACCCTTGATAGTGTTACTTTCTTCGACAAGGCGGAGTTTCACACGGAATAATGTTACAGAGTAGGCATCACCATATTCATTGGTGATAAAAATCTAAACAGTAATTTAACAAATCTTGCATAAAGCATTTGGGCAACATAGTAACCATTTGCCCCTAGGGAGATCGGAAGAATCTCGCCCACGATATCGACCATCTGAATGCATCAAGTATCGCATGTCTTCAGAAATTGGATTGTATTCAATAAATTTGTAAATATCTCTCTCCCGAGATTCAATAACACTTACATGGTAGAAACCAGCCATCAAATTCAAGAATTTTGAAGCTTCTGCTTCTGTACGATTCTTGGTATGCAACTCGATGAGAAGATGTGCGGGCGAAATGATTCTTAAAAGTCCCGTATCGAAAAGTTCGAATTCTGCCCCTTCGATATCTGAGAGAATTAAGGCAGTAGCCCAGTCGAAATCCTTTCCAGATTTCAAAAGGAATTCATAATTAAATTCTCCATGGATATCGATTTTGTCTGAAACGTTGTTAATTGAAGCGTTGTAGGAGATATTATTCCGGCCTATTTGCGAAATCTCAAATGCGTGAGCTTTTTGAAAAAAGTCTTTCTTCACCAAGGAAACTACGTAGTAGCCATCTGCAGCACCGATATCAAGAAATGTTTTGAAGGATTTCTTGGTTCTTTCAAAGTACTCTAAAAGTTCTATTTCGTACGATCCAGCAGAATAAGAGACGAAGTCACGACGGCCCCAGCTTAGCTTCTCAAGTTTCACCCCAACAAAGGGTCCTGCCAATATCTGACTTTGAGCGCTTTTCTTGAACTTTTTACTCTCATGAAGCTTAATCGCAGACAAGATCGCTTCCACAGTTAGTCTATCTCTTAACCAAGAGACGAGAGCTGCAATTGCCTCGGCCCAACCTTCTTGCAAAATAGTCTCTTTAAAGAGCCTTAACTTTCTGAGCATCAGCGTCTGCCCTTTCCCTTTCTTAATTCAAAATGTCGACGTGCCAAAAGCAAACTCAACACACTAAGCGTTGAGATATTCATGGTAATTGAGCTTCCAGCGAATCCAAAACTATTGACTAAAATATGTGAGCTCGCTATCTGAGTTGTCATCAGAATCAAGAATACGAGAGAACGAATCAAGATTTCACGCGTGGACGAGTTCGAAGTCAAAATACTAAATAACTTCGACAATAGAAATAATTCTAAAGAAAACGATAATGTAAGTATCATCGAAAACTGGCTAGCACCCAGTGTTTGAGTGACATATAGATAAGCGACAAACGGATATGTTATTGCTAGGAGCAGGCCAACTATCACTAGTCTATTCGATCCGCTCTCTTCTAGATCAGAATCCGAATAATGTTCATGGATATTCATAACGGCATGGTTGGAGCTTGAATTCCACAGAAAGTAAACAAAACCGATGAATACAATGATGTAGGGACTGTAGCTTCTAAGACCGCTTTCTGAATTTATTGTTGCAAATCTATCAAAATTGAGAAAGATTATAAAATAAATTTGAGACAGCCAAAGATTCATTGATACTCTAAAGTTCGACGAAATTTTCGCAGATAAATTTCTAAATTCAAATTTAATTGCATTCGAAATCAGGTTCAATTCTGGCTTTCTGTTTCGTAATATTAAGAAAGCAGCAAAACTATACATACTCGAAAGAGCAACTATAAAGACGGGTGCAAATTGGGGCCCTAACTTTTCACCGATAGTGAACATTATTACTGCTGCAAAGAATAATGGGACCGCATTCGTGAAACTCGAAATACTCGGGGATCCAAATCCTCTAAGTATGTTGACAAAGAGATTTAAAAAAGTGGTTGAAACAACGAAAACAATATAGACTAGAAATAATCTGATGTCCTCTTCAAGAATAAATAACACTAAAAGAAATAGCAAATAAATGATACAGATAATTGCTAATCGCCGAATAATATTTACCATTTCGGTGAAATGCAGTGCATTCTTTGTCGTATGAAGAAAGGCAGAGGACCGAATAATCGATGCGTTTGCACCAAAATCTAAGAAAGTGAGTGACTGTCCAATCGAGAAGAGCAATAGCGCTTGATTAACGGCACTTGAATCAGAAGATTTATAAATTTCGGATAAAATAGCGACCTGTGATAAGACCGATATCACCTGAGCAAAAATTGATAATGAAAATTGCTTCCAGAAACGTATTCTTATTTTCATAGGCTATTTTTGAGCTGATTTAGAGATTATTTTCTTCACTCGTTGCTTAGCTGGACCAAGTTTCTGAGCGAACCGTGTTGCTAATCTTCGTTCGTAGTAGTTTCTCGACCAACCCCTTACCCAGACTGAATCCAGTGATGGAATCAATCTATAATTGAAACCATATGAGCTAAAAACTTCGCCAAGATAAGATTCCCTCGGGGGAAGGATATTTTTAGGGATTCCTGCTCGAATAATCATCTCATTATACATGTGCACTGTTTTTGAATTTTGGACCGTTGTTACAAATTCATCTTTTCTGTTTGGCAGGAATAGGTAGTCAATCTCCCAAGGACCAGCTGGATAAAATGATAGCTTTGGTTCTGCATGGCTAAGTAAATTTAATTGACTAGCCAATTTTGTTAGCAAACGTGGACCTGTTTCGCCCCAATGACGTTCTTCAGATGTCCCAGTTTGTTTGATAAGCTGAAATAGCAATTCTGAGTCTGATGGCGCCGAAAACACGGCGTTATTTAGAGTTTTCTTTGCCTCTAGGCCAAATACATAGCCTGAATCAATATTAAAATCACGCAGGTACAGAATGTCTAAATCTACCCAAGTATTGCCGGACTCAATTTGACGGATGGCCAGATAGCGAAAGTGATTAGCAAAGCTGGCGTAAGAATCATTGGTTCTATAAATTTCCGAAGGATCAATTACATCTGAAATCGATTTACGCTCTACAAAACCGGGCAACTCTAACTCTGGATTGCAATACAGAGTGAGAATTCTATCGTTTTCATAGAATGTTTTTAGACTTAAGAGTTCATAAATTGATAAGGACTTGCCTATCCATAAACTAAAGAAATTCACTCTGCTCTCCTGTTTACATCTTGGTCCACTCGACTATAAACCAGGGCGAGAGTTTACTCCTGTTTCAATGGCTTGGCTGGTAAGGATGATAGGCGATGTAGTCCTAACGCGTATCTAAGAGAAAGGTGAGGGCACGCCGAGTTTCATCCATCACTCTTTCCGAGTTACTAGTAGAAGAGTTCATGGACCCTATGGGGATTAGTGTGTATCGACTTGCAAAGGAGATTGCAGTTCCCGCACAACGGATCGGCGAGATTATTAAGGGTAATAGGAGTATCACTTCAGATACAGACTTGCGACTTTGCAGATTCTTTGGACTTTCAAATGGTTATTGGCTACGAGCTCAAGTCGCTCACGATATTGAAATTGCCCAAATAAGCCTTAGTAAATCCTTGAAAAGAATAAAGCTTTAGAATCAAAAACTGGGGTCAATGTGATTTAGCTACTCACTTACTAATAAGCAAATATATTTTTCTCAATACTCATACATTATGAGTAGTAGCTACCCACTTCTATTCTCGGGGTCGATGAAAATAGGTGAATTAACTGTATTCTTTCAATAGTTGTGAAAACTAACTCATTTTACTTTTCTTGCAAGTATGAATCACTCGTGCATAATGGGTAATCGGATAGCCGTATTTGAATCGTTAAAGTGATCCCTTGCCTGAAAGAAGAACGCCGATTGTCCGAAAAATCAATGCAAAATCTCTAGCTAGGCTCCAATCTTGAACATATGCAATATCACTAGACATCCGCTCTTCCCATGAAGTTAATTTCCTTCCAGATGTCTGCCATAACCCTGTTAGTCCCGGCTTAGCGATGAAGCGAGATTGATGAGTTAGGAGAACCTGCGGCATCTCTTGATGGAGAATCGGTCTCGGTCCAACTAGAGACATAGTGCCAATTACTACACACCAGAGCTGGGGTAATTCATCGATAGACCAACGTCGAAGGAATCTTCCAATTGAAGTGATTCTTGGGTCTCTTTTATATCTATCTGACATTTGAGCATCAGGTCTTCCTAAGACTTCTAAACGAAGATCTGAGGAGCCTACATACATGGTACGAAACTTCGGGAAAAGAAAGGATCTACCTCCTAAACCCACTCGACTATCAAGGTAGAGAGCAGGTCCTTTTGAAGTCAGCTTAACTCCCACTGCCGCCATAAGCATGATTGGAAGAGAGATCAGGAGGAATATCGATCCAAGAGTTAAGTCGAAAGAACGCTTTATAAATCTTCCGGAGTCCAAAATCCTTGGTTCGCGAATCTTTAGTAAGCCGATCGATTTACTCTGATCTAACCTATTGATAATCGGTGAAATTCTAGAGACCATCAACACCTCTACAACGAGATCTCTGGTTTCATCGCTTAGGCCAAGAAATTGGCTCGTCTCGGTCATAGTGCCAAATCCAATCAGGATCGTATCCAAATTGTTTTTCTTGATTATGTCTTTAGTTTCCACCATCCAATCTTTAGAGCTTCTCTTGTTTGGAGGGGAGATTCGAAAAAATTCAAAAGTCTGACCCTCGTAGATGTCTTCAAGTTCTCTTTTCGTTTGGGTAAAGTCCGCTCTAGAGCAAACAACCAGAACTCTTCTAGAACTACTTATGGAAAACCGTTTACTTAGAAATTCCTGATAGAGAAGCCGACTAACTATAAGAAATATTGCTGTAGTTATCAGCATCGTTCCTACCCAGATACGGGAAATTGGCATCTTTATCAGATATAGGATGGCAAAAATGATGAGTGCAACTCGCCAAGCAGCTGAGGCGATGGAACTGAGTGAGTCAATACCTGGGAGAAAGTTTGATCTTGCCCAACTAGAACTGAGATAGAGCCCACCGATCCAGATAACTGAATATCCAGTTAAACGGAGAGCCAAGTTATTGGGACTATCAATAAATGAACTATCAAATTTTGAACGAAGAAAAGTCGCAAGCGATGCCGAAATGATTATTACAGACACGTCTAGGCGGAAGGCAATTCCAGCGTAGCGACTCGTTAACGCCCCAAATGACCCTAAGGATTGCTCTTTCACTTCTCCCCCGCTTTTCTGGTAGGCCCAAATTCTATGGCTTGGTCGGGCGAGCTCAAATAGGGGATAATTTCTCTGTACATAAGTTGCAAGGAGCGTAGATGGATATCCAAGATTTTTATCGACTCGTGATTCGAAACCTCTGGCGAATCATCCTCTCCATAATATTTGGGATGTTACTTTCGCTTGCTATTACTCTAAACACGCCCAAAAGTTATACGGCACAAGCCCAGCTCTTTGTCTCAACTCCCCCGGCGGCAATAGACATTGGATTACTTGCAACCGGTGGAAACTTCACACAGCAGAGAGTCAAAACCTATGCAAATGTAATTAATGGACCAGACACGCTTAGACCTGTCATTGAAGCTTTGGCATTGGATCTTGAGTGGTTTGAATTAGCGAAAAAAGTAAAGGGGAGCGCTCCGCTTGATACTTCACTGATTAATCTAAGCGTCTCAGATAATGACCCAGTGATGGCAGCTGGCCTTGCAAACGCGATAGGCAAGCAGTTTGAGAGCACAGCTGCTCTACTAGAGGTAGAGGATACACTTGGATCGTCACCAGTTAAGGTAACGCTTGCAAAGTTCGCAGTAGTTCCCACGTCGCCGTCATCGCCAAGACCGGCCTTGAATCTCTTGCTTGGTTTAATACTCGGTTTTGGTCTTGGAGTTGGAATTGGAATTCTCCGTCAAATTTTTGACAATACAATCAAAAATGAAGATCAACTGGATGGACTAGGGCTTCTTGGAGCGGTTGGCTTTGATCCAGAGGCGGAGAATAAGCCACTAATTTCTGATATTAGTAATTTTAGTACCAGATCTGAGGCATTTAGGCAGCTTCGTACAAATCTTGAATTCTTGCGCACAGATAATCCACCTCAAGTAATTTCTATTGCCTCACCTTTGCCTGGTGAAGGTAAAACAACTACAGCTCTAAATCTAGGGATTGCCTTTGCGCGATCTGGTTACAAAGTTCTTTGCATGGAGTGCGATCTACGGCGACCCTCGGTAAGTGAATTTATTCCGAGCCATAATAAAGAATTCGGAGTAAGCGAGATACTAAATGGGAAGGTCCCATTAAAGGGCCAAAAAAGCTTGATTTCCCTGATCCAGTATGACGAGGGCACCGGAGTTCACGTATTAGCTTCAGGGGCGCAAGCGCCAAACCCTTCAGAGCTGCTTGACTCGCCAATTTACGAAAAATTAATCAAGAGGCTTCGAAAAGACTTTGACTTCATTCTGATTGACTCGCCGCCATTACTACCAGTGACCGATGGAGGTTTAATTGCTCAAAAGGCGGATGGAGTCTTATTGGTTCTTAAAGCCGGTAGCACAAAGATTGATCAATTCAGAGGTGGTCGAGACTTACTAACCAAAGTGAATGCCCCTGTCCTTGGCGTTTTACTTAACATGATTCCACTAAATAGAAATGGTGAGGCTTACGGCTATAGATATGGCTACTCCTACGGATATAAGCGAAAGTATGGGATCTACGGAGCAGGTGATTATGGCGTTGAATTAGTTAAAGGCGAAGAGGATCGACCATACGCGCCCAAAATAAAGGTGAGAGATGTGGTAAGTGCGCGTGAAGTGAAACGAAAACAAAAAAAGGTCGAACGTCTCCTGCGAAAGATTGCAAAGGCGCAAGAAGAGAGGGCTCAGTTAGATTCAAACTCTCAGGAGAAAAAAGAATATGACCCTATACATGTTGTGCGCTCACCGAAAGTGGTGGCTTCGCAACCTGCTAAATACGAAAGACCGAGAGAACAAGTGCATCTCGGCCATTACCCGGAGAGAATTATAATCAAGCAACAGAAAAACTTACCTGAGAATTCGAGATTGGCAAGAGTATTGGCCGAGGAAAGTGATAAGAAGTAAGCGGCGAGTCCTACTTTGGATTCTTGCCCCTTTAGGTGCCAGCCTTTTTATCGTAGGGATATTTTTTGTCAGGTGGTATCCCTTGTATGGCGAGGGTAAGAACTTCATTGCTTTAACTGAAAGCGGTGCCGCTTTAGAGGAGATTGAGAGTAGCGCTGAGC
>Ga0194115_10004913_pt1 | contig 14111 bp, 13 predicted proteins | sample TA2MahsurfametaG_3_FD_148656 | JGI IMG/M metagenome (GOLD analysis project Ga0194115, IMG submission 148656) | Freshwater microbial communities from Lake Tanganyika, Tanzania - TA2015002 Mahale S4 surface | ecosystem: Environmental > Aquatic > Freshwater > Lake | place: Tanzania: Lake...
ACGAGCAAGTAGTTATCATTTGATAATAAAGTGAAGAAGTTGGGAGTGCAGAATAACTTGAAGCATTCGTGCCAACATTTGTCCAATTTATTGCATCAGGAGAACTTTGCCATTGATAAGAAATTCCTGTTCCGGTAGAAGCTCCCGTTGAAGTAATATTTATTGGACTTCCAGCACATCCTATGGATGGATTTAGAGAAATTGAAGCATTATTAGGACTTCCCCAACAACCGATTCCAATTCTTATGTTAGGATAATCCAGTAACAGACCAGTTGCCACTCCAGGCGAACTAGTAATTACATTAGTGCTATTTCCTTTATAAATTGAGATATTTGTATTGTAATCAAAATAAGTCCTTAAAAACAAATTTGGACTAGGGCTATTTCCTGGACTATTTTCATCTACAGCAATAACTAAATTAGATCCATCCCAGACAAAGGGTGTAACAAGGTTAACTATTTTCCATCCAGCTGGAGATGGTATAACAGTACCTGAAAATACTTGAGTAAATAAGTTATCTGGTATCCAAGATGTGGTTGAAGAAAAAGATGATTGTGATGAATTCGCTAAATAGATTGTCCAAGAGGCATTTGAAGATGAAGGATCTGGAGCATTAACATACCAAGCTAGACTTGTGATTGCCATACCTGGGGACATTCCTTGACTAGTCAGTAAATTTGACGGGTATATACTCTGACTATAACTGTAAGGATAACCTGTAGAAATTGGTATAGTTCCAGTTCCGAATGAACCTGTACCAATGGTAAAGGTTTGACTTTGAACAGAAAAGGAAAATATTAAAATAGTGTAAAATATTATTCTTTTTGCCATTATTTTTGCCATCCAAATTTAAACGGAAAGTTATATGTTGTTCTTACGGCTTCTCCATCCAAGGTTTCTGGAATCCATTTAGGCATTTTATTTAGAACACGTGTTGCCTCCTTTACACATTCGTCACAACCAGTTGTATTTTCAACAACCCTAATATTCGTAATACTTCCATCTATTTCCACAGTAAATTTCATAACAACACGACCATTACCGCCCAGTTCCAAACAGTCATAAGAATTACAGTTAGCAGCCATGAACTTTTGAAGTTCTTTTTCACCACCTGGAAAAGTGGCATCACCATTGAATGGAAGATTATTTATAAAAAGTTTATTTTCTAGTAAAAACTCTTTGTTTTCAATTTGGTATTTAAACTTATTCAAATTCCTTTTATTTTTAGCTCCAACAAGATACGTGTGCAACAGATCTAACCCTGTTGAAAACACCCATGCTGATAGGGAAACCTGCCAGGCAACGTTTAGTGAATTTGCTACGCTGTACTTTAAATTCGCATTGGATGCATATGGATCTCTTGAATAGAGGAATTTATATGCTAGTGGTGCACCAATTACTGTAGGAAGAAATACGAAAAATGAAACTTTTTTAGCAATTACATAACCCTTTTTGTATTTTTCATGAGAATAGTAATTTTTCGTTTGAGGGCCTACATCTTTTAGCCCACTTGTCCATGGAAGCATGGACTTTAAAGCATAAGACGGACCCTTACAATTGATACCTGTTATTTTTACTTTTTTAATTTCGGTATTAGCCCAGGGTATTTTTCCAAATTCACTATTTTTTAATATGGAACTATTTAAAGTGCTTATTTCATATTTTACGTTAAAATTTCGCAATTGCACCGGTATTTTAAAATTATCATAATTATAGAGTAGATTTTCAAAAGATGCATCTTGTTTCAATTGACTTGAAATGTTTTTTCCAATAGATAAAATAGACTTGGCTTGTATGTATTTATTAAAATCATAATGTGGTGGAAACAAATTAGAGTCTAAAAAACCAGTATTATTGCCATATTTATCAAAAGAGATTTCAAGCTCATTTTCACCAGGAAATTTGAACCAACTTTTATTGTTATTGTCTATATATGATTTGATGAATTTTGAGGTTACGCCTGGCAGTAAATCTACATACGAATACTCGCGGTCTAGATTATAGCGCGTAGAATCATCCTCAACACAAAGAACAGTATAGGCGCCCTTGTCTAAACCATTACACGTAGGTCGATCACTAAAATCTTTTTTATTAATATCAAACTGAAAATATGTACCGTATACCCCTACATCATTTTCATCAGAATTTTTATTTATCTTTCTATTGGTTAAAGATATAACCTCCATTTGACGTGAATATAATTTGAAAAATGCAATGCTTGCGCATTTATCAGGATCTGTTTCATAACAAATCTCTTTAGAATTATATTCTGTTATTAATTTTCTTGAAATCGCTGTAGAAAAACTAGTTAAATCTCTAGATTGAGGAACTCGATATCCCGTCGGGCATAAATTAACATTATTTACAGCAGATAAACTATACAGGTGGAGTCCAGTTTGATTGTCAATAAAAACAGCAGGTTCTTCTGTATTACTACTCCAAGTATTCCAACTATTAACAGAGTCATTTAACGAATATAAAACTCTTAATTTTTCCCCATTGTTTAGTACTTTTGTATTTAAATAATGAGGCATCCATTTTTTATCTAGCACCTCTAATTTTGATGGATAAACCCAGCCCTCAAAAGCAAAATTTTGTGCAAAGATTCCTTGGTAAAATACAAAAATAATAAATAGCTGCACTAGTTCTTTTTTCATTAGAAACGTCGTATTGGTCTAACTAATAAATTGGTGTTTTTAGGTTTAGAAATCACCTCAGATTGACCGTTGCTCATTCTGACAACCCATGCATTTACATAACTGAAATTATTATCTTGTGTTGAGCTCCAGTAATAAGAGTTGGTCGAAAGATTTGCCAAATTTTGCTCAAATAAATTTGTTTTAAGCAATATCAACTCATCTCTTGCAGGCAAGAACCAATCTGAAAAGATAGTTCCATTTGAAGTAAATTGAAAATTTTGACATGCGTTTGCCGCATTCAGATTAGAGCCTGTTAGGGCAGTTATATTCGAAGTGTTTTCTAATCCATTTCCGATAGCCACAGAAGTACTTATATTGGAATTCGAATTTGACCAAAGTGTGGTTTGAGCGTAATCAGAAGGTGCGGCTTCTAAAAAGTTCCAACCGCCATTTGAATCAGGTTTTGTATAAAAAATATATCCCCCAGAAGGTCCTTGCTCACCTATTTGATAAAATTTTCGTGTCTGAAATGTTTTAGAAGGTCCATACCCAACTCCTGCAATGTTTTTGGCAAAAGCTCGAATGTAATAATCTGTGTTATGATTCAATCCCTCTATGTTATTTATAAATGTTCCATCTGAATTAAGAAATACAAGTGGATTTGAGAAATTTGAACTCGTAGAGATTTCAAATCCTTTTTCTATAATCGGCAGCCCTCCATCTCCAGTTAAAATACCGAAGGCGTTTACTGAATAGAAGGAAACATTTTCAACATCCAAAGTGTTTACTGTAGGTAAATTCGAGTTTGTCCCCGGGAAATTGATAACAAATTGCTCTGAATAGGTTATACCAATTTTATTTTTCACAAAGGATTTTACATAAATTGTTGCATTCGAAGTCCATTGTTTTTGCCAACTGAATTGATTTTCCGTTAAATTATTGGCATAGTAAACTGAATCTGATAGATCTGGAACTGGTTCGAACGACCAACAAAACCCATATTGTAAATCTTTCGGTTTTGAATACCCATCTTGAGCGATAGAAGAATTTAACTCAAATTGGTAAATCGTATTTGACACTAGCTCTACTTTTCCAATTTGAGGTAATTTTTCCAAGTTCCACTTGTAACAAGATGAAGCTAAAAATAATGTGAGTAAAATAAAAAGAAGCTTAGTCTTTTGAACCATTTTTTTCTTTTTTGGCAAATTTAAATTTATTCAAAAGTGATTCTTTCTTCTTTTTTTTAGGTAAAACATATTCTCCTTTTGATGGTGCTTGATAGTTTTCTTGCTCTAGTAATTTGATTTTAGGTGAATGTAAAGTATCCAGCAAAACCTCTTGTCGATTTAACCGTTTTTCCTGATTTTTAATAGTTTCATTAGCTGACTCGAATAAGGACTTCAAATTCTGTAGATCATTTGAAAGTTGAATATTTTGTTTTTCCAATATAATGATTTTTTCACTGTCTGAAAAATTGGGTTGTAATGTTTCCAAAATTACATCTTTAAACATAGGAATTTGTGAAGGAGCATCTTTGGGACATTGATAAAATTCAATTTTGTGGAATATTTCAGAGAAGGAAGACTTTGTAACCTTGAAGGTACCTTTTAATTTTTGACATCTGGTTAAGAAATAGGGATCTTTAGAAAAATAATATACTTCAAAATATAGTAAATAATTAGGTTTTTTACTTTCTTTGTCAAGATCAAATTTATTTATGATGCAATCAGTAAATTCCTCAGATTTGCATGAATTGATAATAAAATGAATCTTATCTTTAGTATTCAAACCACTCCCAATCAAGGCCGTTTGTAATTCATTTATTTTATGGGTGTATTGCTTTTCTGAATAGTCTGTTAAAGGGCAAGTAAAAATAAATGAGCCTTCCTTAAATGTTAAACTATCCATAATAAAGCCTTTTGTATCTGCATTGTGCGTAGTGATAAGTTTTTGAGCTAAGTACGGATTTTCTATTATCGAAAATGATAGGAAAACAATAAAAGTTATGATCTTTTTCATGATGTAATTATTCTTCACTATTACTAGAATCATCCAAACATGGTGTAAATAATAATTCATCAGACTTAAACTTTAAATCTGCACAGAGATTATTATTTTTATCAAAGGGTGTAATTTCAACATAATAATGCTTGCCTTCATTTTGCCTATTTTTTCCCATAAAACTTGTTAAGGAAAATTTAAAACAAAGGAAATCTTTTTTTAGTGGGTCATTGTAGGGAGGATCTGTAATACTAAATCTTTCCTTAATTATGGGATCAATAATTCTTACTTTTGTTTGCGCATCAAAAATATCTAATTGAAATTTATTTCCGCAAACATTTTTATCTAGATAAAATATGTAGACAAAAGATCCTTTCTCACGAGTTATCATATTTATATAATCACCCCTATTTTGAAAAAAATCCTTGTTTTTATCGAGAATAATGTTACCAATAACTATAGGCGATTTCAAAGACGTGCTTTCATTGCAATTACAAAAATTGAACTTGCTTTTTAATTTTACTTCACTACTTGCTGTTGAACAAGCATCGGAAACTTCAAGTTTTAATATACCTTCTTGGGGCGATAAAACCTCAGTGGATTTGGATGAGGGATCTTTTATTTTCATTTCTGGCACTGAAGTCCATTTGTATGACAAAGTTGAAGAACTAGTACTAATTATTGGATTTGGCGTTGATAGTGATTTACCAAAATTAAATTCGATATCATTGGCATCAAAAGAAACTTTTAATTGTAGATTTTGGATATTTTCAGAATAAATGACTATTGTCCGACTATTTTTTTCTTTCTTGCATTTCTGATATTCCTCTTGAATGCATTCAATTAATTTCAAGTTATCTGTATTACAGTTTCTGCCAAATGAATATCCAATAAGTTTCTGAGGGGTTGGGCCCCAACTTATTGTTTCCGACTTAATACTTGATAAACTATTCACTATCTCAGTAAATTTCTCACTTGAAAAATTCCCACAAAAATTAGTATTTGCACGATACATAAACTTACATTTTTTACTCAATAGAGTGTCTTTATTAATAAATTTATCTTGTGTATAATGCGCTATTTTAATTTCAGAGAATTTAACTTTTTTCAATTCTGGCGATTGAATGATTTTTAAATAGGTTTTAAAGATCTCGTTATCCTTATTGATGTTATTGTTGACAACAAAAAGTACATTAAAACTTGATTGACAGTGAAATTTTGAAAATGTAAGTAAAAAAATAAAGAATAAAATATTTTTCATGGTTCTATTTTTTTTTGATGACAAGATGACAAGGGAATTGTTGATTTGGCAAACTTTGTATACCTCTTAGTGAGTATTTCTGAAGGTCTAGCCCGTCAACCTGTAATGTTACTCTAACAAATTCCATATTCCAACTGGCTTTATTTTTTTTGGGAACAAAATTATACGAGCCCTTAGAGACATCAGAAATTGGTATTGATTGATAAAGTTCATTATTTTTTTCCCCTTGAATTATTATAACAATTGAAGAACATTTTCCAGCTAATTCTTTATTCCAATATATTGTTGAAGATTGGTAAGGGTGAGATAAATCAGCTGAAACATTGTAGCGACAAGAACCATCATCCTGTGTTGCCCGAGAATTATAGTTTGATGCCTTTCGGTCAGTACAACCCTCGATAGTTTCACGAGGCGGAGGGGGTGGATTGCAATAAGCGCATGTTTTTGGATCATTCTCGTGCTGGCACATAGGATTTTCAACTGTTTTACATTTTGCACAATCTTGTAGGATATTTCCATGTTCACATTTTGCTTCAGGAACTGGTGGGATCGGAGACGCAGCATTACAACATAAATTGGATAATTTCTCGAAAGAAGCATTTGATGGGTATTTTGCGATTCCGTCCTTACTTAACTGGCATGCCTCTTCAATTTTCCCATCTTGGTAAAGGAAAGCTATTCTGCGAACCATTTCCTTTTCTGATTGAGCATAAAAACCAACCGTAAGAAAAAAGAAAAATAAAAGTAAAAATAATCTCATTGTATTAATCATTTTGTAATTCCGGTAAATCAAGTTCGTTTATTTCTTTTATTCGTTTTAATCGATCCTTTGATTCTTGGTCGTCTTTGCAATTTGGGTTTTCGTCTATTTGCTTTTCCAAGTACTCCTCTGCCCCTTTCCAATCTATTTCCTTTTCGCACTTCAAATTAACGGAATCAATTACCTCTTGTTTAGTTGGATAAGTTGAGTCAATAACTGGTGGATTATTTAAATAAATTATTGCAATGACAATCCCAATAATTCCTACAGCCCCGGCAATGAGGTATATAAACTTTTTAGATATCGGTCCCTTTGTTTCATACACGCAACTATTATCGCTTTTTGTTGCTAGTGGATTGTAATTTTTGGCTTTTGGATCCATACAACCACACACCTCAAAGAGACAAGAACCATCATCAATTGTTGCTTGAGGATTGTAATTTGTCGCTTTCGGGTCGGTGCAGCCAGAAATGTTATAAACACAAGAACCGTCATCTATGGTAGCTTTTGGATTAAAATTACTTGCCTTTGGGTCGGTGCAACCATTTATAGATTCCGAAACAAATGTAGTTATGTTTTTAAGTGCATCTAGGAATTCCGCACATGAACTATACCTCTCCTTTGCATCTTTACGAATAGCTTTTTCAATTATTCTCCAATCGGCAATATACTCCTCACCCAAAATTTTATGAACCGGAATTAAATCTTCATTCACTATTTTGTGTGATATGTCATATGGTGAATCCATATTACTGTATGGTGAACTCCCAATTAACATTTCGTAATATACCATTCCGATAGAATAGATATCAGAATGAAACCCTATACTTTTATTTCTAATTTGTTCAGGAGACATGTAGGGTAATGTCCCCATCGTTTGACTCCTAGTTTTAGAATAATCAGAGTCTTGTAAAATTTCAGAAATTCCAAAATCAACAATTTTAATTTTTTTCTGATTATTTATTAAAATATTCGATGGTTTAATGTCCTTGTGCACGATACCCAACTGGTGAACATGCACAAAAGCTTCTAAAATTTGTTTTATAATGTTACGAACATCAATCGGATCCATTGGCTCTCCCAATGATGAAAGGTATTGACTTAGATCTTCCCCTCTAAAATATTCCATTATAATAAATAACCCGTCATCGTCTTTGTGAAAATTCTGTACGTAAACGATATTTGTATGCACTAAATCACTTTGAAGAGTTGCCATTTTTTTAGCCTCATCTTCAAATTTCTTTACTATCGTTTCATTTTTAGCAAATTCAGGCCACAGTCGTTTAATTGCAACAAAATTACCTAATTGGGTGTGCTCTGCAAAAAATACATCAGCCATGCCACCGGAACCAATGAGCTTGGTTATTTTGTAATTCAGTATAACTTTTCCTATGAGTGACATATCAATTCGATTTCTGCTGCTTTTCTCTTTTTAGTAATATTCGACCCAGACTATTTGGCAGAATCCGGATCATCCTCACAATTTGTTGGACAATCACAATAGCCATCATTAACCCAACCAATAGGAATATATTTATGATCTCCTTCACACCAAAATTGATCTGATTCTGAATAAACCTCACCTGATCCAGAAACTGTCGTATCATAAATTGGCTCCTCATAGACTGGCTCCTCATAGACTGGAGCACCTTCAACCGGTGCAGACTCACTACTTGCCTCATCGCGATCTTGAGCATCCGAAGAAGAGTTTTTAGAATTACCATTTTCATTAGCGACATAAACGCCAATTCCGGCTGCAATTATTAAAATGAACAACACTAAAAAAATTGCCATTTTATTTTTTTTCGTTTTACCTGATGGTGAACTTGTTGCGTTGTTTCGAGAATTTGTCTTTTCATTTTCCGCTTCGGTAGTTTGGTCAACACTAACTGGTGTTTCGATTATCGTACGATCGTTTGAACCAGAATTATCTGTCTTTTTAGCGGCCGTTGTTGATTTTTTATTACTTGTAGGAAGTTCTCTCATGGCTTCTAGCCATTCACTACAACTCTGAAACCTATTATCTCTTTCCTTTTGGCAAGCTTTCGTCACTAAAAAGGCCAATTCACTTTCGCTATTAATTGCTGGAAGAGGTTCGTATACAATTTTATTAAAGATATCAAATTGCGAACCAGTCGCAGTGTCATATGGCGGAACACCATTTATGGCATAAAAAAGTGTAACCCCTAAGGAGTAAATGTCACTTCGGTGATCTATTGATTTTTCGCCTCTTACTTGCTCAGGACTCATATATACTGGAGTTCCCATTTGAGTTCCAGTTTGTGTCATTTCATTGCCTTGACCAAATAATTTTGCTATCCCAAAATCTAGCACCTTAGCATGTCCATTTGGTAAAATAAAAATATTCGAAGGTTTAATATCACGATGAACTATTCCCTTCTCATGGGCATACTGAAAAGCGGAAAGTATTTGATCGAATAAATGATTAATTTCACCATCCGACATTTTTTTTCCCGATTTAATTTGATCACTTAAATCTTGACCTTCGAGAAATTCCATTATGATGGCCAAAAATTGTTCATTTTCTTCAAAATCAATGATGTTAGTGATATTTGGATGTTGGAAAGAGGCCATCATTTTTGCCTCATTTAAGAAACGCTCCCGAATTTGTTTGTTCGCAGAAAGAATTGGATTTAAAATTTTGATAGCCACTTTAGTACCTAAAATTTCATGTTTCGCCTCATAAACAGAAGCCATTCCTCCTTCGCCGATTAATCGTATTACCTGATACTTGTTGATTTTATGACCTGTATAATCCATAATTAAATTTTGAATGGTAAAAATATAATAATTTTTCATTTTTTGTAAACTCATTATGAAACTTATCTGTATTTTCGTTAGAAACTAATAAGTATGGTTGAAGATTGGAAAAATGACAGAGCAGAGGTTGAAATGAGACAAGGTACCGACGCTATAATGAAAGCAGCAATTGAAAAAGAAAAAATAAAAGAAAGTGAAGCGTGGGAATCTTTTAAAATAAGCTTAGCTAAGGAAAATCCAGAAAAAACTGAGGAAATAAATGCAGTAGTCGAACTGATAAGAAGAAATTACAAACTACCTGAAAAGAAGTAGTTAGTCTAGAAATTTCATTTTCAACTTGTTCGGTTTTTCTATTTAAGCTTACTTTTTTCTGGCTAGATAAAAAATAAAGGGGAACAAGGTTAGAACTGTTAAGCCCGTAACTAGGAAATAAATTCCAAGCTCTGTTTTGACTGTTAACAACTTTTCTAAATCAAGAAAAGGCAGTTTAATTCTCTTCAAAAAAGATAAATCAAAAAGACCATCCTCGTTTTGATATGTTTTGAACATATAAAAATTGTACAATGTAAACACACAACAAATTGAATAGTAAATAATTCTTTCTATTTGCTTGAAAGGTTTGAAAATTCCAGAAAATAAAACATAACCCAACAAGAGTAATGCAATTATTAAGTTGTAATACCCGTGAAACTCTTCTCCGGAGTACTCAACAGTCAACATACTAAACCATGGCATAAATGTCGATAAAACCACCATAATTAAAGTAAATACTACTAGGATTTTTTCTTTGTCCATAAGCTTGTTTTATTGAGCTAATTCAATATTTAAGATAGTAAATGAACCATTTTCTATTTCTTCAATAAAATTAAATTCTAAGACGTCTAATTTCAACAGCTCAAATGTTATTTCAAAATTAATTTCATTTGACATTGAATTTGGCTCATTTGAACAATATTCAATATTACGTTTTTCAATTAAGGCATACCTTTCACCGTAATTATCAGATAGATAAGTATTTTGATCAATACATACCGGAGAACCTTCTCTTGAAATAAATTTAAAGTAAAGAGTACATGTTTCATTATTTTCTGAGAAATCAATAAGCTTTAAAATTCCATTTTCTAAAACTTTTTCTTTAATCATTGACAATTTCCTTGATTTACTTTCAGGTTCTTCTGTAACCGGAGTCGGAATTTCTTCCTTTGTTGCATCTTCCTTAGTAATTGTTTTTTCTTGTCTATTATCTGATTTCGAATTTTGATTCCATTTAAAATAAACAATTAAACCAACTACTAAAATTATACCCATCCCTAAGATATAAAACACGGTAAAATCTTTCTTTCTTTTTAATGGAGGTGAAAACGGGATTGGATTGTGGTGATGTTCAACCTGTCCGACCGTACTTTCGTCGTCTTCGATTGTATATTCTCCTGTGTTAACCGAGGAACTTATTTCGTGAATATAAAGCCGCCAATTAAACAAATAGCTCCCAATTTTAACGATATCATAATCGTCTAATTTGGTAAGCTGACTAATGCGCAAACCATTTACATATACACCATTTCGTCCCTCTAAATTTTCGATGTAATAATTTCCTCCTTTTTTCACCAAACGTGCGTGATAACGCGATACTGTCGGGTCTTCAATTACAATATCATTTTCAGAATGTCGGCCAATACGTTTATCAAATTCTGTCATACTCCAGTTTAATTCATCTATTCATTTTAACAAAGATGATGGCAATGATAATGATAATGCCAATTATATATTTTAGGTAATAAACATAACTTCTCGACTCTTTTTGCATTACCGTTTTTTCATTCGATGTTTCCTCCTCTTCTAATTGTAATTCAGGGGCATCTGTAAATGTATCCGTATATTCCGCATCGTCAGTTAATTCATCATTTTCATCAAACGCTTCTTTCCAGTTTATTAGACTGTTCCCAACTTTTAATATGTCATATTGATCCAATTCAATGATGGATTGTATTTTATTTCCATTTACAAACGTACCATTAGACGATCCCAGGTCCTCTATAAAATAGGACTCTCCGTTGAAATGAATAACAGCATGAAAACGCGAAACTAACTTATCATTAGTTATCACGATATCATTTTCACTGCTTCTTCCAATTTTTCTTTCAATCATACGTAACTAAATCTATTTGCGTTGCGAATACTACCTATGTCGTTAAAACGAATTCCTTCGGATTTGAATAACCGATGTGCCTTACGCATAATTAATTGACGGTTATAAAAAGTTTGGTCTACATAAAAATGATGAATGGCATGTGTAGCACCAAAATTGAAACAAAATAATTGAAATGGCCATGTCCACCAAACATTTAGCACTTGTGTTTGAGCTACAATATCCCCTTCCGCTATATCCCCGTAGTAATGCATATTTGAGGTTATGAAATGTAAGCAAAATTGTCTGATAAAGTTTGGCAGTACCCAAATAAACATCACAGGATTAACATATGTATTAAATTGCGAAATAGGCATCAAACCAATGCTTTTATATCCCATAACATTTGAGTAAATATTAATTATAACCCATGCATAAAACAAAAAAGTTAGTGGAATTCCAAAAGGCAATAATCCAATCATTAACGTTTGTCGCAATTTTCTCATGTCTGATGCAGAAAATCTTCCTTCTTTATATTCTTTTTTAATTTCGGATCTTATTCTTTTAAAGCGAAGTAAGAAACCTAACACTAAATCGTGGGTTATGAGTAATCTCTTTAAGCCCCATTTTTCTCCATTGGTAACACCTCTCTCTTCAATATCGATAACTTGTCCCGAATGCTGATGATGAAAACGATGCCAATACCTTCTGATCCATGGATTTAAGGTTAAGGGGCGGAAAAACCAGACGATAAAAAGAAAAAAGTTTTTTACATATTTATTCTTTTTAAAATAGAGATCATGAATCAAATCGTGTTCTAATTCATGTAAAATTGAGTTCCAGAACGCAATCCAAAAAATCATTACACTTACATGTAAAGCGCCTAACTCCCATAAATATATGGATCCTAAAATAAACGAAACAGCAACCAGCAAAATCACGGTGCCAATTAAATTTTGATTTCTTAAAAATGGAAACTTTTCAAGTAGAATTCTCTGTTCCACCTGCAATGCCCGTATTATTCTTTTAATTTTGTGTGAATCCAATTACAGTCAATAAGTAATATTTTCGCAAGAAAATTACAATATTAATTTAAACAAACAATTATCGAATTGCATTTAAACCCTAAAATAATCGTAATTTAAGATCTCTATTGTACTAAAACATTATGTTGCAAGAACAAAGATTTTCAAAACACCTATCAAACTTTCAATGTAAAATTGATTTGGTTACAGGTTCAGAAGGTATTACAGCACCTTATTTGGGTGAAATTTCTCATCAACTTTACCTAAATGATGCACGGACACCTTTATTTCAATTGCAAGCCCTTGCAAGAATCGAACTAGAAATTGGAAAAGACAAAGAAACAGCCAAAAACTGGCTTGAAGAATTTAAATCATTGGAAGATGCCTTTGGAAAATATGATTTTTGGTATACTTTACTTCAAAAAAATCATGAATGGGAAAGCCCAAAAGAAATATTGACTGTTATTGAGCAACAAACTCAACGGCACTTAGGTCTTCTGGAAAGTACTATTCAACATTATGGATGGTTACCTCGATGCGAAGTGGAAAGAAAACCTATGGATAGATTTACAAAATACTTCAAAAAATACAAGTGGATAAAAGAAGGCAAGGAAACAAAGAAACTTCTTAATTTTTTTCGCGATGAAGCCGAAAGTTTACATGTTAAAATTAGTTCAGGAGACATTGATTTAAACTTGATTGAAGATGGCATTCATGAATTGAGAAGAAAACTACGATGGCTCGGTATTTATTCTAGTTCTTTACTAGGAAAGGTTCAACACAGCGATGAAAATGAAAAAAGCTCCCTTGACCATTATATAACAGAAGAGAACAAGCTGTTCAAATTTAATATTTTACCTAAACCTTCTGAAAATATAGAAACTATTCAATTCTTAAAAGGAGGATTCTATGCACTTAGTATTTTAATCGATGGCCTTGGAAAAATTAAAGACCCAGGCTTAATCACTGAAGAAATGGTCAAGATTACTCAACTTACGGGTAGTTCCATATCCAAACTAAAACCAAAAATGGGGCCTGAATTTGCAAGTCATTCCAAAGTAGTGAAAGAAGCGAAAATACTGGTAAAACCCATCCTTATTAAAGACGAAATTCTCCTGCACATTGCCGACCACTTTGATAAACAGTTGTGAAACTAACGAGTAAAATTCAATTTTTTGGATTCTCTATAGATTTAGATGTTAACTGGCTTACTTTTTAATTGAGCATCTGTAATTACCCACCCCACTTATTGTTAAGGAATCAAATTACTTGAGACCGCTTCGCTCAGTTGTCAAATGAATTTACCTGCATAAAAAATTGGGGCTTCGCCCCAAACTTTAATTTTCGAGAAAATGTGAATCCAAGTCCCGCATTTAGGTAAGTGTCGAATGGTTCAAGAGTTCGAATTTCACGAATAGTAAGATCCTCCGAGAGATAATTCTTTATGTTGAGTAAGATAACTTATGATTGGACTTAGGCACAATAGAGAAAGGTATGCTTGGAGAGGCAGATTAG
>Ga0194115_10004919_pt1 | contig 14108 bp, 11 predicted proteins | sample TA2MahsurfametaG_3_FD_148656 | JGI IMG/M metagenome (GOLD analysis project Ga0194115, IMG submission 148656) | Freshwater microbial communities from Lake Tanganyika, Tanzania - TA2015002 Mahale S4 surface | ecosystem: Environmental > Aquatic > Freshwater > Lake | place: Tanzania: Lake...
GAACGTTCATACGTACATCTGTACCAATATGTCGGTAGAATTTTAGCGCGAAATCAAGTGGCGGGAAAAAAATTCGTGCATTGCCGGCTCATTTTGGGGTGCTTGGATATCGGTTAAATACATTCCAGGTCGGTCTCCCGCTCAGACTCTGTCGAACGCGTTTACTACCTTCCAGGGGTTCGCCGCGTTTCCTCATCCTGTAGTGCAGTTTCTGGATTCCTCCGGCGAATGGAAGAAAACTGTGAACGTGAAAAGGACGAAAGCATGTCACTGTCAGTTTCTATGAGATATGCAGTCGAGGGTTCTTTTCTGCCTTCCTAGATCGCGTGAGGACGGACTCCTTTCGCAGGAATAAAGCGAAGAGACTTAAATCTCAACAGTGAATGATTTTTTCACTGATAGTGGAGGCATCGATGCATCTAGAACATTGCAAGTTGTCTGATACTGTGATTGTGCTAACAGTAAATCGAGTTTCGAGCTTGTGAATAGGCGGTTGCTGTCGCTATGATGATGCGCAGAGATGATACGCTGCTGCGGTCAAGTTAGAGTCGTATTAGTCATCTATTCGCGACTGCAGGTGTTTCGGTCATCTGTTTGTTGCCTATGACGATTGTTCGGATTCTGTTTACGTTTCCTCCCACAGTCTCCGAATTATTATCGGAATAGCTTATGCTCCATTATACACCACGACGATGATTGCACAGACGATCGACAAAGCCACGGAACGATGACCAAGATTGTCACTATGAGGAGACGAGGAGAGAATTCCTCACTACCGAAAAAAAATGGAACAGCCATTATTCGAACGTGTTTTCTGACGTTGATTCTCATGTCGACTTTGGAGCGTTCGATGTCATTTGTTTCACCTGAAATTCACAGTCGCGAACGTCTTTTTCTCTCAAGACTCTGCTCTACACCTGAAAGACGTACAGGTCGAACGTGGCTTGAGATGAGTAGGCAGGTGCAGCGGAAGTGTACAGCCGCACTACTGTCAATATGTGTAATGGTCGGGACGATGAACGGCCCAATATCGGAAGCCTCGGCATCAGATCAGTTTCCTGCTGGACATCGATACTGGTCTATCATGTCCGAAGAATCGAAGTCTACAACTCAAGAACGTATCGCAGCCAACGAAGCTCTTCTTGACTAGTAAGTGGGTCTTAAACGTTTACCCGATGTTATTCGTAGCGCCGTGACGACTTTCTCATCCAATCACTTTCCTTTCTACAGTTTGGTGGGGACGATTAATACTCAATTTTATGATAATACGGGTGGTGCATTCTTTGTACCACGTGACTTTTACAGTCGATGGAAACTCTTCAAAAGTGTTGCCTCCGGTGAGGATATCGGTCCGATTAAGCCGGGAACTCTCCCCCCTGATATCCATCTTGACACGAGAGAGGGTGCCGTAATGGGGATGAAATGGCTTGTAGAATCGATCCATGATCCATTTTCAAAATACTTGACAAGAGAAGAGTTGGAAGATGAGCTACAGGCAGATTCGAATGGATTTCTGGGTACTGGAGCAGTAGTCGAAACACCACACTCATTTGCTGAACAACGATTTTCTTCCTTTTTCGGTCCACAACGTCGTGTTGCTTTCAATCCAACAGAGACGGTATCATCTATTGCAATGATGAAGAAGAATGATCATAGTCACAAGGTATTGACGGTAACAAGAGTTGCCAATTTACCTATCGTAACAGCCGTCGCGCCGGATTCGCCGGCAGAACGTGCTGGATTAGTCGTCGGTGATCGAATTATTGGGATAGGTGATCAAGACTTTCTTGGTTGGACGAGAGCACAGATCGAGAAGAATCTTGTCACGAAGTACAATCAGAAATCCTACTTTGGACAAGCTGAGCTAACTGTCGCTAAACCGATCTATGCTGTCGAATCATCGTCGTCTGGACCTTCTGGAGCGAACGAGAATCCTCAAAGATTCGTATCCATGTCATCGACAGATTCTGCGTCCGGTGCCAGAAGCACGCTCTCATCTGGGAATTTGCCAACTCATGAGGTGGTACTAGGCTATCGTCAGACCAAGTTGCGTCTTCCTATTCCAGGATCGTATGAACGTTTCTTTCGAATCCCTGAACCATCGATTCCTGACCCTACCCTTGTGGGAGGCGACTCTGTTGTACATTACCAGCTTTTGACTTCCAAACTGGGAAGTATTTTTGATCTTTCTCGTTCTGGTGACATGGTAAATGACGACTACAAAGTCGGATATATTCGCTTCACACGCTTTTCCAAGGCATCGACGGCCGGTTACGTGCAAGCTGTACAGGCTCTAGAAGAGGCGGGGGCACAATCTTATATTTTTGATCTTCGTAATAACTATGGTGGCGTCCTTCAAGAAGCTATGCTAACGGCCTCCACGTTACTCCGTGATCCCCATGCTGTGCTTTGTTACACCATGAATGCAAGAGGAGGGTTCACCCCCCATGATGCGGAAGAGTATATTGTCGACCAACGATATCCAGGATATCTCCTAAGCTCTGAATCTCAGACATCGACGGTTGATCAAGTCCAGAAGGAAAATCCAGCGATGTTTGTTTCGAATGGCATCGCATGGGACCCGCCTAGTAGTTATGCATCACTCCATGAACAAGTGACGATGCGAGGGATCCATCGGATTAGTTATATCGATGATTTGGATACCCTCTTGACTGGGAATCCAAAGTTAAAGGCACAATTTAATGCCCAAAAGAAAATAGTCATCCTCATTAATGAGGGTACCGCTTCTGCTGCAGAAGTCTTCGTTGCGGCCTTGCATGATAACGCACGAACCGCAGCAGTTATTGGGACGAAGAGTTATGGGAAGGGTCTAATTCAACATACCTTTCCTATGCCCGATGGAGGTGGATTACGGATTACAGTCGCAGAATACTTAACTCCGTCTCTTTCTCATGTGACGACCGTCGGTGGTGCTCGGTATGATCATACTACTGGAGAATTTATTGGTGGTGGTATCCGTCCTGATATCATCTGTGAATCGAAACAGGGTATTCCTGGTAATCTTCGTGCCGATTTATGTATCGGTGTCGCGTTGGATACTCTTGATGAAGCCACTACTACAACCACTACAACAACCACGCCGACGACGATTGGTGATACGGACAAGAAGGGTGTTACCAACACCCGAAGTACGACTGTGGGATTTTTTGACTACATTCCAAGTCAAATATTGGGAATTCATCCCAAGTCAAAGGAAGAGTAGGGGTCTTTCGAGAGTGAATATGACGATTTTGACAATAACCTACGTAGGTTCCCGTATCAAACAGGTAAATTAATAAGAAATTCATTTACTTGCCATGTCCTATACGAAAAATGTCCCAAACCACGAAAAAAAGGACCACACAACCTCCTCCCTCTTCCTTGTTCAAAAAAACTTTGTTGGATGGGAAAGACGTACTTCTTCCATCTCTCTTATACCATTTTACATACCCCAGTGACGCATGACAGCACCACGACGTTGAGGATGAATTTGAACATCAGGACTGTACAAAAGACAAGATCCAATAATTCCAACAACCAAAGCTCCAGCAGCACCCATCTGTATATGAAAATCGTAGTAGAGATGTGTTTCCCAACGAAAAAGAAAGAAAGAAAGAAAGAAAGAAAGAAAGGAAGCACGAAAAGAAAGAGATTTTAGAACGCTTTATATTGCGAGAGAGAGAAAGAAAAGAGTCATTCACCACACAAAGAGTCATTCACTACACAAAGTATATATGTACGTACACAGACGATCAAAGGATAAGTCGATGGATCACTCAACCAATTGCCCTTGAGATCCTTCTTCTTTTCCATGCGCTTGGCATAGATGGCAGTCGTCGATTGGAATCGAGACGACGTTTGTCCCATACTATCGTTATTGTGAGTGGTGAAAGGTATTTGTTGTGATTGTTGTGATGTATACATCAATCAGAGAAGAATACAAACACAAATGTCAGAGATATGTTTGGGGATATTTTTCCAACAATGACTGTAAGAACGGGAAACGAAAAAGACCATGTACAATGGTTGTCATTTCCACATGTCATCTTTCCCCGTCGGCCCTTATCACGGACACCCTTCTCTCACGCAGCACGTATCGAAGGGGGCGCAATGGAAAGACTTACCGGGCAGTGTATTTCAAGGCATGATTCATCAACATGATTTCGGAAATAGTTGTAAAAATAGGAAGGAGAGAAATTATGAAGAGAGAGTTCGAGATATATGTCGAAGATACAAGGGAGGAGGAATCTTCCTTGACCGGGAAGGCAGACCTCCGTCTTCTTCCGTCTTCTTCTTCCCCTCGATGGTGAAATTTTTTCGATCTCCTTCGGTTGAGGGAGAGTAATTGATGGGGGGTCACGGGGGAAAGGTTAGCTCTAGTAGTCTTTCCACATACGAGAGATGCGTCGAAGATACCATCGACGATTTTTTTTCGCGGGAACAGGGCCCCCGGAGAGAACAAGAAGGTGTCAAGGAACAGATGTACGTACTGGAATAGTGTTTTCTTGGAAAGGACGGACAGATGGTCTTAGAATAATCCATGGGGGGTGGGGGTAGGAAAAAGGGGATATCCCCCCAAAATACTAGATGCTGGTATCTTTCGGCGTACGATCTAGGTAGTACAGTACCTCTTGTAGCATATGCAGAAGAGTCAAACTAAGTGGAAGTAAGTTGGTCTTCTAGTAAACCGTATTGATCTAGCCAACTGCTACTCCTTCAACTTTCTTCGGTCACAACTGTTTTGCACATAGCTCTCCGCTCATGAGCACTTTGGTTTACTAGTTATTCTTCTCCCTCTTCTTCGTCATCATCACTTACCATACCTAGAATAGCACCAAAACTATCAAATAATGCACCGGTGGGAATCGCATATAATCCTATACCGACGACGCATAGGAAGAGACATACGAATCGTCCAGGCCATGTAAAGTCGACGACACCCCATTCCCCACCAAGGAATACTGCGGTCAGGTATAGTGAATTTGGCATACTCGTAAAGACTCTTTGTTCACACATATTCGGATAATAGGCATTGCATTCGGCAGTCGATACAAAGTCATAACAACCGGGGTATTCGGTCCCATTCGAGATGACAGGGATCGAATCATCACATTGTCTCCAATTGGAATTATTTTCTTCAAAGATGAAAAAAAGTGCACCACATCCGACCCATATAATCAATGCCATCAATCCAGTCGCCTTTAGGATATCCTTCGATGCACGGAAGACATTATCCAACTTACTAAAGGCTGTGACGAAGTCTTCCAATTGTAGGATACGAAAAATCCGAAAGATACGAAAGATCCGTGCATTGTCATCACCCCCCGAAATGACACCACTAAATAACAAGATCTGTTCAACGAACCATGGCGCTGTTGATAAAAAGTCGACAATCCCAAAAAATGTCGTCGCATAGACGAAGGAGGAATACAGTGCCTCACGATTTTTCGGTGCACAAAAGAGTCGTGCCGCATATTCCGATGCAAAGATGAGGACAGAAAATGCCTCAAAGACATCAAAGAAGTTACCAGGATCATTCCCAACTGCCTTATCGACGGAGGGGATACTTTCTGCTAGGACAGCTCCAATATTCGCAATGATGACTGTAAAGATAAAGATCCGTACTCCCCGTGCCCATCCAGTGAATTCATGATGACCATCCGCCTTGAGTTTCCCATTCAAAAATTCATTGACGTATATTTGCCATTCATCGACCTTTGGTCCCCAGGATGAGGTTGGGACGGGTGAATCTTCCAATTCACGATACCGTTGTTCATACCAATCATCACCTTCCATCCCACCTCTGGTGGATGGAACCGGCTGGTTCCGCGAACTTCGTGCTCGGGCCTTACTCCGTACGATCCGTACGAACCCATTCGCGACGAGAGCGGACGGGATAGATTCCACACCGACAGCTGCAATGACCATGAAGAAATTCACAAAGCGGGCAGGCCATGTGTAGGTAGTGATCGGATAGTCACCCGTCATGTGGATACCTGTGTAGTAGATCGAATCGAATAGGTTCTGAAATCGGTCCAACATTGTGCAGTCTTCCGTACACCCATACAACGGCACTGGATCGATGTCATTGTAGGTATCATCATACTCAAAGAGGTACACTAATGCCGCAAAGAGAATCCACAAAGTCGCAGCAGCAAAGAAGGCAACACGAAGAGAGTTGTACTTCAATCGGATGACATCATCGATCAGGGTAATGCTGGGAATATACTTGTCCAATTTGACAAGTCGAATGATTCGGATCATCCGAAGATATTCATCATATTGGTCAACAATCGATCCTGGTAGGACTACTGTCAAATAGTAGGGTACCACCGCGAATAGATCAATCAATGAATAAAAGCTGACGATGAATCGTAACCGTGCCATGAGGCCGTTGCCATTCTGTCCAGTTGCGAATTGAGGGTCAGCTCCCACCCCAATCAATCGAAGGACATATTCGATCGTGAACACAAGGACAGTCAAGAGTTCGATTTGTACCAAATCATTTTGATGACCCTCTACAGTCTGTAGGACACCGACACCGACTGCCGTAAAGATAAGGACGTAGATCATAGTTTCAAACAAACGAGCACCCGGTGAGCCGATTCCGTTGACGAATCGGTAACAGACTTGTTCCATGTCCGTCCCCAAGTGACTTCCTTGACTACGATTGTTGTTGTTGCTTTCATTGTTGGATGCCGTCTCTTCCAGTTCTTCTGTCGCATCTCGATTTTCTTCGGAAAGTACCTCTTCAAAGCCAGCACCCAAGATTCCAATGGGGATTCCGAAAACCCCCGTCGCGACGAGACCAAGAAAACCTGTAGCGACTTTTCCCCAAGTCGAGTATTGTGCAAGGGGAGCTTCACCAGACAAATTCAGCAGTGTCATCCACATAGCATTCGGTACGGTATTGTAATTACTAGCCATTTCAGGATCAAGATTATCTCGTTCGGTAAAGTACAAAAAGGCACCGAAGAATACCCACAATAGAATGGCCGTGAAGGCGGTAACTGCTAAAACGTCAAGATTCCGAGAAAGGACATCATCAAAGCTTGTAAAGGCTTGAGTATACTTTTCAAATCGGAAGATACGTAATAGTCGAAGAGACTTGACAAGATTCCCCCCGAATGAGGTCGAACTACCGACAGTACCACTCCAAATACTTCCCGTCCATACGATGTGGGCCCAATACGGTAATACACTGAGGGCATCGACCATCGGTAGGAAACTTGTAATGTAGGCCCATCGACTTTGTTCATACTTTGGATCTTCAGCAGCCGAATAGACTCGAAGTATATATTCGATCGTGAAGACGACGACGGCAACAAATTCGAAAATATCAAATGCTGCATCGATATTGGTCGGGACGTTATCCAAGGTATCCAACATAAAGGTCAGGACCGTACCGACGACTAAGACATTGATGAAGATATCAAATGCCATTGATCCAGGTCGTGTTTGACGATACAAAAAGTTATACATTCGTCCACGAAAAGTCATCCCATCTGCCTCAAAGCCAGGTGTACCAAGTCCAAGTTCTCGATGGATGACAAAGTCTTCTCCTGATCGATCAATTCTTCGACGTTCAATTTCTTGTTCAAATCCATTTCCAATAATCCCCGCAGGTAGAGCAAAGACAGCAACAGCAATAATCGCCGTAAACGTCCCCACAACCATCCCCCCCGGACTATGTTGATCAATCAATGGGAATTCACCAAATAGATTTAATAAGGAATAGTAACTTGCCATGGGGATAGAATGGAATAAATTATAGCATGGATAGGATCCATCCTCACCCGTTGATGGACAACCAGCCTCCGAACAGTCCACGAAACCCCAAGAATCGATGACACATAAGGACTTATCAATACTGTCATCATCACAATCCGAATTACCACAATAAATCATAATGGGGTTCTTCCGTTCAACGAGGTAATATAGAGATGATACAGACATCCATGTCGTCACACCGACAAAGAGTGCTGTACCTAAAATACTTTTTTGTGCTCTCCACACGTCATCGACCATTGTTAATGCTGTATCATACCGTCCCTCAACTCTCATCATCCGCAGTAAACGGAACATTCGTAAAAAGGCAGATCCAGCCAAATCGGTATCACGTAAGAAAAAGGCATCAATATAAAAGGGTAACGTCGATGCAAGATCGACGACTGAAAAGAAGGTTGGGAGGTAATATAATCGTCCCATGAATCCTTGATATTTCGAAGATTCCAAATCACAAACATATAGTCGTAATCCATATTCGATTGTAAAGATTGCGATTGTCATCAATTCTAAGATAGACGTCGCACCAAGATTAAGTCCTTCCAATCCATTATCACGATAATTTCCAAACCAAATGGCATCACAAAGATTATCACACCACCCGGCAGTATCTTCATCGTTTCCTCCACTTCCACCTCGTTTTGCCCAAGGGGCATCATTATATTCTTCCACAAAGAGTGATCCTACAATAAATGCAAGGACATTGATGACAATCAATAGAATGATAAATGATTCATACATCTTCCCATTGGGTGTCCTAGCTTCCAAAAAATTAAACAAGGCATGACGACTGTCGTCGACAACCCCGTTGGTGTCAGAACTGGTAGCAGTAGTTGTAGTCACATTGTTAGAACTCCCTACTAACAGTGGAGTAAGTTCGGAAGGTGACGACGACGTCGTCGTCATGGTCCACAAGAACAGACGTTGTTGTTGTTGTTGTTGTTGTTGTTGTCGTTGTCGTTTCCGTTGCTGTTGTATCCTATCTTATGAAAACGGGCTCTCTCTGTGTGTGAATGTATGGTAGGATCGTGTGATGGTGACCGACACAGAAGATGAGAAGAAGCACAGTGTGATAGCGGAATCCTTTCTTCGTGACACTTCGCGATTTCACTTGTCCTCCAATTTGAGAACAGTGAAGAAGATTAAGAACAAAATTCCTACGGCGTTTAACGCTGTCAATATCGGATTCCAAAGTAACCCCTCTATTTCTGTAAAGATATCATTTTTCATGAAATTCGTACTATGTACAGGGGTATCATCAGACTTTGGAGGTCTACAGAGTGCGATTCCTGCTGTGAGTGTATGTACCGGATACCGGTAGTCCATATTGAACTCTTCGCTTTTGCTTCCTTGCTTCCTTTTCGTGGGATAATGATCTACTCTGTCAACTGCAAATGCGTTCGAAAAGTAGCCACGGGCAACCTCATCTCCAATGTTGTTGGTACAGTACTTGAGGGACAGGACTTTCCACAGTTGAATTTATTTCCCAAGGCCTTAAGACCAATGCCATACCACGGTAGCTGCCTCTACAGTCCGATATATCGTTGCAGCAAAGATCGCATTTAGTTTCTTAAAGTGTCGAGTGGGGACTCCCCAACCGCCTTTTTGCGATTTACCCTTGCGCACCCCGAACAATCCAATGTTGTTCTTCGAGTCAATCAACAAAGCGTCGAGTGATCATCGGCGTTGCTAGTTTGCTACGGTAGCTTGTCCATTTGAGTACTACCCCCGAATTTCCTTGCTTCGAAATCCCATGGATACTCTCTACTCGAGGAAGACTACTAGTTCCCCCATCATACGACTAGCCGAAATGACACTAACGACACATCCCCTTTAAGGCAAAGAATAATCCAATGGCCTTCGAGACCCATACTCTCTCCATACGATGGTAGTAGTACGTATTGGAAGGTTCTTGAATCTTCCATAGTACTTTCTTCCGTCAAGAGGGCTACCAAATGCCACCTAGCTACTACTAGCGGCAAACTAACTTTATGGCTGGTTGAGTCAAGATCAACTAGTAGAACAGCAGCAGGTACTACGAGGGCTATCATTGTGGAAAAACAATGCCAATGGTTTGACTATGAAAGTAGTACACAAACGGAGAAAACGATCATACGACCACTCTCCACATTCTGTGCTTTTTGGAACGACAATAAATAATTCCTCGTCAAGCAAAAGCGGGATGAAGGGACTACTTGTCATGATCCCACCATGAATCATCGCCTTTTTTAGCACATGGAAAAATGGAAAGCCCTAAACAAAAAACACGACCCTAGTCGAAAAAGGAAACATTCAGAAATCTTTCAATTTTTGAGCAAATGGGTAGTAAATAGATACGAAACAAACAAATCATGGCTGTCTGAAGCTGCCAGCGCATGGCTTGCAAACATTCTCGCAACCTGTCAATCGATATAAATTTGTTGTCGTTGTCCCTACTATCACGTCAACACCGCTCAAAACCTTAAAAAATATAACGACGAGCTTTCTTCTTCCGATTCTTCCTCTCTTGGGCGCTTGATTTGACGAACGAGTTCATCGGAGATACGGTTGTTGTCAACGCATAGAACTTGAAGTGTGTTGTTGGTTTTCATTGCTTTGTCAAGTGCCAAGGCACCTATCTGTCCAATGTTGTTAACGACAAGAGAGAGTTCTCGGAGTGTCTCATTGCATTCGAGTGCACTAGCTATAGTCGTGGCACCCTCATCTTCAATATTGTTTCTGCCCAAATGCAGTTTCTCTAGTGTGGAATTCACTTCTAATGCTTTTGCAATGGCTGACGCACCCCGACGTCCGACGTTATTATTACCGAGGTACAAAACACGTAAGGTATGATTGGTTTGAAGTACCTTGGCAATCACCATCGCACCCTCTTGTCCAATGTGATTGTACTGAAGCCACAATACCTCTAGAGTCGAATGGGGACTATTGAGGGCCTTGGCCAGAGCCGTAGCACCCTGGACACCGACATTGTTGGAACGGAAAAGTAATGTCTTGACTGTTGTATTCCTTTCCAAACCGTTGGCAATGGCCACGGTACCCTCATCTCCGATAGTATTGTTCTCGTCAAGGTTTAGGTCTAGGAGACTACTACAATGTATTTCCAATACCTTGGCGAGTGCCATGGCTCCCTCTGGTCCAATCTCGTTTTCATCCAGATGAAGTTTCTTGAGTGTACTAATATATCTGTTGACTTCCAACAATGCCTTGGCTAATGCTGTAGTACCCTGATCTCCAATGTTGTTGTAACGAAGGTAAAGATCTTCGACCTGTGTATTCGGATCTATCAATGCTTTGGCGATTTGTATGGCTCCCTTAACGCCGATATTTCCAAATGCAAGGTTGACGACACGACCACCATTCTTGACTCGTTCAAAGTAGTAGTTGTAATCTTGTGACATCCCTGCTGGCTAAAGAAAACAATAAAAACAAAGATCGCTGATTTTTCTTCTTCTTTTTCTTCGATGATGATGATAATGATGATGCTGTCTCGTTTCGTCCTGGATTCACTGTCAGTGCGTTGTGGTGTTTTGTTTTTCTTTGACACTCTTTCCCCCCCAACGGATGTAGGATATAGAAAACTTCAGACAGGAGAACGATGATTCTTGGGGTGCGCCCCCCGTCTTGTTTTTTCTTTACTACAATTCACCCACGCTCAACGAAGTGGTTGTTTCCAAGACTTCAAACGATTGAAGCCACACTACTAAGTAAAAGTGTCTCTCTAGTAGTAGAGAGGCATTCACAAATCATTCATTTTGATTCTTGTTTTTGTTGTCGTGCCCCTCTTTACTAGGCAGAGGACGACAGCGTGACATCGGTTTGAGCATAGTAACTCCCCCCGTTGAACAGCACCCCCCTTTTTATCGAGCAAAGGTAGAGGCCAAACATTCAGGAATATTACTTTGGGGTACGACGTTCCCCCGCAAAATCATTTTGTTTTGGGGGGGTATTTTCAAAACGCCGCATTACGCTGTGTTTTGACAGGGAGCTATCAATACGTATGAATACATACGGTATTCCCGATACTGAGGAATCGTCTACTACAGTATATGACTGTGATATGATGTCACGACGTGACGTCCGTCTATGGCGGACAGGTGAGATTCTGGCGAAACGGCAATTAACGTCCTTCACCCCATTGTCCAAGCAATGCGACAAAGGACGACGTTTCCTGGCCCTTCTTCGCGCGACCGCAAGTCTCTTTCATCGTCACACCCAACGATCCCCTCTCCTACCCGACCGGGAATAGGACTGGTTCGCCTCCTCCTCTTCCTTCACCAAGAAGGCATTGTTTCTGTTGTTGACCTTTGGGTTTATCAGAAACAGAAGAAACAAAAACAAGGTCCCCCACACAACATAAAACAAAACAATCATGAGTGGTACTACTAATACTGAGAATGATGAGGACGATATCCATGACGATGACGACGAAGACGAGGACGATACCAAGACTGGAGAAAATGGTGGTGCTGTTATCAATACTGAGACTATGAATGGGATTCTAGAAATGTTGAAACATGCAGGTGTTTCCACTGAAGATTTAGAACAAAAGAAACATGCCTTTTGGGATACTCAGGTACGTATATCTTGTGAATGTGGTGAGAGTGTGCGTCTGGACCCTCGAAAGTGGGTGCAGTCGGTTGGTAGATTTTGCTCGAGCATTTCCACATGGACACACAAGTATCCATCCCTCATTTTCTCTTTCTCTCCTCGATCTATCTCGTAAACTCATCGCCTTTTCACTTTGGGTGGTGTTGTCCTTTGGGCGCAAAAAACGCACCCGTATAGCCAATGCCACATGGTGAAGTTGCAAGATCGGAGGGTCCTATTTTAGAAAATAAGACACCAGAGGAGATACGTGCTGATCCATACAATATGCCACCTGGATTTGAATGGAGTGATGTCGATATGAATGATGCTGATCAACGATTGGAATTATATAATTTGTTGACGAATAATTACGTCGAAGATGGGGATGCCCTGTTTCGATTTGATTACAGTGAAAACTTTTTAACATGGGCCTTGACACCACCAGGATATCGGACCGAATATCTATTAGGTGTCCGTGCGACAAAGACGAAAAAACTCATTGCGTTTATCAGTGCCGTCCCGGCGAATATTCATGTCCGATCAAAGGAATCCTTAGACGTCGTCGAAGTGAACTATTTATGTATCCATAAAAAATTACGTTCGAAACGTTTGGCACCTGTCTTGATAAAAGAAATTACAAGACGTGTCAATAAGGCTGGTGTCTTCCAGGCTGTCTATACGGCAGGCGTCGTCGTTCCTGTCCCCGTCGGAAGTTGTCGATATTATCATCGAAGTTTAAATCCAAAAAAATTGGTCCGTATTGGATTTTCACGTATCGGACCAAGAATGACAATGGCAAGGATGCAAAAATTATACAAAGTCCCATCTACCACGACACATGCCTTAATTCCTATGACATCAGAGCATGTCGATGGTGTCCATACATTGTTGACGACATATTTACAAAGCAAGTTTGCACTCTTTGTCAATTTTACTCGTGAGGAAATTGCTCATTGGTTACTTCCACGTGAGGGTGTGATTAATACCTACGTCGTGGAAGATCGGAATAATAAAACCAAGGTGACAGATATGGTCAGTTTTTATCATTTACCAAGTACTATTTTGGGTACCGATGAAACGTTATTTGCAGCCTACAGTTATTATAATGTTGCCACGACGACGGATTTGATTTCCTTAATGAAGGATGCATTGATTTTAGCTAATCAGACAGGAAGTGATGTATTGAATGCATTGAATTTGATGGAAAATAAAACTTTTTTGGAAGAATTGAAATTTGGTAAAGGTGATGGAAATTTACAATATTATGTATACAATTGGTCCTGTGCCAGTATGAAGTCAGAAGATGTTGGACTTGTCCTATTATAGTTTAATCAAGAAGACGTTTCTCTCCTTTTTTCTGAACTGTAAAGAACAAAACCAAAGCAACCAAAAGAATAGAATTTGTTCAACATAAAGGAATTCCTTTACACAATCCGTCATCTGGCAGTTACCACAACTTACCCAGAATATTGTAGCGCCTAGTCGTGTCCATGCACTTACTTACTGGACTTGTAGCAGGTAGTATGTCCTCGGTCCACACAGATATAACTAGTAGGATCCTAACCGCAAAAAAAGTACCGCACTCCTTGTGACTACCGCTAGAGTATTCTCCATCTAGTAGTACGGTAGTAGCAACATGTCGTAAAGATGCAGTTGGGGTGGGGGGTCCGGGGTCGGCGGACCGGGGGGGGGGGAGGAGCAGGGGGGGGTGTTACGCCCCCCCCCCCCTTTGAAAC
>Ga0194115_10004920_pt1 | contig 14107 bp, 29 predicted proteins | sample TA2MahsurfametaG_3_FD_148656 | JGI IMG/M metagenome (GOLD analysis project Ga0194115, IMG submission 148656) | Freshwater microbial communities from Lake Tanganyika, Tanzania - TA2015002 Mahale S4 surface | ecosystem: Environmental > Aquatic > Freshwater > Lake | place: Tanzania: Lake...
CAGATTGACTTGTGACCAGCATCACACGATCCACCGAATGTTTGTCTTCAACGGCTTGTCCCATGATGAAGTCTCGCTGATTCCAACAGCCAAATACCGGAACGCATCCGATGCATGGCTGGCCCAATCGTGAAGCGGCTTGTCGTAAAAGACATTCCTCTTCTCTTCAAACTCTCTTCGGTAGTTCCGAAGTGCGTCCAGACCCTGCCTGACTTGAGGGAGATTGAACCAGCACTTGGGCAAGATGCGCCTGACTGCCTGAATCCCGTCTGCAACCGATAAGCGCGGTGCGACAGTAATTTGCAGGCCAGCCTCTTGGAGCATTTCCTTGCGGCTGCGTCCCGTGCCGAGTTCCCTGACCTCCACATCGTGAGGCAGGATATGCTCGGCTGTGTGCCATCTGTTCTCTTTGATCCAGTTGACATACCAATCCAGACCGACCCCGTGATTTTCCACGAAATCTAGCACCCGGTACTCCTGATTCACAGCTTGGACAACCCAAATTGCTGTTGAATCAGAAACACCCAAGTCCCAGGCCGTGTAAGTTCTGCAGAGATCGTCTCGCTCAATGTGACACAAACGGCCCTTTTCTTCAAGGTCGTTGATAAGGGAACCGTAATAAGACCCCTCCACCGCAGCGTTGAAGGAACACTCGAATTCTTGTTGGTACTTGTCTTCGCCCATCTCTTTTCGGGCAGCTTTGAGTTCGGCCTCTGCGATCAGATTCGTTTGACTAGCTTTGAACTCCAGAAAACCCCAGCCTTCTTCAGCCTCGGCCTGGTCTCTTAAATCTTTAAAGTGGTTATTTCCCTTTGGGGTCCCCAAAAAAAGCACCCAACCGAGCCTGTCTGAGATGGCTGGACGAATGATGTCCGTCCAAATCTTGGGGTCTTGGTCTCCAATCTCGTCCAGAATCACTCCATCGAAATATTGGCCCCGGAGCGAATCAGGATTGTCTGAGCCGTGCAGTTGGATTCTCCTGCCCCAGAAATCAACTCTAAGCTCCGAAATGTTCGGCGTTGCCTGAAGCGGCAGCGTGTACTTCAGAAGGTAGTCCCAGGCGACGCGCTTGGCTTGCCCATAAGTTGGGGCGATGTAAGCGTACCGCGGGGCCTCTTTTTGGTTCTGCACTGCGTCCTTGATGATCTCGTTCAGCGCAGCGACAGTCTTTCCCATTCTTCGGTGGGCCACCACGACTGAGAACCGCTTCTCGGCCATCATCTTATGGATAGCGAACTGAGGCTCCCGAGGAGAGTAAGGGATTATGATTTCTCGCTTGCCCACTTAATCACCGTCTCAATCGCCCCACCATCTGCACCAGTAACCTCCAGGCGATCATTCTCACGCCACTGCGCCCGGGTTTTGAGCCAGAAGATCGCGGCTGTGGTGTTTCCATTCTTCGCTTGTTGATAGAGAGTCTGAGCAACCGAAGCATTTGCCTCGATCCTTCCCTCGTCTAGTTCTACCTTATAGTGCTTACGAAGTGTGTCGTCTGTGATTCCCAGCTTAGTAGCGATGTCCTCATACCGAGTGCCCACTGCACTAAGCATCTTTACTACTCGTCTGTTTTCATCAGTTGGCTTATGAGGGATGCCGCTACCCATTTTGTAACTCCGATTTCTGTGTAAGTTCTTCGTAAGTTTGGCCCGTTCGCTCCAGTATGGCTTCCTTGCCGGTGAACTGCTGCCATCTCTTTACGATTACATCGCAATACTTTGGGTCTAGTTCCATCAGGCGGCTTACTCGTCCGTTCTTCTCTGCGGCGATTAGGGTTGACCCTGATCCTCCGAACGAATCTAGGATGATGTCGCCTCCTTTGGTGTTATTGAGCATTTGGTACTCAAACAGCGCTACGGGCTTCATCGTTGGGTGTTCGGCGTTCCTGCTTGGACGATCAAACTCCAGAATTGTGGTTTGCTTACGGTCTGCGGCCCACAAGTGACCGGCTCCTTCCTTCCATCCGTATAGACACGGCTCGTGCTTCCAATGGTAGTCCTGACGGCCCATAACCATTGTTTGTTTCTTCCAGATAAGGCACTGACGCACTTTCCAATTTGCGTCCTTTGCAGCTCCCCTGAAGTTATATCCTTCCGAGTCTGCGTGCCAGATGTAGAAAACAGATCCAGGCTTCATAACCGCATCTGCGGCCACATAAGCATCTCGCAGGAACTGACGAAACTGGTCGTCGTCCATCGAGTCGTTCTGGATCTTTAAGGCGTCTTTTGTCTTGCCCTCATAAGCAACATTGTATGGAGGGTCTGTCAGCCACATATCCACAAGCTGTCCACCAGTTAAGGTTTCCATCGCCTGGATATTCGTGGAGTCCCCGCACATGAGTCTATGGTTGCCCATGACCCAGATGTCGCCTGGCTTAGTGATGGCCTGCTCTTGAACCTCGGGGGCTTCGTCCTCGTCTGTTAGACCGACTGTCGGTTCTATCTTGTTCAGGAGCGCATCAATCTCGTCTGAGTCAAAGCCCAGGCTCTCGAGGTTGATCCCTAAGTCTTTCAGCTCTTCTAGCTCTATGGATAAAAGTTCTGTCTCCCATCCCGAGTTCAGGGCGATCCTGTTGTCTGCCAGGATGTAAGCCTTCCTCTGAGTCTCTGAGAGATGCTCAAGACGGATGCAGGGGACTTCTGTGAGGTTTAGCTTCCTCGCCGCGGATACCCGTCCGTGCCCTGCGATGATCCCTTTGTCCTTATCAATGAGGATGGGGTTTGTGAAGCCGAATTCTTTAATAGAGCCAGCGATCTGGGCAATCTGGGCTTCTGAGTGCGTTCTGGCGTTCCTCGCATAAGGGATCAGCGAGTTGATGTCCAGCGTTTCAATTTGCGGTTTCAATCCGACTCCTTCCGGGCCATCGGGCAGGGATGATTCCCTAAGTTTACTTCTTGTTCCGTGCGCTGATCGCTTTGGCCTTGGCCTTGGCATCTGCTTTGGAATGTGCCCCCCATGCCTTTAGGCTCAAGAGAAGTCTAGTGGGGCTTCCGTCTGGTTTCTTCTCAGGACCAGGCATATTGCCCATTCTCGCCAGAAAAGACGCTCTCCGTGGGTTGTCTCCGCTCTGAACGGGAGGCTTTAGGTTAGACCCAGGGTTTTCCCTCTCATAGGACTTGCGGCCCTTTTCGTTCAGGCCACCCTTGCGGTTCTTTCCTTCTTTTCGAGTCCAGGCTGCGCTCACCGAAACCTCGCTGTCTTCTTGGCGATCTTCGCAGGTTGTTTGACAAACTGCTTGCCTGCGGCTGTTCCTTGACGCTTGGCCCGGGTGGTTGCAGCATACTCAGCTGCCGTCAAAGATTTGATGGCTGCCTCCGGAAGATAGCGCTCTCCCGTTTTCGACGAAGGTTTACCGGACTTGGTTCTCCACTTCTGGTCGCCCCAATCCTTCAAGCTCTTCTGAGGGGCCTTCACTTGTATCCACCACCCTTTGCTTTGTACTCTTTCGCAAGCATCTGGGCTTTACGCGCAGACCACTCGCCTGGATCACCGCCTTTTGTCCCGGCCTTGATCTTCTTGAAGAGTTCCTTACGCATCCCAGGCTTCGTGTAGTTCCCGGCTGCGTTGACGGTGGACTTTTTCATTTCTTCTTGCGCTTGGCCTCAGAAAGAGCAATCGCCATCGCTTGCTTTGGATTGGTGACCTTCTGCCCCGAGCTGCTCTTGAGCTTGCCCGAGCCGTACTCAGTCATAACCTTGGAAATCTTTTTCTCCGCTTTCGTTTTCATATTCGCCCTTTCTGGCTTCGTATTTAGCGATTGCAAGCATCTGCTTGCGCCTCTCAGTCATCCTTGTGATCGGTCCACCCGTCAGCCATGCGCTACAGGTTCTGTCTGCCGCACACTTGAACTCGAACAACTCACAAAATCCCAGACCGGCTGACTCCACAACCTCGGGAGCATAGGTCTCATCTTCTTCTTTCTGAATCCCACCGATGATGCAACCAATCATCTCTGGCGTTTGAATGAATGCAGAGCAGTTCCCGCAACGCATCGTCTTTGCATTGTCTGTGGAGGTGTTCCACTCTTCAGCTTTTTGCGCCCAGAAGTCCTCATTCTCCAATTCAGGATTGGCAGGGCCGTAACCGTACTCCGCAAATGCGCGGTTGCGGTTCTCAAGATTGACCTTGATGTCCTGGGTGGCTAAAGGACACTTCATTTCTTTTTGATCTTCTGCATTTGAATGGCCTCGACTCCCCTTCCCTGCTCATCAGCCAATTTGTACGCTGTCGTCGGCTTGGGGTTCTTGCGTTTCGTCTTGTTGAGAAAATTCTGCATTTCTGCAGCTTTGGAATAGTTGAACATCTTTGCTCCCAAAAAAAGGGGGCCGCAGCCCCAAACCCGACAACTGCGATGAAGGGTGTCAGAATTCTATCTTCGGAACGGGAATGTCAATAGGCCATTTTCCCTGCCTTTGAAGCGTGTCTACCGTTCGCTGATGAGCAAACAGCCACTTCTGCTTTCTCTCATCCCTGGACAGCTTCTGGCCCTGGTCGATCTCCCAATGGCACTTAAGACATAACGCCGCAATGTGGGTGTCGCAAGCCTTGATGCTTCTTCCCTTCCCGCCTGACCAGTTCGAGTGGGCCGCTTGGGAGTCTGGGTGTCCACAACATTGACACTGAAGTTCGGCTACCGCTTTAAGGAGCTTCGGGCTTCGGATGTAAGTTTGCTTTTGATACATGATGAGGGATTTAGTCTAGGTCTATTTACCTCATTCCGTTGCCCTGACTTGCATTCGGTTTGAGGCCTCCTCGGACCTCCAGATGTCCACCCTCATCCTGGCGGCTTCCAGCTTCCACTTCAGCTCTTCCTCGATCTCTATCGCTTCCTGAAGGCCTTTGAGAAGCTCTTGAAATTCCGGGTGGGCATAAGCCTCTCGCTCTTGAGCGTTTGCAGCCTCAAACTTCTCCATTGCGTCTTTCATCAGTAGAGCCTTTTTGGTCTTGCGGAACTCTTCAAGGTATACCCGCTGCGCTTTGGCTTTGGAGTAATCCCCTGCGTTGCGAATAATAAAATCCACCGCGGCGTGAGCGTTCATATTTGCACCACGCAAACATCTACACCAGCGACAAGAGAATATCCCTTCTTTGCAGATAATCTAATCACTTGTGTGTCGTCTTTATAGACAATTCCATTCATTGCGTCTAAATATGCCTTGATTATGTTATCAATATCGGGCTTTTTGGTGGGAAGTTCTTCGTTTCGCAAAAAGGCCTCTGTGCGCTTTTTTGATGTGGATGCTGGTACACCCATCCTGATGTAGAGATCGACCGCCACAGGGCCTTCTAGGGGCCTTGCTGACCCCATTGCTCTTCTTGACCAGGCTCTGATGGTGGCTTCGTAGGTCTTGGTCTTCTCGTCGGTGTAGGTTGTGACGAAGTTTTTGACCCTTTTGAATCTTGGTCGTCCTTTGCCTTGAGGCGGGCCTTCAACGGTAAACACGACGTAATTCATGGCGATTATTGTTCTTTATGATCGCTTTTTGAAACATCAACTGGATTTTTACAATCTTCGCCTCGCAGAAGGTCGGTATCTCCCGTCAAAAATAAGGCGTGGCAAATAAGTTCAACTGGATGGTCAACACCATCCTTGACCTCATTAAGAATTTGATGGGCTTCGTAATAGTTCATCGGCGCAAAATGGTTTGGAGTTGTTGACGAACCTCAAGCGGGATCTGCTCTCGATTCTTTCTGTCCTCGTCCAATTTGACCAGCGCAGGGTCTCGCCCTGGACGGCTCGGGACGGTAAGCTGCCCAGCGCTGAAAGTCTTGGCCTTTTGACCCCGCACCCAGTTGCGCCAGGTCGCATCCCAATCCATCTTCACGCCCTTCTGTCCCGGCTGCGCCACCCAAAAGTCCTTGAAGGTCTCAAACACTTCTCGCGGCACAAGGTCTGGACGCTGCTCTTTGCAGAAGTCAGCCCATTCCTTTGGGATCAAAAGATCAGGGTCTAGGCGCGTTCCGCGCTTCTTAACTGGGTTATGGGTTATGGGTAATGGGTCATGGGTAGCATTGCCTTCGGATTGCGTTGGCAATGCGTTCGCATCTAAGCCCTTGTTCCACCTAGCTTTCGCACTACTTCTGGCGCTCTCAGACTTGCGATTTACGGCATTGATCTCGCGCAAAACACGATCCGAAACATAGCCCTCATCGGTCATTGTGAAAAACTCCCGCAGAACAGTCGCAATGCATTCGGTATGCGTTCGCATCCCTATCTGCCTAGCGATTTCGGTCTCGTCTAGCGGGAGTGGCCGCTCGTGAAGGTAACACCAATCAAGCAAGCGGCGATACGCCAGATCCTCGAGGAGGTCGAGGTGGCCCGTGTGGGACTTGTAGTCCTTGATGTTGAACTGATAAAAATGCATCAGTCGTCCTTGGGTGGACAGCCTCAGGGTGAGAATTCCGAGGCGGGTCAACCCATGAAGGGTTTTAATCGGGCCTGAAGCCGTCCAACCAAGGACACTGACTTGCAGACCCGCCTTATGCGCTTCTCACGGCGCGTCACAATCATATCCCATCAACCGACTCAGTTGCAATTGCTTCTTTGAACCACTCGGGACGCAGCTTTTCAAGCTGGAGAAGCCTGAGCTGCGGGACAGTCTTCCATTGATAAATAGCCGGAGCTTTGATCCCCAGCAGCTTCGCTAGAGCGGTTACGCCACCAGCCTTCTGAATCAGTTCTTTCTTGTCCATGTCTTTCCTTGGTGGGGCCAGCCTCATCAAGCAGAGACCCGCTGATCAACCAGGCCGCACGGCGCTGACCCGTTCCTGGCCCCGCTTGAGTGTAAGCGAGGTTTAGGTAAGAGAACTTAGGGAAACTCCTAGGTTGTAACACTCATAAGATTACTTATGATTCTATCCATGCCGCTATTTTGCGGTCTCTGGAGCGACACATGAAGATCCTTCCCTGCAACAAGTGCCAGCACTACATCCACCACGAAGGCAACGCCTCGGGCTTTGCGATGTGCGGCCACCCAGACACCCAAAAGATCGACTTCGTGACCGGCAAGACGGAGCCGATGTTCTGCATCACGCTGCGCCAGCTTCATGGCCGGTGCGGGAACGAGGGCAAGCTCTGGGCCTATGACGATGCCTTTCCCCCATCTCAGGAGTGGGAAGAATGAACGAACTCATCGAATGGGTCTCAATCCGTGACGATCTTCCAGAGGAAGAGGTCGGCGTTTTGCTGTACTGGCGCGGCCAAGTGTTCTGGGGCGATTGGAACGGAAAAGATTTCACTGACGTAGCCACCGGCTTGCCGGTTGATGTCAGCCACTGGGCTTCTGTCAATGGCCCGTTATGAGATACACCTACCGTCCCCGTGAAGAAGAGATCGAAGCTCGCCGCTCTGCAGCAATCGATGTTCTGTTCGCGGTGTTCTTGGGTCTTTGTGGTGCAACCTTCTTTTTCTTCCACTTATGAAAAATCTTGCAACAGCCCTGGTCAAGGCTCAGAAAGAATTCGGACCGGCTCTCAAGTCTTCCTCTAACCCGCACTTCAAGTCTCGATACGCAGACCTAGCCGCTTGCGTTGAGGCGGTTGTGGATGCCCTGAACGCCAACGGCATCATGCTCATGCAGCAAAACTCAGAATGCTCTGACGGAGTGATCGTTGAGACAGTGTTCATCCATGAGTCGGGAGAGACCCTCTCCTCAGGGAAGCTCCATGTCCCCGCCGCTAAACACGACCCCCAGGGGTACGGATCGGCTCTGACGTACGCCAGACGCTACTCTCTCATGGCGGCTTGTGGGATTGCGCCAGAGGATGACGATGGTAACCACGCAGTCCGAGGCACAAACGCCGAGGATCAGGCCTTCGAGAGCCAATACCTCGATTCCCTACGCAACGCAGCGCTGGAGGGCATGGCGAGCCTGGAAGCGGCCTTCAAAGCGATCCCCGCCTCACCGGCGAAGTCCCGGTTTTGGGCCAAGCACCAGCAGTCTCTGAAGGGGGCCGCGAAGTGACCGAACAACGAAGCCCCGAGTGGTTCGCCCAGCGACTCGGGAAGGTCACCGCTTCCTCGGTTCACAAGGTCATGGCAAAAACTAAGACCGGTTACTCAGCGGATCGCGAAAATTTACAGGCCCAGCTCGTGGTGGAGAGGATGACCGGCCAGCCTGCCAAGTCTTACTCCAATGCGAGCATGGAGTGGGGTGTCGAGCAAGAATCAAACGCCAGGGCCGCATACGAGGCCCACACGGGGCGATTGGTGCAGGAGGTGGGATTCATTCCGCACCCGACAATTGAGATGTGCGGAGCCTCACCAGACGGAATCGTGGGGGAGGGACTCATCGAGATCAAGTGTCCCGAGACTGCCACGATGATTGATCTGCAGCTCAACCGCAAGATCCCAGACAAGTACCTTAAACAGATGCAGCTACAGATGCGCTGCACTGAAAAGAACTGGTGCGACTTCGTGGTCTATGACCCGAGGATGCCCGAGAGACTGCAGCTTTTGATTATTCGCGTGGAGCGAGATGACAGGCTGGTTGGGGAGATGGAGGCCGAGATTGTGAAGTTCCTGGCTGAAGTCGATGAGAAAGTGAAAAAACTGGAATCAATATGACAAAAATTCTTTACGAAGTCACCGCGATTGTCGGGTCCTATACAAACCGCGACGGCGAGGAAAAGAAGCGGTACATAAAAATCGGCTCGGTCATCGACACCAAAAACGGTCCGATGCTCAAGCTGGACTGTGCCCCCTTCAAGGAAGGTGGCTGGGACGGATGGGCCTACATGAACGCGCCGCGGGAAGAGAAGAGGCCACGAGACATTGAGTTCTAACCCGATCTAAGGAGTGAAAAATGGCTCTCTTTGGTGGAGACACATACGATCCAGAGCAAGACAAAGACCGCCTTTTGACCCAACTTGGCCGTGTCCGTGATGTGATGTTTGATGGAAAGTGGCACACACTGCGCGAGCTGGTAGAAAGGTGCGGGGGATCAGACGCATCCGTTAGTGCCCGTATACGCGATTTGCGAAAGAGGCGGTTTGGAGCGTATGTCGTTGAAAGCAATCGCGTGAATAATGGGCTGTGGGCCTACCGATTGATCCCGCCAGACACAACTACTGAAGCAACAAAGCTAGTGTTTGTCAGTAAATCAAAAAAATTGGAAGAAAAGGAAATCCTCCAAATCAGCAACCGGCACACAAAATATATGGTGGGCAAAACGGCCTGGGCAATGGATGTTGTGTCTTTCGTCAGAGAGTTGGAGGCAAGATGGAACATCAAGTGAAAAAGACGATTCCTTGGGTGCCGGTGGGACACCCTAGTTTCAAGTGGACTTCAGGAGCAGATGTCCAAAGGACCTGGCGCAAGTTCGGTTGGACTCCTCCAAGTGAGGGAAAGCCGGTCTTTGAGGAAAAGAAAGACGAAGTCTTCAAATTGAGAGTGCTAGATGAATGATTGGCTCTTCACGCTCTGGGCCATATCAATCCTGACAGTGATCTTTTTCGGCCCGTTGGTCACCTTGGTGTTGATAATTTCGTTTTTGGTTCAATGAGTCTAGGCTCGTGCGTGCAAAAACAATCAAACCAAACTCAAATTTAGTAACACCGTTTAAGCTTCCCGAATACACGTGGGACAAAGATCGGGAACTTTGTAAACAATGCGTTCACTACCGCGAACGTGAAGACAATCCTCGGTATCACTCAGGTGCGGTGGTCATGCTCTGTGCAGTCAACCCTTTAAAGGGCTGCCGTGGCATCGGCACCTGTAGTCACAACCGTCTAAATGGGCCGTGCGGCAAAGACGGGTCCTTATTTGAAGCCCGACACAAATAACTCTCGCTCGGCCTTCCTGCGTTTGACAAGTCCCGACAACACCTTGCCGCCGCCCTTTGTCCAATCCATCAAGTGATCTGCGGCCTTCTCCCACTCGCCTCTGTTTGCTTTGATGCGAATCTGAGAGCGCTGAAGGTTTCCTAGCCCTGCGTTGAAAGCAAAAGAGACCAGAGCGTCGAATGCGCCTTGATGCTCAACAACACCGGGAACAAGACGAAGAACACCGCGTTCAAAAGTGCCGATGTCAGATCGGAACAGATCTTCCACCTCTTGCTTTGACCAGACACGGGAGTCCTCGGCCCTGAGCGCATAGTCGCCTCTGAGCTGTCCCGTGTACCCCTCTTTCCGGACAACAGGGAGTCGAATTTGATCTTGGTAAAGGACATGGCCGTATCCAATGGTCCAGATCGTTGCGGGACAAAGATAAGGCTTGAGTCTGCACCCCTCAAAGTGGTGCATCAACTCAATGCCCTTCTCCGAGGTCTTCACTTTCTGGACCAGCTACGCGATCCAAACCAGAATCCCAGGATTCCCCCAAGCATGGACATTTCTTCCTCGCTGAAGATCACCTCAGAGACCTTGAGGAAGTCATCCATCGTTCGGATGAGATTGGGGTCGGTGAAGGCGTAGTACGTAATTGCGGCGTTGATGGCAACCAGCTCAAGAATGAAGATGTAAGTCACGGTAGGACGGACAGTCCCCACGTAGTTCGCCACCCACTTGGAGGCCTTCTCCAAGACCTTCTTGTCGTGATCCAGAGCCGCTTGAGTCATCTGGGCATCGGTCTGCATCGCCACTTGCTCGGACCGCAACTCCTCGATCCGCTGTTGAGCAGCAAAGCCCTGCGCGGCCATCTGGAGGTCTCGCTCGGCAGAAATCTTGGCAAGATCCCTTTCATGGGCTTGGTCAGCTTTAGCCTGGAAGAACTCTAAAAGTTTCGGCAGGCCAGATATCAAAAGCCCACCCAAGGTGGAAATGAGACTGAGCATCAGATCACCATCGCATAGACAAAGAGAACAACACCAACCCCCCCTACAGCGATTGATGCGTAGAGAAGAGGCATCATCACTGCAAGAATGGCGGCAGACGATAGGACGATTGACAACTGGAGCGCCATACCCGCATACGAGAAGAATGGCGATCGGGATTTCGCGGCATCACGAGCAGCCTCTGCAGTCCGAGCCTTAGCAGATATTTCCTCCATGTCGGCTCTTTGCTTCTCTGCTTTTTCTTCATGGCCAGAGGTCTCATAAATCGTTGCTCGGACATTCTTTGCTTGGAACCAAGCCCAATAGTTGTTGGCCGCGATGGTGCCGTTGAGAACTTTGCTCGAGTTGCTGCCGCCAAACATTCCGTTGATGGCTAGGAGAAGCGCAAAGATTGAGATGGTCAGCGCAGCCCACTGTTTGACATAGGCCTCTTTCTCTGACCGAGTGGCATTCGGCAACGGCTTCAAAGTCCACATTGTTTCGTCTCCTTGCAGTGCCGGTATCCCTCAACGGCCAAATATCCCATCCCGCCCAATGCTCCAACAATCAAGATGACACCGATGCCGGTCTCAATCGCTTGAGCAATAGCCTTGCGGCGGCGCTCGGCTGCTTCCTTCTCGCGCTTGGCATCTAGCGCATCGTCGCGGTTCATCTGAGCCACGCGAATCTGGATGTTCTGCCAGACATCTGCGTTACCAGTTTGGAAAAACATCATCTTCAGTTCTTCTTCAAACTGCTTCTGCTGCATCAGTTCCAGTTCGACTTGGATCGCAGCACCCATGTTTGAGCCGCCCTTCTTCTTGGCCTGGCTTACGGCTTTGTCGGCCTCATGCTTGGCATCGAAGTATCTGCCCAAAAGAGGGCCAAGAGACCGCACATCATCAACGGTCTTTGAGGCTTTCTTGATTAGGTTGACCGCCGTGGATACAGCGGCCATCGCGGTCAACGGATCAATCACAACTTAAATGCTACCGAGAGCAAAAGAAGAATGATCGCTCCAGCCGTGGCAATAAGTATTTGCTCGATTCTTTTTAGCCGAGCATTGATCCCGGCGTACCGTTCAGCACAAACGGCTTCATGGGTCGAGAGACGGGCTTCCGTGTCCATTTTCAAGTGACTTTTTTAGCATTGAAAGAAAAGCCTCTTTTCCAACACGGAGCTGATCCATTTGGAAAGTACACGAGGCCAGCTTGCGATCAAGATCAAGACAATGCTCCAGAAGCATTCTCTGGTCTTGGGTGAAATTGTCGAGTTCGTACTCAACACCATCGACAGTCACAGTCTGGGGGGTTTTGTTGTTGCCCATGCTGATCTCCTAGTTCCACCGTCAAGGGCCGGTGGGATGCCCGTTTACCAAGGCAGCGCGGGACTCACGATTGGCGGATTTTTGGCATTGTCGATTTGCTGCTGCACCGCAGCCTCAGTAGCGGTTTTGTCCACACCGTTTTCCCAGCACCAGCCAAGGACTTGGTTTTGAGTTAGGTTTGGATATGGTGTAAACGCGCCCTGCACCACCGGGAATGAGCAGGTGCTGTATACGCTGCCCGTGTAGTCGCCATCGGTGCCGCTGCATTGCCAATGTGCGGTGACCACATAATCTGCGCCCTGCGGTGTTTGCGGGATGCAGTCGAGTCTTGAAACAACCCAATTAAACACAGTAGACATTTTGTTTACTCCAGTTCCACGGCAAAGCCGAATTGTGAATTAAAACTCCATCCGTTTTAGATGGTTCAAACAATACACCTTTGTCTAAATTGTTTTTCTTTTTAGAGTTATAACTTTGAGAGACGATTCTTAAATTCCACGGCACATGAAGCCCACAAACAAGTTTTCCTCTTATTGGAACAATATGATCAACATGACACTTAAATCCAGCAAGCTGTGTTGTTTTGTGCGCCACAGAATAAATAATCTTAATTTTTTCCAAATCTTCTTTTGTCAACCAATTTGGTGTAGCGTTTCTCTTTGCAACCTCGCGAGCCATTTGTGCGGCAGCTCTTTGAGGCTTTCTGTTTTTATTTGATTTATGATTAGTTAAACGAACTTTGTCTGGATTGTTTTGTCTGTACTTTGCAGCATTGCTCTTAAAACGCTCAGGATTTTTTGCGTAGTTCTCTTTGTACCAATTTGGATTTGAAAGCAACCTATTCTTAACTGATTTGTCGTGGCTTATTTTTGCACATTCTATACAAGCCCCATTTGACACAAGTCTGTATGCAACATGATTAGATTTGCAAGGACGACCAGTAAAGTACCAAATATGCCCAAGTGATTTTGCGGCTGCACGCTCTTTTGGCTGATATTGATACTTTGCCAAATGAGTCGTCATTTCAGTTTCCTTTCTTACTTGGTTTCAAGATTTAACACGCCATGAGTACGCACGGCACGCAATATGAACCATCCGGATATGTGCAAGTAACATGATTAGATGTGACCTTGGCAACTGTCTTAGAGCGCACAATATCATCACCTTGTGGTTTGGCAGTACCGTCACCAGCAGACATTAGTAAGTCACCTTTCTGAACGACCACGCCTTGAGCAATACGGATAATCATGTCACCTGTCATTGCCATGTTGATTTCGTCTACCTGATGGGCTTCATCATAAGACCAGTTGACAAACACGCCAGCCACATTGACATCGCCCTCAACATCAGAAATCTTGACCTTGTTTAACTGTTCGTTATCTACTGGTTCTCCGTCTTTGGTGTAGACATTCATCTCATCAAGGTTTGACATGACTGTGCCTTTGAGCAAGTCAGGCTTAGTGAGCATCTGCGCCCAGCGAGATAAGTTACCACCGTTATATGAGACTGTTGTGCCTGATACGGAAATAGAGCCTTCTGTCGTATTTGCGTGCCTAAACTCCATCAATGTACCGTCTGAATTTTGACGATTGCAAACCATACAATCTGCATCATTGGTTGTTGCAATAACTCGTCCGTCGTTGGTAATAATTGTTCCAACGGTTGCTACGTCACCTGTGATTTTTGCTACAAGAAAATTCCCGCTGCTGTCGATACGGGCGCGTTCGGTGCCGTTGGTGCCGAACATCAACTGTTTTCCAGTCCATGCAAACAAGGCAACATCGTCTGCGTTTCCGGTGCCAGTAATTCCGCTGTATCCACCGAAATAGCAGTAAGGCGTGCCGCTAAGTTGCAACACAAGACGAGAATCAGCAGATACAGATGCGTTCAAAGTAAGCCGACCAGATGCACTGGTATTACCGACCAGCAAATTCCCACTCGCATCCAGCGTGAGCGCCTGTGTAAACGAAATCGCGTTGCCTGCGGTGCCGGAGGGGGCAATAGAAAACTTAAAGGCGCCATTATCCATTCG
>Ga0194115_10004924_pt1 | contig 14103 bp, 11 predicted proteins | sample TA2MahsurfametaG_3_FD_148656 | JGI IMG/M metagenome (GOLD analysis project Ga0194115, IMG submission 148656) | Freshwater microbial communities from Lake Tanganyika, Tanzania - TA2015002 Mahale S4 surface | ecosystem: Environmental > Aquatic > Freshwater > Lake | place: Tanzania: Lake...
CCTCCAATGACAGGTGGCAATCTACAAAATCAACGACATTCTCTTCCTCATCATCACCCTTGACGAAGCGATTCCGATTCACTGCTACCAGTAATGACAATACGACTAGGATGACAACAACGCCCATGACCATCACGCCACCAACAATGAATCCAGGAAACGATGGACGTCATATCGGTAGTAGCAGCAATACTAGTAGGATGATGACGACGACGACGAAGATGAACAGTAGGACTATCCATCGACAAGATGCTGCAAGGTGTCTTTCTCGATATTTTGGATACTCAGATTTTCGAACAGGTCAATGGGAGGCAATTCAAGCAATTTTGGAGGGACGAGATGTTGCAATCTTTTGGAGTACAGGGTCAGGAAAATCACTACCCTATATTATTCCTCCTTTACTACTGGCATCGTCTCCTTCTTCCTCTTCCTCCTCCTCTTTGGGAGAAGGCTTGGAAGATTCATCAATGTCTGTTTCAGTCTCTTCTTCTTCACGAAACCCATCACCGCCAACGACGACGACGACGGCATCGCCAATATGTCTAGTCATCTCTCCCTTGATTTCTCTCATGCAAGATCAGGTCCATAAATTGAATCATTTAGGATTCGGAAACTTAGCAACCTATCTGGGATCGGCTCAGAAGGACATGGCTATGGAATCCAAGGCCTTAAATGGTGACTTTCGACTCATATACTGTACACCCGAAAAATTACTTCAATCTCCCTCCTTTTTCAAGGGGTTGGAAGACCTATCCTCCTCTCTGTGCTTAATTGCTATTGATGAAGCGCACTGTGTCAGGTACGTGAGAGAATCTGACCTACGATTTCTTGTTACTACCGTCGTGTACGACCAAGTGGCATCCATCATACCATGGTAACGGAACCCTCTCGATTCAAAAGGTCTCACAGCATCTTTCCATCGGTCCTTCCGTACGCAAAATCATTTTTTCCCTATATTCCATCCGTCCCGTAGTGATTGGGGACATGATTTCCGTCCGGAATATCGTCAGGTGGGGATGAAACTTCGATCACATCCCATTCTTCACAAGATTCCTATCATGGCTCTCACCGCTACAGCCATGCCCCGAATCCAACAAGATATCCTCGATACCCTCAAGATGTCATCCAATGTCTTCAAAAGTCTCAAATCCTTTGATCGGCCTAATCTAGTCCTCAAGGTCGTTCCGAAAGGTAGTGGCGATGGAGCCATACGATCCGCCATGGAACCATTGGTACAAGAGTTGGTGACAGCGACTACTGGTGGTGTTGGTGGTTGTGGATCGACGATTGTATACTGTCCCACCAAGGCGAAAGTCGAAGAAGTTGCTTCATTCCTTCGACAACGACTTCAAGCATGCCATTCCAGCGTCCAAGTGGAATACTATCATGCCGATGTATCGGCACAAGATCGTCAGAGGACTCATATACGATTTTTGACCGGTCAAACTACTGTCGTAGTTGCGACGATTGCGTTTGGGATGGGGATTGACAAGCCAGACATTCGAAAAGTCATCCATTATGAACCACCGAAGACGGTGGAGGAATATTATCAACAAATTGGACGAGCTGGCCGAGATGGTCGTCCTGCGGAATGTGTCTTGTACTGTACATCTTCCGACTTCGATCGGTATCAATCCGATTTCTACTTGAAGGATTTGAATTCCAAGGCCCGAATGGCTGTCACTCAAAGTACAAAGGCCTTGAAGGACTTTGCCATGAATCGTGACAAGTGTCGACGTAGGTCTTTATTGGAATTTTTTGAAGAAAAACCATCCTTTGGAGATTGGTGTGGGACCTGTGACGTCTGTAGGGCACGAGCAACCTTTGGGGACGATGCCTATCGAGATTTTGGAAAGGTAGCCCGATTCCTATTACACGGTATCGATTCCCTATCTGAACAAGGGATGACCACCTTGCTGCAAGTCCTGGGGGGGAAGGTCGTTGAGAATTTTCGATACAAGAGACATATTCATCCCTCTACTCTCCAATCCAAACTACAAGAAGAGCATCACGGTTTGGGGAAGCGAATTACCAATGATCACCTCAAAGAATGGGTCGCGTTGTTGACGCAGAAAGGATATGTTTCCGAAATGACAAAGAGGGTCGACGCCAATGGATATGTGAGGACCTGGACTGTCTTTGCTCTCACTTCCCTTGGACGTCAAGTTCTTCAGAATGTCCATCAGCCTATCATGTTACCCGTCCCTCAATCGGTCCGAGATACGGAACGTCAAGCAGAGATCGATCGTCAACGTATTCTGGAACAACTCCAAGAAGCAGGTATCGAACTATCGACACTTCCTGAAAAGGAACTTGAAGAGGGAGATGGCGAGGTCATTCAAGCCTACCTCAAATGGAATCGTCGTCTCGAGGGACTTACCAAGGCGAACAAGACCGAACGATTACAACAAGTGGAAGAGTTGCTGAAGATTATTCAAAGTTGGCGATCCCGTGCGGCAACGACGTTGCAGGTGGCTCCCGTGAATATCTTGGCGGAACATTTGGTGTATTCCATTGCCTATAGTGCTCAAAGTCTTCCCACTGGAATGAAGCTCAGTACGAGAGATCTGGAGGAGATAGGTGCCCGTAACCAAATGATTCCGGTCCTGGTATCTGATATCAATGATTGGCTGGTGAAGTATGCAACAACCGGAACGACGGCAGATCACTCTTCGTCGTCGTCGACCACTGAACGTGATGGCGATTGGTTCCTTACATTCCCTTCTGGTCCCATCAAGCCTGCCATGAAATGGCCCTTCGCAATCTATCGTCCCAACAAGAAAACGGGACTGGCCTCCTGGGAATCTTCGTACAATCGATTTTCCAACAACGGTGAATCACCCATGACGATTGCTATGGCTCCTATCAGTACTACCAACTCCAGTGTTGGCAAACCTTTGGCAGTCACAACGGTCATCGGTCATATTCAAGAAGCCTTGATACAAGGCCGGCCCGTCGATCTACAGCGGTTATCATCCTTCGTGTCTGCGACATTACCCAGCAAGGCACAGTGGTCCCGACTAGAAGAAGCAGAGACTGAGATGCAAATGAGTGTGGTGGGAGATCCCACCACTTCGGGAGTCGGTGGAGGTCCGTATACTATGAAAGACCTTCTACAGCCCATTATGGGTCAAGCGTTGTCGGACAAGACTTACGATCAACGTACACCGGACGAACAGCAAGCCTATACTACTTGGTTTCAATTGCTCCAATGGTATCAGTTGTTGAAACGAGCTGGAATCGATCCTACGTTTGAAAAACGACCACGAATATGAAGCAGCTAGCCATTTGTAATCCTCTCAAGTCGTTCGTTCGATGCCCATGTTCACGCTTCGAAAGCCGCAAGATCTACGGCGTCCTAATCGACACCCATAGCCTCGGATACCACTTTCTTCGCGGAGTTGAGATAAATAAGTTGTCAAACGTTCTTCTGTCGATCACTTCCATTGGGGGTCGTTCGGGTCAGTTTGGAGACAGAAAAACAGACCTGACGGCCAAGCGTAATGGGGTAGGATTCCCGACTAGACAATTGATCGAAATCTGCTAGCGTAGCCTTGCGACGCTTCCAACAGCCGTAGTCGTTCTTGACCTGGCACCTGTTGTCGAAACTTTATGTCCATATCTTGTTGTGTCTGTTCCTTTTGTGTCCAATCAGTCGAAGGACTGCGGCTCTCGCGGACGTGTGAGAAGTGAGAACTTTTGTCAGCTGCACACGTTCGATGTACCCGAAGAAGCAAACCATAAGCTTAGGTGGGCTGAAGAGAAGATGTGTATCACTGAGCATTCAATCCATACTTTGGATCCTTGAGACCATGGGAATCGATTTTCGTGACACATGGATTCGATCGACTGCTGGCATTTTCGCCGTCCAGGCGAAACGAGCCCGTAGCTACACCGTTATAATGGCGTTGGCTGTAAGACAAAATGATACTGTAAAGTCAAAAGAAATGGTTCGCGCCAAAGGACCAGTTTCGCATTCTATGATACGGTACACCAAAACTTGATCCTTGTGCCCGTGGTCACCAGATTTGGCAAAAGCTAGACTACGAGTCGCGGATTGTCTTACGGCACAACAAGAACGTCCTCCATACTGGGCGTCTTTGTTGCTTAACGACGACTATCAGCCATTTCTTGCACTGTTGCCAATGCGACCACGCTTCATCAATCCTTTTTCGTCAGCATCCATCATGACAGGAAACTTCATCCCTCTAGGTGGGCAGGATGCGTCTTCTGATTCTGTTGCGATTGACACCAACAATGATGACTCTTCTGATCCTGCTGTGATTGACACCAACAATGATGACTCTTCTGATTCTGTTAAGATTGACACCAACATTAATGAAGACAGCGTCGTTGCTACTGAACGAAGATGCGAGTGCGAAATGACCTATGAAAAGTGGAGCTGGTCGAAGTCGTACCTATACGCCATGTGTTACGGATTGAAGGCCGCCCCGAAGGAGGGAGACAACGACACTCCTCCAAGAACTCTTGGAGATTTCAACATTGAGCCGTTTGTCTCGTCAGAAAGCAAGAAAATGTTTATACCGGTTAGATACGATTTATGGTGTGAAGCAAAGCGCCGAATCAGTGTTTCGTCCATCCCTCTTTCGGAGCAGTTCTCAATCGGCGATAGGGCGTTTCCTTTTTGACGGACTGGTTGATGGAACATCCGTTGACGAACAGAGACGACATTGCCTTTTTGCAAGCAGAGGAACACAAGTTCTTTACCAGTCTTTCTGAAGCAGTATCAGAAAAAAGGCTTGACACGAATACTGCTGAAAAGTCAGAATTTCCCGGGAGCATTCGTCGCTCTACTAGGAAGAACAACAGGTACAACGATGACCCTGATGACGATGATGGCATGTGCGATACTGATGACAACCCCGTGATCATCGAAAACACCCCACCATCCATATCGCCCTCAAGAAAGAAACAAAAGTTGTCACAGCCAAGGGAGGAACCTGAAACACCGCTGTCAAGAATGAAACAAAAAAGACGAGACTTTAGTAAGTACCTTCGCGTTGAACAGCTGGTCGATCTTCAGCAGAAACAGATGAAGCATCAAGCGAAGCTTTACAGCGATCTCGTTGGCGTTGCGGAGCGTTTAGCTTCGTCAATCGGTCGTTCTTTGACTGTGACAGCAAAAGCGGCGGCTGTAGAAGGAGTGGTCAAGGCCGAAACGGCGTGCTTGACGATTGCAGAAAAGTTGCATGCTCTGGAGACCAGTGGTGACACTGGTCCCTCTGCATTGCGATTGATTAGACTGTACAAAGATCGTCTCCCTCCTGCAGTGCGTCGGTTGAAAGATGCCGAATCGGATTTCCAAAAAGAATTCGGGTGTGGAAGTCCTAGTGTCTGATGGGGTTCTTTGAATAGAAGCCGTCATTTTGACTGTGATTGCGCTGATTTGCGATAGAAACACAACTATAAGATTACTAGTGCGTTTCACCCTTTGATTGTATACGAAATCAAACCATCTCAACGTAACTAAATCTGCTGATACTTCCTTTTCCTCGTAGCAAGTTTCAATCATAGTTGTTACGGTCCAGTACCAAATTAGGATTGCCCAGGAGAAAAATCCATAGATGGTGCCAGCATGTTCTGAGCGTCGAAAGTCTCAGCAAACTGTTGAAACGAGTTGCAATCACAAACTATGGTTGGGGAAAGAACAACAACTGACATGAACGGCCAAATCTTCCGATCCAGAACATGGGTTTATTCTTTATCATTACCGATTAGTGTCACGATGGGAAGAGGATGCATCTTTCTCGTGTTGTTGTTGTTGCTGTTGCTGTTTTTTACGTCGTTGTTCTGCCGCAGCCAGAGCACGTTCTCTAGGATTGCCGACTATGGGAATCATCGTCGACGTAGGACCTTCAGTCTCACCACCAACGGTCCGACCCTGAAGGAGCTTTTGTTCAAGTTCTTGACATCGTTGTCTGATCGGTCCTTCGATCATTTGAGGATGGAGACCGTGTTGTGTCATGTCTCGTACTAACTCATTCAATATTGTTTCAGGGATTCGTTCTAGAATACTCTTGTCTAATCCCGCTAGTTCGGCCGTCGTCTTCCCATTCACCAAATCAGATTGCAGTGCTCGATGTCGAGTGAGGTATTCCGCTCTCATCTGTCCATAATTCGTCCAGAATAGGAGATTATGGTCGGATACCCAATTGTGAGAAAGTTCATGCAATAGGGTCCCAACTAGTTCTTGATATGGTCGGAATCCTTTCAAGTCATTCGTTCGCAGCTTGATATCAATCCTCGCACCACCATTCGTATTATATCCCAATAGGCATGATCCATCGACTTGTTCTTCATGTTTTTTCATAATTCTATCATCGATCGGATCCATTTCTCCTAACGTCCCTACCACAAGTTCCCGTTCCTTCAAGACAGCTACGACACCCGGATCGAGGGCTAATCGTTCTAACAATTGCATCGCTGCAAAATCATGAGGCGTTGATGAAGAAGAAGAAGAATCATTGTACTGATGATGATTTTCAACTCGATGTCCAAAAGATTGCCATGTACAAGCTTCAAAGCGACAAAATTTGTAATTCTTATCCTGTTGTGCGTGTGGAATACCCCAGGGAAGATAACCACCTTGTTTCCTTTGTTGTTGTTGTTCTTCCTGTCGTTGTCGTTCCATATCCAAACCTCGTATCGTCGGATCTGATCGTTTCGTCGCCAACTCGGCCACGATATTCGTAGAAGTTGCCATGACAATTAACTTGATAGGCTTCATATTGATCGTATTGTAGGTGTTTTGTTGGACGTCAGACTGATTGGACAGTTGTTGCCGTTGCTGTTGTGACAACAAGAGTCCACCACAGGATTTATCATCCTCATCGTGGGGAAGACGTTTACCTTTCGCTAGTAGTTTGATTGACGTAGTAGCAGGATCGAATTCCAAGACCTCCAGAGTTTTTTGGTACAAATCTCGACTTGTCGTTTCTGTCGTAATGCCCTCCAATGGTATTGATTTCCCTTGAAAGGAAAGAAGAATGGGTATCGATGTCATCGTTTTTTAGCCAAAACGTCACACTAGGGTAACAAAGTAGACGATGAAGATGAAGAAGAAGAAACAAAATGAACCGTGACGACTACGGGCTACATAGTAGTCAGCAGTCGGAGACCTGCGGGAACGTCTTCGAACGGAATCGAAGACCGTCCGTTTCACGACGTGTTATTTCGGAACGTATATCTATGTGGTATCATAGGTATGGTATAGTCCATTGGTAGCCTATCATTCGTCCCAAACGAGCAAACTTTCCTCTGGAGAGCTGCAAAAGTCAGCCTATCATAGTTTTTTCCTCCTGCGACTACTTGGCAATTTCTTCTGATGACACCGCTCTCTTCCAGGATCTCTTTCGGAGCTTCCCTTTCCTAGTACGCGGAGGATGCAGATTCGTCGCCTTCGCGAATTACGTCGATTGTCAAGTTCGTAAGACTACTAGACCGGCGAGATGGCGGTCCAGTAGTAGTAGTAGGGACAGCAAACCGTGGGCCTCCCCAGTCCTTGTCGTCATCTGAGGATACGGATTCATCTTCCTCAACAGGACGGATTTTGCCATCCATTCCAACGCGCATGTGGGAGGAGGAACCGGAACTGTATAAGCTGTTGCGTGACTCGGGAATCTGTCCACCCACCAGTGCTAGTGATGGGCCAGTATTTGCCTCGCTGTCATCAAGACCGACTTTGCTATTTGATTGACTATAAATCCTTCGCGATGCAGTACTTCCTTGACGGGTCGCCCTGGAGTGGACTGTTGCTCTGATTCCTATACCCGTCGAAGATGGAATCGTCATACTCTCTGAGTAGGTTTCGGGCGAGATCCGTGCGGCGACAAGTTTAGGTATGACGTAAATCGTAACGGCTGTGATGGCATCAAGACTCAGCAAAAAGCTCTTCGTCGTCGCCAATCTCGCCGGATCTATGGTAGGTCTTCCCCCTCCTGCCCCCTCGTCGATGGAAATCTGATCTCCACTAAGAGTGAAGATCACCTCCCGAAGGGCAGCAAACATAAAATGGGAATAGATCATCGTACCTAAGGACTTGGAATCGTTGAACTCTTCCGTCACGTTTCGAGACTGGAATGCTAAGACCGTCGCACACAAAACCAAGATACCGTTCCAGCACAATACGACAAGACCCCACAACGTCGAATTCGACGTACAAACAACGGTCGTAACGACCTCCATGACATCACCATCTTCCTTCAAGTATCGCCCTTCATGACGGAGCGCCGGATCTACTTTGATCCAGGTCGACAAGAACACAATTACCACCAAAAGGATCCCAGCGACCCTCAAGAAGAGCCATCGCATGTCGATACGAACCTGCTTCATTTGGCGAGTCGCAGCCACAACCTGATTGATAGCAGCCATCTTGACGAAGAGCGGAACTAGCTCTATGGTGTATCCCAAAGTAATGAACCAGTTTTCAATGACACACACTTCGTCGCTGGGCTCACGAGCGACAAGGATTGAACCGCCGCCCACCAAGAGCATCCCAAAAAGGACCATGTAAACGAATGGAACCTGAGCATACACAAAAACCTTGGCACTTCGGTAGCGATACACAAGAACGCCGACCAGCAACACATAAAGGATAGCAAGTCCTCCTACAGCCGTGGCCACGTAGAATCCTGGTTCGTCGTAGGACGTGTTTGGTGAAAAGACTCGTGGATACCCGCGAGGCATGTGACCCTTCAGGTCGTCTTGGTGCTCAATCACCCACTCGCAAACGGCTGCCCGACCAGCGAATCCTGTTCGACCTCCAGCCACCCATTTCTGAAGGAGGATATTCATATCAAGCTGACTAATCTTGAGATTCAGAACTGCTTGATATCCTGGGCTTCGATCGACCTCTGGAGTATCATACGTCAGGTCTCGGAGAGAGGAGGCCACCACAGTCTGCAAGGCATGGGCATCATCATCGCATCCCCCCAGTTCCTTCCCACGACGAACACCAGGATCTAGTGAACAACGATCTTCAGGATCAGTCCTAGCCGCTCGACACTGGGCAGTCGGTTCCGGAAGGAATACGGGCTGAAACTCGTAGGGGGTACCCCGGAATTCTTCCACCGTCGCATCCGGAGTCCACCACCACCACATCACCACATGCGATTTCGTAGCATTTGCAGCCCTCCAAATGTCGATTATGTCCCCGTAACTGTACCCACCATTTTCCTTCAGTGGTCCATCACTCTCCAGAGGGATATCATTCCAATACAGTTGGGCGTCCAAGTTCGTATCCCATCGACACGTTGGTCCGACGATGTGACCTGAACAAGTGTTGGGATTGAGTGGACAGTCATTTTTTTCCGTGGGATAGAAAAACCAGTGTATTCACCGTCTAGGAAGTACTTCGTCCCCTCAAGAACTTCGTCCGAAGGCGGTCAAACAGCCACACCATCATCCATAGTGCAGTTCGTCGGCGAGTGAAACTTGCAGTATTCCTGCCATGTCGTGGGTCGATTGAATATAGAAGCCAACCGCTGGCGTTTTCCCTTCATTCCGTGATACGAAACCGGACCGGGATATTTTTGCGCAGTATATAAGGGGATGTACCACGATATCTTGCCGATTTCTCCGTTGCCGTTGAGTTGATTAATTTGTCCTTCCACCAGCTTTTTCTGCCAAAACGGTCGCTGTCCGTTCCAGACCTCTGGGGCATGGATACAATCTTTGTCAGTCATATCACAGCGTCCACCCACACTGTGCGCCTCTTCCAGCTCCTCCCATGCATAGGGCTTTGAAGAATACATCATCAGCATATCTTGGGCATAGAATGAGGTCTGTGCAGCATCCTCTAGTAATCCGACAGTCGTAGGAACCTGAAGAAACTCGCTCAAGAAAATCTGTATGATCCATGCATAGAAAATGCCTGCCTCCCAATCTGGATTCTGTACTCTCACCTCAGGGTAGTTGAGGATCGATGGTTCGCACTTCTCGGTAGTGTTATCGTTGGAATTACATGTTCGTTTTGGGAATTCAATGACGGGATCTGTCGTGTCCATGTAGTAATTGTTCAAGCACCCAGCCATGTATGGGTTGGAACATTTTCCCTCTTCGAGACACTGTGAGCCAGGCTTGTACATCCCGATACACTGCCTGTCCAATCTGCATTCGCGTTCCAACCACTCACTGGCAGCAACAACTAGCTGTGTCCCCCAGATGACGATTAAGAACGAGACTATGAGTCGCAAAGGAACCATGAAGTAGCAGGCAACCGACAGAAGTTAAACTGGATGGTGATCGTGAAGGAAAATTTATTGATGTTGCTCAGAACGGCATGATTTAGAATCTCCAGAGAGCGTCAAATGTCGGTCGATATTGGGCCGAAAAACTTACATTTTTACAGTTAGTCATCGTCACTTCGAAGCGACCACCGGGATTTCTCCCGAAATTCGTGGTCATTATATACAGGATTTTTCGTTTCTTACCTGGAATGTCGGCAGGCACATCTTCAACACCCGACGAATGGGAAAGAGAAGCTCGCCGGGTGGACGGAGGGCATTTTAGATTTCTTTCCGCTTTCTTGTAACAAGTTAGTTCACTGTGATGCGAATCCGAACAGGGAGCGACGAATGCCATACTAGTGAGAAAGAATGGGTCACATCGGAATTCTTCCGAGAATTCCCGAACAAAGTTAGCGGTCATCTGTACTCGCGTCATCTGCGAGCACCCTATACCGGTTAATTCGGTAGAATACGAGCGTGATTCAGTTTGTCCGTGTACTGTACCGGTATATGTGCTCGGTGGCTTTTTTGGATGGATTCGACTGACTGTGAGATTCACTGTCATGTATCATACTAGGTACTGTGTGCGGCACCTTCCTGGTCGTAAAGATAATATGATATGATACCTAGCGAGGCATGCGAGGTCTTGTTTCCTAGGAGCGGTTTCAAAGAACCAGGAGGTAGCACGGAGGGAATTGGAAAAAAAGCCCGGGAAACGATATCCGGCGATGCCACAGCGATCAACCGTCGGTAGGTAAGAGAAAACCTGCTTCGCATCTTGCCACAACACCTACCCACTTCCCAGTAACTGTAAATGTAAACACACGACAATCCCGACAACCAATCCCAAAAACAATCCTTACTTCATGAACCCACACCTCCACTGGTCACATTATCATCATGTCGACGGTCGTATTACGAGGAACTTTGCACAAGGATGACTCAATAACGACGAGTGCTACCGGGGGTAGTAGTAGTAGCAGTAATGGCGCCACGGCTGAATGGCAATGGAAGGGATCGTGGGCCTTTGGAACATCGATAGCGACAATTCCTGAATCACAACAAAGACCCTTCCTATACACCTTTCAGGGTCCAGCGGATCCGAAGGACGTTGAGATTCCAGGAATTATCCATTCAACGGTGGAGGACAATGCGGAAGACGACCACAAAAGAGAAGAGAATCCAAACCCTACTTCTAAGGAAGGAGAAGAACTACCAGAAAACGACGAGACCCAAATATCAATACCTTCTACTACCAAGACCAGTAGTCAAAATCATGACAGTGGAGGCCCATCTTCCATCTCCCCACCAGGAGAAATATCGGAAGGATTGAAGAAAGACATCGACGTTTCCGTTATTGACACGACAAAGGCAGTGGATGTCGAAGACAACCAGATGAACCTGTCTCCTTCTAAGGGGGAAGTTCCTCCTGTCAACGATTCCACAATTCACACGAATGAAGAAGGAGGTGGTGGTGGTGAAAAAGAGTCTCGTATGGATCTTCCTGCTGCAACTACCAACGATACTACGACTTCAAGTGGGGGTCGCGAGGCAGTCAGAAATCCTACCTTCGCTACCGTCCCTGATGGACATCCACCCTTTACCGATGCCTATCTTCATCATCCTGATCAATCTTGTCCACCCAGTGGACATTGGAGAGGTCATTTTCACAATTTTGTTACCACACGACCTACACGTGATTCCAGCAATAACAATACCAACAAGGTAGAGGAGGTGGAAGAACATTTCTATATGTTTTTCAATGCTACTCCTGGTCCCGATGTGACATTTACATTTGAGGATGACAACGATACGAAGACAACGACACAATCAGTCCCACCAGATGTACAGACGAGGACGAATAAAGAGGGTTGGATATTGGTTCGAGGTACCGGATCAAACCCATTTGGAACGTTTGAATTGGTCGGATACTTGGATCTAACGAATGGTGTCATTGAAATCCAACGTCAGTACGTATTGATGCCGGTAAAGAGACGGAACCGTCGTTCCGGTATCACAGGAGACAACCATAGTAGTAATGCGAATAGATTGACACGAAAACGTCAACCCAGTTGGAAACGTAAATCATCAGAGGATGGTCCAGAACAAGAGCCGACACCGAAACGTCAACGAAAAGGTGGACTGAAGGAGACGATGACACCCCCACTTTTGCCTTTGACTACCTCTTCGATGCCACTCGGCGAAGATTTGGAGTTGTCGTCAGACAATGCTGATCTATCACTCATACCGGGTGCTCGTCTCGAAGACGACATGATGACATTGCTTCCACCAGGAGCATCCGTCAACACGAGCCTTGGTTCTCCGGAGCTTCATACTGGAAGGTCAGTGACAATTCCTTCGACGAACCATCCGACGAGCGCTACAACTGCTTCTGCAGGTACCGTCGCAAATAGTTCGAAACGGTCTTCGAAGACGTCTCGAAAACGGAGTGCCAGCACCGGGTCGATGAAGTTGGCAACCACAACCTCTTCTGTACCGTCCACAGCGACTATGAATAACACGAGTACATCGGCTACGTCTACTGCTGCTGGTGGTGCTGCCGGTGTTGGTGGTACGACGACCAGTCCTCATTTGAAACTTCCTCCAGTAGGTGAACCAAAAAAGGCTCGTTGGAGATCAGCACACTTTCTTTACTATCAACGTAACGATCCAGAAGATGAAGAGGTCAAGACGCCCAAATATGTTGTCTACGAGGGTGAAATGGCGAACTCAATGAGAGAAGGTGCGTATCCTTTCACAGACTGTGGGTTCTCGTTTGTTTATGTTGTTTTGGGTCGTCGGCGTCTTCGTGTCTCTCAACAGGATTGTGTCATTGGATGTGTATTCGTTTGTGAAGGTCGGGGTATATGCTTGTATTGCAATGGGCTACTGTACGAGGGACAATGGAAACGGAATAAGGAACATGGTAAGATGCATATTCGGAGGACGACGGAGTCGTTTTTGGCTACATGAAATGCTCATCATCAACATCATCATCGTTGAATGACATCTTCCACAGGACTGGGTAAATTGTGGACGGCTGATCGAAGACGACTGATTTATGACGGAAATTGGGAACGTGGACGTATGCAAGGTAGGTGGAGGGAGTTATGGTAGAAGAAATCATTGTCGGGTTCATTCATGTTTCACGTACCTACACTCACTTCTTTGTTGGGCAATCATACGAAGGGCATGGAACGTATTACTATGGCAACGCGAAATCGACAGGAGCATCTAGCCTGGCCAACTCGGCTACCGGAGGAGTATCTAGGTATACGGGAGAATTCAAGGAGAATATGCGACACGGTCTAGGACACTATGTTTTGCCCGATGGATCTGAATATCAAGGGATGTGGAGCCAGGGTAAGATGAATGGACGAGGCATCTTCACATGGCCAGATCGTTCTGTTTATGATGGAGACTTTAAGGACGGCGAACGACATGGACAGGGATTCTTACGGACATCGGACGGATTCTCATATGATGGAACATGGGTCCAGAATGCGATGGAAGGTCGTGGCATTGCTCGATACCCCAATGGACAATCCTTTGAAGGGATGTTTTCGAATGGCCGTCGGGAAGGTCGTGGTACGATCCGCTTTACGAATGGAGCTGTCTACGAAGGTCGATTCCGTGACGATGCCGTCGATGGACAGGGGACGATGAAAATCTCTAGTTCATTAGTCATCCCGAATTCTCCCGATGATGTCGATGAAGAACAAAATGACGACAACAACAAGGGTGACGAAAATCCCAATGAGCGGTCAGCGTCTACAAGACCTCCCGACTTTATGATCCCCATCTCTTTCCAGTCAGACATGACTCATATCCATGCAAAGGCTGGCTTTACCTCCGT
>Ga0194115_10004928_pt1 | contig 14099 bp, 24 predicted proteins | sample TA2MahsurfametaG_3_FD_148656 | JGI IMG/M metagenome (GOLD analysis project Ga0194115, IMG submission 148656) | Freshwater microbial communities from Lake Tanganyika, Tanzania - TA2015002 Mahale S4 surface | ecosystem: Environmental > Aquatic > Freshwater > Lake | place: Tanzania: Lake...
TTCTTTAAAGGGTTTACTTGATGTCTGATAAACACCGTAAGGCTGCAGGTGCAGCCAAGATTGCGAAAGATAAGATGGCTTGCAATAAGCCACAGAAGACCCCTGGGCATCCAACCAAGAGTCATGTGGTCAAGGCCTGTGAAGGAGGAGAAGAGAAGATCATCCGCTTCGGGCAGCAAGGTGTGGAAGGCGCTGGCAAGAACCCAAAGACAGAAAAAGATAAGGCCCGTAAGCGTTCGTACTACGCCCGTCATAACGCTCAGGATTCCAACCCTGACAAGATGTCAGCACGGTACTGGAGCCATAAGGTGAAGTGGTGATGCAACTAGCAGGTAAACACATGCAGACAATAGACGGTCTTCCTTTAGACCAATCTTTATTGCCTGCATTTTTCATGGAGCCAGGCTATACCCCTGAACATTTTCCTGACCAACAAAAAATGCAGCAATTGGCTTTAAAAACAAACGATCCTCGATTGCAGCGTGCTCTTTTAGATTTTCAATATCCATTTAAAACTGAAGATTTAATGCAATCGAGCTACTCTGACGATATCAAAAAAGTTGTTTTACAGGCAGTATCCCGCTAAGCTGCATGAGCTGATTCCTTACCAGCATGGCAAAACCCAAATCAACCACAGTCCGACTTGAGTCCAAGCCCAAAAAAACACGTCAAGGTAACGGGCGTAATTCTTTACCTAGTCATGGCCGTAAACTCAGTCGCGGTCAAGGTAAGTAATTTGTGTATGATTGGAGGTAATAATAGTTACCTCCATGTCGGATCTTTCGCGTGCGATTAATCTAATTCGTAAACACGAAGGGTTTAACGAAAAGGCGTACCCAGATCCGGCTACAGAAGAAGAGCCCTATACCATTGGGTTTGGAACTCAGTTCTATCCCGATGGTTCTCCTGTCAAACGTGGTCAGTGCTGCAGTAAAGAAAAAGCACTGGAGTATTTATTCCACGAAACTTCTGTCATCGACACCCAGCTGATCAAGCTGAACCTGGGACTTGATGACAGCATGCGTCAAGCCCTTATTTCCTTCATCCACTCCATCGGGTGGGAGCCCTTCCTTTACAGCAATGTGATTGATTGCATTGAACGGGAAGACTTCTGTGAAACCACCAAGGAAATGGGGCAGTGGATCTTTGATCAAAATCATTCCGTCGTCGGCACTCTAGTTGATCGCCGCCGGGAAGAGATCAGCTTGTTTCTTGCTGAAATTGAGGCCAATCCCTGGTCCTCCACAGAGATCTTGCTTGCTGCCTTTCGTAACTACACCGCTGCTCCTCACCAGGTAAGGGCAATCAGATCTCTGGAAGAACACATCAATCCTTACGTCCTGTCTAAATTTGCCAACGATTTCGACATCGACGAAGACCCGTGGTGCACCTTTGCGTCAGAAGAGCTCGATTTTCTGTTTAACAGCTAGCATTAGAATAATTGCTAGGAATTAATGCAGAGTGGCATGGAGCGTTCGGTAGAACCACGGGAGTTTGAACTACCCTTGGAGCTACAGTTTGCAATGCGCAAAGCTGAGCTTCAGGCCCAAGAGATGACATGGGAAGAACTGTATTCCGCCCTGTTAAATCTCTACCACCAACGTCTGATGGAATGGCATGCCATCAAAGACATCATGGCTGGTGAAAACATTGATATTGATGTGGACTGGCCCACGGATCTAGAGCTAGCAGAACTCGCCGCCGCTTGTGTGTACAGCGACGACGAGGACGAGGAAGACGACGATCTTCAGCCGTTCTGAACTTCGTCAAACTGCACTAAACGGTCCAGGTACCACTGGGCCTTTTTTAATGAGGTGATACCGCCCTTGTTGCGTTCACGCCAAATGTATTTGGCAATGTTGCCCTTGAGATAACCGCGATACTCCTCTGGAGTCAGCTCTGCCTCAATTGCTTCAATGCACTCGATGGTGCCGTCAGTGTAATGAGACGGATGATTAACTTCATCCCCTTTGATTACAGGAGGACCGTCAAACGTGAAGATTGAATCAGGAATTGGGGTAGTAGCCCAGGGCACAGGACAGACGCCACCTGGGCAATCACTAACCTCACTCACCGGGTCAAACCAAGTCTTTTCGCTGACAGCATCTTCTCTTTCTCGTCCGGCTCTTCCAGTTCCAAAACTAAGGAGCGAGGCTTCGGTGATGCTCCCATTGCTAAACCCTCCTCCATTGAGGGAATCAAGCCCGTCAGTCCGGGACGCTTCATCCCCTCGATGTTTAATGGATTCCTCTCCAGCCCTTGTTCGCATGCAACTAAACCCCTGTTGTACATGTCATATAAGGGTACATCATTTTCTTCGTTTGCGAGAGGTTGACCGAAGTCTTCTTCGTCAAGACACCGACACATAACCTCATCTTGAACAAACGCATCAAGGAAAGAAGCTGCGTGGTTCATTGTATTTAATCGTTGATTCAGTCCTTTTACAATGATACTATGGCAAGATTCTATAATCCACGGGAAGGTCAGGAGCGTCGTCCGGTTGAATTCGGATACGACCCACGACCTGATGCTGGTACTTCTGGGGCTGAGGTTTCCGACCTTAATCCAGAACAGGCGTATGACACTGACTTGCGTCGTTTACCAGAAGAAGAACGCTTCCAAGCTGAGTCACTGAATGACCAGCAGGGACGTGTTGCTAAATTCATGCGAGCAGCAAAGTCCGCTGGTGCCTACAAGCTTCGTTCTGGTATCGACGAACCAATGATTCGTGGTAGGACGCCCAGGGTGCCTGCTTCGATTCAAGGGGTGTCACTTCCTACGACAGGTGACTCGGGTGGACGCAGCGGATCGATTGGATACGCTAATAAGCCCAAGCCAAGGTCTGGTCGGGCTTACAACTATCTAGATGCGTTCTCCTGATCAAACTTGAGAAAAGACGACGCGATCTGGTTGATCTTGATACTTCCCTTTGCGGTCTTGATAAGTTACGTGACAGGGATTCCCACGGTAGAAAAGCAACTGTGTAATGCCTTCATTAGCGTAAATCCTGTTGAAGAGACCCGTGCAGTTACTGATCTCCAGTGTTAGGTAACCTTCCCAACCACTTTCTGCCGGTGTGATATTTACCAGGATTCCAGAGCGTGCATAAGTGGACTTACCGACAGCTACCACAGTCACGTCACGAGGAAGCTTGAGACGCTCCTGGGCCACACCAAGACAATAACCGTAGGGAGGCAATAGGAAGTATTGACCTCGTTCGTCTTCCAGAAGTTCGGAAGGTTTCAGAATTTCAGAATCAAAATTCTTTGGATCACAATCACCCTCTGAAATACGGCCAAAAATCAGGCATTGCTCAGGGGAAAGACGAATGTCGTACCCATAAGAGCTGAGGCCATAACTGAGAAGCTTGCGTCCGTCTTCTTTGCTGACCAAATGGTCAACAAAAGGAGCGATCATTTCTTCTTCTTCCGCAAGTTTCTTGATTTCCCAATCGGCCAGAACGCTCATGGTCACTGTCATTCGAGTTTTAGTATACAGAAATTATGAGAGAATATGTCCGCGTTCTGAATAAATGTCAATGAAACGTTCGACTGCCACATCTGACGAATCCGTGGGCGGAAGATAGACAATCATAGAAGTGCACGTCCTGTGTTGCTTAAGTCCTTGACTGTTATGACGTAGCAACCTAGGAGCTGTACGAAGAATGCACAAAGGAAAACTAAAGATCTTCGGCTCGTACCGGATCATGTCCGGACAGTTGGTAAAATAAACGGCTTGCTTAATTTCTTTTGCCAGCCAAGACCGATATAGCTTGCGGAACCAAACGGCGTGAGAAGACGTAAGGGATGGAGAGGATGCACGTGTCATCTTCCATCGTTCGTTCTTAATGTCCCAAAAGTATGCACCCGCTGGTGGAAACAAATAAACATTCCCGTACCACTGCTGTGCATTTAGTCCATCATCTGATGGCGTGAAGTAGGCAGGAGCTTGGACGTATTCATTAGCAACCTTGCTGCTAGCAACATCTAATTCAATGCCACCCATTACTTCATTTGCAGCAACGATCAGATCTGAGTTGGTGATTAACTCAGCGTCTTCCGACCGTGACTTAACACCACGGACCCCAGCTTCTTTCATTTTTCTGACGCTTTGTTATAGTCAATTTCGCAATAGCGAATGCCATCTTTATCATTGATGACATAACCAGCTTTTTCTGTCGGATCAATCTTCTGTGCAGCTCCAAGGATGCGACGGAATGTTTCAGCCATATCACCATCGTTACTACGCTCACAATCTTCCTGGGCCGAATGAATCTCCTTGAGTGTCCAGAAGAACATGGAACGTTCCTTGTTTTCTGGTTGAAAGACCATCACACCAGGCCCTTCCAGTTCCCACATCTTGCAATACTGTTCCCCCATATCACCAAGGATTAACTTGATGGTGGCATCCAGCATCCTGGCCTTAGTTTGATCCAGCTCCGGTCCGATGACAGAAGCAATTAACTTTTCACGCCTGCTTACCATTTTCAATTAGTCCTTGACGATTTAAGGATTCTAGAAGCTTTTCGGTCGGTTGATACAAGACAACGAGCTTACCAAGGACACCACGTTTTTTAACCAGCTTGCCATTGTCGTCACGAACCTTGTCAAATTCACCGGAGCGAATCAAGTATTCAGCAACGCAACGGAGTCTCCTCTTAAGGGGAAGCTCGGCCTGTGGGAACTTGCCGCAGATGGTATCGGGCTCCAAATCCTGGAACGCCAGACGCAATCGATTGGCAAGGGTCATACCAGAATTAGCGTCCTCTTCTTCATAGTTTTTTAAGTTTTCCAGGTACCTTTGTAGGCACCCATCATCGAAAGAGCCCTCTGGTGGCAAGAACATTTCCACTTGCCGGATGAGTGATTCGGGAAGGAGTTGCTCGTGGTTCTCAATGGTTACGGAGGAGATCTCAACTCCACGGAATCGATGGGCCATTATTCAAGAAAACCCCGATCAGTCTTGTACATATTGTTTTCATGATCTCCTTTTCCCCTCAGGTCTCTTGATTCCAGGTCCCTGTTCTTGGAGAAGGATTGCACCAGCTGGTTCCAAGGCACGCGAAGGACAGCTTTACGGTTGGGATCAGGAGAGACGTTGACGAAATGAATGCCTTCTTTCCATCCTTTATTTGGATCACGCCGACCGATGGCAATCCAATTACGGATGGTTTGATCCGAGACTCCCAGTCGTTTGCCGCATTCTTCTGTCGAAATGTACTCATCGGCATAAGCCTCTGGATTCAATACATCAATCTCACCGTTTGAATACCGGCTGTGCCACATGGAACTAAGGACGTTCTTGATTCCTTTTAGTTCAAACGCAATATCTTCTAAGCTTTTGCGGAGACCGTATTTCATAACAGCAAACGTTTTGGTTAGATGCTAGTGTATGGGCAAATCTTTTGCACCACGATGGAAGAACAAATTCCTTCCAGTACTCCCACTCAGCCTATTGAGCAACCTCAGATGCCGCCTGCGCTCCAGGGAATTACTCCTGAAATGCTTGAGGCCATGAAGGCGCGTGCACGGGAAGAAGCAATCCGAATGACGATCTTGCAGCAGCAACAGCAAGTGGCTCATCAAGAGGAAGCTCCTGTGGCACCACGTCCGTCGATTCCGGTTTTTCAGCCACCTCAACCGCAAGTCATTTATTTGCGCCGCAACCTGACGGTTGCTGAACTCATTATTGTTTTTGCGATTGCTTGTGGCCTAGTCACAGGCACTCAGGCAGCCTGGAACTTTGCATCTAACCACTTGCCGCGCATTGAAATCAAGGCTCGTTAAGTGGTTAGACACACTGCGACTATAATTCATTTTATGGGGTTTTTGTGATTTAATAGGTGGCCAACAGGCGTATATCCGAGCTACAAGAACTTGCCGGCATTCAACTGTCAGATGAAGATCTTCTGACAGTTGTTGATGTTGGCGAAGTTGACCCTGCGATTAAAAATAAAAAGCTAACAATATCTGGCACTAAAGAATACTTCAATATTTACTTTGTTCCTCGCACTGGTGGAACAGTTAGCGGCTCTTTACTTCTCACAGATAACCTCACTGTTCAGGACCAGGTCACTGCTTCCGGTCTCAACGTAACTTTTGTTACCAACTTAGGTTCTCTAAACGTTTCAGGTGCAGTTGCGGTCACCGGTACGCTTAGCGGTACGACCATTACGGGTACCAATGTCAACGCAACAAACGTTACAACTCAATCTCTAACAACAACCAGTTTTTCTGTAACGACACTTACCGGTATTTCCGGTACGTTTACCACGATTGTTTCTGGTGCAACCGTTACTGGTAATACGGGTAACTTTGGAAACCTGGCTGGTGTTTCTGGTGTCTTCAGTAACTACCTTAAAGGTGGTACTGTTACTGGCGACTTTGGTGCTTTTGGCACAATTACTGGTGCTACTGGCATTTTCACCAATAGCGTATCCGGCGTTACGTTCACTGGTACAACCGCTAATTTCACGACGGGTAACTTCCACGTTCTTAATGCTGGTAGTCACACCATCACTGGTAATTTAACCGTTACGGGTGATTTGATTGTCCGTGGTTCTGGATTCTTTAGTTCTGGAATTCAAGTCACGGGTACCGTCAGCGGAACAACGATTACTGGAACCAGTGCACAATTCACCAGTGTTACTGGCGTCAACATTATTGGCACGACGCAAGTTTCCGGTGCAACCGTTACCGGTGATACGGGTCGTTTTGCGACGGTTACAGGTAATACCGGTTCATTTACCAGTGTTACTGGTCAAACCATCACAGGAAGCGTCGGCAACTTCACTACAATCAACGCAGTTACCGCTCAGTTCACGACCGGCATTGTTCGCGAAAACATCACTGTTACCGGCGATGTTATTGCAAGCAGAGATCTGTTTGTTCTTGGGTCTGGTTACTTTAGTTCTGGAATTCAAGTCACTGGTCGCGTCAGCGGTAACACTATTACTGGTGGTAGTGCAGGCTTTACCACCATCACTGGTGCAACCGTCACCGGTACGATGGCAAACTTTGTCAGCGGCGTATTCACGACCCAGGTTTCTGGTCTGAACGTCACTGGCATCTACGCACGTTTCACCAGTATTGAAGGCAGTACCATCACGGGCGGCACTGTCATTGGTACGACAAGTGTCTCCGGTACCTTAATTCAAGGAAACAACGGATCTTTTGGCACCGTTACCGGCAATACCGCAGGCTTTACAACAGTCACTGGGACAACAGTCACTGGAACCACTGCGAACTTTGTCAGTGGTGTCTTTACTACTCAGGTATCTGGCGCCACGGTCACCGGTGGTGTTGCACGGTTTGTGAGTGGTGTGTTTGGAACACTTGTTGCTTCCTCCCATACCGTCACTGGTGATCTTGTTGTCTCCGGTAACCTGCGTGTCGAGGGCTCTGGCTTCTTTAGTTCTGGTGTTCAGGTCACTGGTACCCTTAGCGGTACCACTATTACTGGAACAACGTTCCGAGCAACCAGTATCACTGGCGTATCTGGTGTCTTTACAACGCAAATTTCTGGTGCAACCGTTACCGGTAATCTGGCGCAGTTCACGACTTTAACAGGCGGTACAGCAGGTTTCACCACAGTTACAGGCGATACTGTTACCGGTAACATAGTCCAAGGAACAAGCGGTGTTTTTGTCAACGTATCAGGCAATACGTTTACTGCTGGCGGCGCCATTTTTGTTACTGGTTCTGGCGATGTTCGTCCCAGGGGATTATTCTCTTTTCCTACGGGTGTCGGCACCTCTGGTTTTGTTTTACAAAGCAATGCAGATGGTACTACAAACTGGGTTGTACAAAGCGGCGGCAGTGGATATAACGGCGGTAACTTTACCGTATACAGCGGTAACTTAATTGTTTCTGGCTCTGGTTATTTCAGCTCTGGAATCCAGGTCACCGGCACCGTATCTGGCGATTCCTTGCGTACTGCAACCGGTGTGTTTAATTCTGGTACCGTTGCAAGTCCTGCAATTACATTTGTTAACGACGTAGATACTGGCATTTACAGCAACGCTGCCAATAACGTCAGTGTTGCGATTGGTGGTTCCAGTGGTATTACTATTTCGTCCGGTGCATACGGCATGGTTCTTACGATCTGGGCAACGTAAAGTAAAATACAGATAAGAAGCAGTAGTCATTAAAAGCCCATGGCGCAATTTGGCGAAGTAAGAGTAGATTTCATTACCTATACGACTGGTGTTGCTCCGAATGAAGGTTCGGTTACAACATCAGTTTCCGGTATCTTCTCTTCTGGTGGTGGTGCTACAGGCTCTGGTGGTGACCGAGTTTTTGTTTTAAACCAACAAATAGTGACGACAAGCTATACCTTCCCAAGCGGCAATAACGCTACGAGCTGCGGACCGATCACAATTAATGATGGTGTTGAAGTCATTATTGGCGACAATCAAAACTGGGCAGTTGTTTGAGGTACTGACAAATGGCAATTAATCTTAACGGCACTGGCTCTATTAGCGGCCTTTCCTCTATTAGCTCACCAGCCATTAGTGGTGTTCCTACTGGCAGCGCATCAGCACCTGCCTTTAGTTTTACCGGCGACACAAACACCGGCATCTATTCCCCCGGCGCAGACCAAGTAGCGGTAGCAACTTCAGGGGCTGGCCGCCTCTTCATTGATAGCAGTGGAAATGTCGGAGTTGGCGGATCCGCCTCAACCAATATTCTTGAGTGCAGAAGCTCTACTAATAGCACAATAGGAATCACACGCACTGGTTCTCATAATGTCACCTTAAATGCAGTTGCAGGAGGTGCATTTACTATTGGGGTTGATGCTAGCGGCGGGACGACAGAACGCCTGCGTATCACCTCCGCTGGCCTCGTAGGCGTGGGGAATTCTTCGCCTAGCAATGATCTTGATGTACTTAAAACTGCGGCTGGCTCTACAACTACGGCTCGCATCGGAGCCACTGCAACGACTGGTGCAAATAATGCAACACTAATTCTTAACAACGGTGGCAGCGGCAATGCCACTCTTCGTTTTGATTACGAGAGTTCTACAAATCGTGCAAGCATTGGAGTGCTTTCGTCTGATCAAAAACTAACTTTTGGTACTGCCGGTTCTACGGCAATGACCATTGATGCGTCACAGCGAGTAGGGATTGGCACTGCCGTTCCTGGAGAACTTCTTTCTGTCAATAGCAGTCCGTCTAATGCAGCTATCTCAATCCGCACTGGCGGCGCAAGTTTTAACTCTGTTGTCAAATTCAATGCTGACGACACCAACTACGCAGGTATCGGGCTTGAAAACACCGCACTTGTTATGCGATGCAGCAATAGCTCTACGCCCACCGAACGAGCCCGCATCGACTCCAGCGGACGCCTGTTAGTTGGCACGACTTCTAGTTTTGGGAGTTATTTAACGCAAATTGCTTATACAGGTGCAAGTACAAATGGCCTTTATGTAAGAAGCACGTCTAGCTCTGGTGATGGTAGTATGTTGTTGCAGCTTGAAAGAGCTTCAACCCCAAATAATACGGTTCCTGCAATCTATTACGCTGACCAAACCGCAGCTCGATTTGAACTTCGCAATAATGGTGGCTTAGCCAACTACCAAGCCAATAATGTCAACCTTTCCGACCGCAACTCCAAAAAAGACATTGCCCCCGTTGTTGGCACTTGGGACTGCATAAAAGAATGGGAGATCGTCAACTACCGCTACAAGGATCAACCTGATGATGCTGCCCTGAACCTTGGCGTCATTGCCCAGCAGGTAGCGGAAATCTGCCCTGAGGTGATCACTGTCTTTCAAGAAGCTAAAGAAGCTACTGAAGACAAACCCGCCCAAGAAGAGCGCCTTGGCGTCAAAGAACAGCAGATGTACTGGATGGCCATCAAAGCCCTTCAGGAGGCTCAAGTCCGCATCGAAACCCTTGAAGCTGAAGTAGCAGCTCTCAAAGCCCAGTAGTCCCCTTCACTTCTATGCCTGACCTTTCTGACGACGCCTACGAAGTAGCAAACCAAGTGTTTGAGAAACACGCAGGCGAAGGAACCCACGGCCTTGAAATGAACCGCAATGAGTTCCTTGACGCCATTGAGGAACTTTTTCAGCGGCTTAGTCTCTGGGCTTAGCCCTCTTAGTCTTTGACACCAGTGACCCTGGTGCAACTGTGATAATGTGGTAGGGCAGCGAGTGTTACCTCCTGCCCCTGGCCACAGTTCCCTAAAAACCATGACCCAACAAGATTACGACAACGATCTCGTCTTCCGTTCAAACGGTGAGGAGTACGCCCGTGTTGACGGGAACAAAGAATGGAAGACTCAGATTCCTGCCACCAAACTTGAGATCAGCGCAACAGACAACGAAGAAAATGTGACCAAACTTGTCGAGCACGTTGCCGACATGGTTGATGGCGTCAGCGTTACCGTCAAGCCCGGTGGCTCAATCAAAATGAATGGCAACGCCAAGATCACATTTAGCTGACGCTTATAAGTCACTTGCTCTAACAGCCATGACCCAAAAAGATTACAAGCTGGAGCTGCTTGCAGCAATTGAAAACAATCGAGACAAGGATGCGCTCACCGTGACACGTGAGTTTATGGCCAAGAAAACTTTGGACGATCTTTATACCCACAACGACGAGGGTATGAAACGTCTTGCTGACAGCTAGTAGTCTCTTCACTTCTTTGTCCAGCGTACCTGTGCCTATTGCAGATACTCTGGACAGAGCTGAGCAATTTATAATAAAGACATAAAAGTAGTTGTAACAAGATGGCGGGCATTCTTCGGCTCAGCAACACTGGTACTGGTAACGGTCAAAGTACAATCACCACTGCAGCCTCTGGTGATACTACGTACACCCTTCCCAGTGGCGGCGGCACCTTTGTTACTACTTCTAGTACACAAGCATTAACCGTACCTTTTGCCTCTGGCACTGTTAGTGCCCCCTCCATTACGTTCCTTGGTGATAGTAATACTGGTCTTTATTCCCCAGCAGCAGACACTATTGCATTTACAGAAGGTGGAGTTGAATCTTTAAGGATTGATTCTTCAGGCCGATTAGGGATTGGCACTGCGAGCCCTGGAGTCACTCTCCATCTGAACGCAACTAACCCTGGCATACGTTTAGAGGATTCCGACGCAAGTGGAACACCTTTTGCTGAAATTTTTGGAAGCAGCGGCAACCTAATTCTCCAAGCTGATGCTGGCGCTGAAATTGCAAGCTCTAACATTCAGTTTCTGGTTGATGGAAATGAGGCAGCAAGGATTGATAGTTCGGGACGCCTGTTAGTTGGCACGTCTTCTGCGCGTGCGAACTTATTTAACTCAAATGTAACTGCGTCACTGCAATGCGAAGCTACAGCAAGCACCGTAGGCGCTGGGAACATATTAACCGTATTTAACGGAGATGTTTCTGGTTCCAATGCCATTATTATTGGTAAAACTCGGGCAGCTAGTGTTGGCGGCGCAACAGTTGTTCAATCTGGCGATGATCTTGGATTTTTATCCTTTCAAGGCGCTGATGGCACTGAGCTAGTAGAAGCGGCTCGAATTACCGCCACCGTAGACGGCACCCCTGGCGCTAATGATATGCCAGGAAGGCTAGTGTTCTCGACTACTGCCGACGGGGCAAGTTCTCCGACGGAGCGGATGAGGATTGATAGCGCGGGTCGCCTCCAACTTGGAACAACGAATAACCTAGGCAGACTAAACAGCAAGTCAAACTCAAGCACTGAGTTCGCAATCGAATCAATTCAGGATTCCGCAACAGGTAGCAGTATTCTTGCTGCTTGCAACAGCAACGACACTACAGGGAGATACTTTGTTGGCTATTCGACTTCAGCAAGCAGCAACCGCATTATTATCTATACAAATGGCAACATTCAAAACACCAACAACAGTTACGGCTCCCTCTCAGACATCAAACTGAAGGAGAACATCGTCGATGCTAACTCCCAGTGGGACGACCTAAAAGCACTTCAGGTTCGCAATTACAACTTGAAGGAAGGGCAAACCCACAAGCAGATTGGCTTGATCGCCCAAGAGGTTGAACCCATCAGCCCTGGCCTAGTCTACGAATCCCCGGACCGCGACGCCGAAGGCAACGACCTTGGCACCGTTACCAAATCGGTGAATTACTCCGTGCTTTACATGAAGGCGGTCAAAGCGCTGCAGGAAGCAATGGAGCGCATCGAAACCCTTGAGGCTGATGTAGCAGCACTCAAAGCCCAGTAGTCCCCTTCACTAATAACCTCCTGTAAAATAAGTAAAAACATTTGTTATGGCTAACACTGTTTGGGATATTGCTCAGCTTGAGCGTCACCTTCCTGATGGCAACACCTGTCCTGATGGTGCCGTCTACACCATCCACTGGACTGCATCCCTGGAAGAAAACGGGGAATCAGCCAGTGCGTACGGCTCCGTTGGTCTTGGTGCTCCAGACCCTGATACCTTCATTCCTTTTAATCAATTAACCAAGGAAGAAGTGACAAATTGGCTCTTTGAAGCCCTGGGACCTGATCAAATTGTTTCCGTACAAGAAGGGCTGTATCAACAGATTCAGCAAAAGATCAACCCAACATCAGAAGCTGGCGTGCCTTGGTGATTTTTGTTATACTCTTTGAAGTTATTTGTTCCTTATGGCTTGCAAAAAGTCTGAGTTAGTCAGTGCCATCAACTCCTTTGGTGCTGCTCGTGCAACTGGTGATCTCAACCTGATCAACTTTGCGGCAAACGTCATTGGCCAGTTGATTGATACTCTGGAATTTGCAGAGGAAGAAGTCGAGACCAAAGACGAAGAAGTGAAAGAAGCCACACCTGTTTGATTAATTGACCTGACCTAGAGTTAATAAAAGACTCTGGGTCGATATGTCAATTAAACTTACAGACGCCGCCAAGTTTTTTAAAGGAGAACCTTGGCAAATTGAAGCATTAAACTGGCTCCAGACTCAGTTAACACCTGAAGTCCTGGAGTCTTTTGCTGTTAAATACAGGGCTACACCTAAACCTGCAGAAGAATTTACCAACACTTGGGACGGTGTATTAACAGCTGCTAAAAAAGCTGGTGCAAAGTTTCCAGAATGCGTTGCTGCACAGTGGTACTTGGAAAGTGCTCAAGGTAAGCACGTTGCATGCACCCATAATTACTTTGGTATCAAATCAAAAGACGGAGAAGGTTGCTACGTCTCGACCCAGGAAGTCTATGGCGGTCAGACAGTAACGATCAAAGATTGGTTTAAAGCTTTTGATACGTTGTATGACTGCGTTGATTATCTGGTCACACGCTGGTACAAGGACTACAAAGGATATAAAGGTGTAAATCGTGCCACCAGTCGCAATGAATGTGCACGTCTACTGAAAGAAGAAGGTTACGCAACTGATACTGCATACAGTACAAAATTAATCCAGATCATGGATCGCATGACTGGAACTCCTGGTACAGAAGATAAACCCAAATTTAATCCTTGGAGTCCATTCACTTGTAAAGTGACGCCTAATATCACGTATGGAGAATTGACTCTTAACCAAGAAGCACGTCGTTTTACCAAGCAATATCAATGTGATGTGGCATTAGAGCTGTGTCAGTTCCTTGAAAAAGTGCGTAGTGCTTTTGGTAATAAGCCATTGATCATTACCAGTGCTTCTCGTCCAGAGCCCATCAATACACAAGTGGGTGGAACCAAGAATAGCGAGCACACCTACAACGCACCATCCAAAGGAGCTGTTGACTTCTACATCGAAGGAGCCGACATCTATAAGGTGCAAGCTTGGTGTGACAAAAACTGGCCGTACTCAGTAGGATACGGGGCACCAAAAGGATTTGTGCACCTTGGTACCAGGGAAGGAAAGCCTCGCGTACGCTGGGACTATTAAGATGAAGTGCAAGAAAGATCCGCGTATACGAGTCAATATGTGCTGGGAACTTAGTGACGAAAAAAAGTGCGTCACTCTTGAGAAGAACAACGCACTTGCAACGCGTGATTGGGTAGAGAAGCAGGGTGGAACAGTATTCTGGTTCCAGGCCCTACCTGATTGATCAGCGCTGTTTGGAGCGACCGATATTCAGGGCAAGAAACTCAAGGACCTTATAAGCCTTGCGCAGGATGTCGTCGTCCTTTGGGGTAGGAGTCAGAGCG
>Ga0194115_10004930_pt1 | contig 14098 bp, 10 predicted proteins | sample TA2MahsurfametaG_3_FD_148656 | JGI IMG/M metagenome (GOLD analysis project Ga0194115, IMG submission 148656) | Freshwater microbial communities from Lake Tanganyika, Tanzania - TA2015002 Mahale S4 surface | ecosystem: Environmental > Aquatic > Freshwater > Lake | place: Tanzania: Lake...
GGATAGAACAAAGAGTACTCACATCATCCTTATTGAATTGGACCGCCCTACGGCCATCCCGAGCTCCACTATGTGGAAGAGCGGTGAGAGACAATCGGTGTCGGATCTTCGCAGTAGCATTAAAGTGAAAACGGAAACCATTCGTTTCAAAAATCTCCATATGATCCAAGATACAACTTTCTTCGGCGGGACTTAAATCAAGAGGCATCGGGTGGACTAATTTCTGTTCATGGATGACAGTCTCCCGACAAAGTTTTTCAAAATTGAATTTCTCATCGCAAGCATGTTGATCCAAAATCCATAAATGATTATTGAAGCATCTGGCAAGGACGAAACCCATATTGAATTGTCCAATAATTTCCATCCCATCTCGAAACTGTTCTTTGGAAAGGCTGACCTTCTTCCCCTTTGATCCTGATATTCCTACACTTTGACCAACATCGTTGTTGTCTGTAGGATTCGATTGATCCGGATCGGGACTAGCTCGTTGAAGATCCAATTTTCGTTTCATCATCTGAATACGCTCAAGTCTCGACTCTCGACAGACATCCTCTGTGGTCTTGAATGCATCCCAGGTGATAGACGGAGGAGACGGATGGTCCTTGTCGACACTATTCGTGTCTCCGGTTGTAGATCTATTTGTCTCGAAATTCATGGACTCCTCGTCGGCTCCAGAACGTGAAATGCCATCATTCGAGGCGCTACCTAGTTGACCATCCTCTTCTGTAGCCTCTACATCAACACTATCTTCTGTTTCTCTTGTCCTGATGCGGCGCTTCGGACGAGTTTCCGTCACTCCACTGATCGAAGCAGTCCCTCCATCATGATCGTCTTCGGTCACAACCTGACCAGTTTCTCTTCCCCTTGTGTGGCGCTTCGGGCGGGTTTCCGTCACTTCACGTAACGAGGCAGTGCCTACATCATCATTTTCCTCTTCGATCACACCCTGCCCACTCTCGTCTTGGCTATGACGACTGGCTGTCACCTTGATTTTATCTTTGTTCGCCACTTTGGTAGTACCAACCTTTTGGGTCGTGGTTGGAATTTCTCGCGACGACGAGAAGGCAAACTGTTCCATCAGAGTCTGCTTTCGAATCGGCAATGGTTCAATCGGTCTTTTGTTCCGTTGATGGTTGCTGTTGTTTTCCGTGTCGGATGATATTCTCGAAATACGATGACTACTACTAGATAGAGATGAACTTGTGTGAGGTCTACTCGGACTGTCGGGTGTAACAGGTGTCGTTGATATCTCCCCCGGGCCGTCCACAGTGACTACTCTCAACTCCCCCGGACCGTCAATGGAGTTAAATCTGGACCGAACAGCGTTCCATTTCCTTCGCTCCATGTCTGATATGCTGTCTATAGATAGTGGGCCATTACGTTTGTCAGGCTTGTCTGTCATTTGCTCGGAAGAGGAATCAATTGGAGCATCCTCCTCCTCCTCCTCCTCATTCCCCACTGTCGGTTGAGACTTTATTCGCTTTGATGGTCGTTCAGTCTCGGGCACATTGTTCGGACTTTCTTCTGTATCGAATCTCTTCGTTTCTGTATCGGTATCATTTCGTTGTCTTTCTTCCGAATGATGCTGTAACTTCGCAGTAGCGAGATCATGAACAAAGGCATACCGTCGTTTGTGTTTCTGCGTCTCTCCATCGTCGTCGTCATCTAGTTCGGATTCCAACGGTGCCTCCAACTCTTGTAATTCAAACACACCCTGAGTCTGACTAGCCCATAATTTAGTAACAAACCCTTCCACTAAGTGGCAGATTTCTTCCTCGTGTGTTAACAGGACCTGTTGCTTATCGGGAGAAAGATTGATGTCAAAGGCATCATTTGGTAGAGTAAAATTCAATATACAACTTGGCTTTTTCTTCCCACCAAAGCCAGACGATATCTTCTTTAGGAGGGATGTGATCTTGGGAAGGTCGACGACACGACCATTGATACAGTAGTAGTTCACTACACGTTTTTCGGGGTCATCTTGTGGATTCTTCGTCATCAATCCACTGATTTCCCAATCATGGATATCATTTTCACGTTGTTTCAATAAATCCTCAAGAGATATCCGAATATCACATAAGGTAACCAAAAATTTATGTCCCAATACGGAACTAATTGTCTGTGAGATTGTTGTACTACTTGCACTCGTCGCAAGGGCAATATCCTCTCGACCCGAAGTCGTAATGTCAATCAGATTCAACTGTACCCCCACATTGAATATGGCATCTAGTAGTAGGTATGGATATGATGATCATCGTGAGTTTCATCTGACTCCGACAAGTTACGAAACGAAAGTTGGCAACGACAACCAATGAGAAAGGAAAACTTACAAGATTCCATCAGTTTGAAAAGTTTCGTACGTTCTCCCCGTATCCGTCTCATCATATCGATACGTCTTGCGGGTAGGGCAGAAAAGGGTTCGACGACAGCCACCGTCGTCCCGACTTTGCGATGGATACTTTGTACCGAGCTCTCATCCAAAATACCATTTTTACCAAATTCTAATCTTTCTGCCATCGATTCTTCCTCTGTCCGTGTTGCGACGATTAATCGTTGACTTAAACATGCCATAGAGAATAAGGCTTCCCCTCGGAATCCCATTGTTAATCCTGTTCCAGAATAGATATCTTCAAAACTAGAAATTTTCGATGTCGCATACCGTTCGGCAATCCGTGGTCGAGATTCTGGTGGGATACCACTTCCATCATCCGAAACTTCTACGATATCCATCCCCTGCCCAAAGAGTCGGACTACCATATTCGGAGAGTTCGTGGGACGATATCAAAAAACACTTGATCAGTTGGGATTGACTGACAAAGTCAATACCGAAATTTTCAAGGACAAACACGACTTACTCTTTATCGTCGTACTCTCAGCGTCTAATGCATTGTCAACAAGTTCCTTCACGATACTAGAAATATCCGTAATTGCCTGTTCGGCGACGATCCGTCTCACGGAATCATCGGAAAGGCGTTTGATTTCCGATGTCATGATTTTTGTTGTTGTTTTTTTCGTCCAAGCGAGTGGAAGTCCTACTAGGAGAGGAGGACACACTCAAACACAGAGGAAAAGAGAGGAAAGGTTCTTCGTTGGAAAAACAAAACGGTCACAAGTCACCTCCTAAACCGCATCCAAAACTCTAGAGATTCTCAATATGGTTCGTTGGGTAGAAAAATGGCGACCAAGGGATGAAACAATCTCGTCCTAGTGGTTGGCATACGTAAAACCTGTTTCCTTCCTTTGACTATGAAGGGGTTGTTGCGTTGGTTTGATTGGGAATACCCTTGGGGGAAGAGGCAAAGAGTGTTTACCCCCTTCTACTTGGGTTTTGAAAACGAACTGGGAAAAGAAAGGAAGGATTCAACGAAGATGAGATCCTCCCTCCTACTACCGCCGATCGTGTGTGCGAGAAAGAAGTTCTTCCCCTTTCTGTCGGAGTGATTGTGGGGTGTAGTATGGTTTTGGATTCAATTCACAACGCTGGCAGCATATACAGCTTTGGTATACATATCTCTCTGGAGATACATACTGTACCGGTGGTGCAAATACAAATATAATATGCCCTTCGCGCACGACGGTGGTGTGAGAGCTCGTACGATCTTTCCCGACGTGAGGAAATCTACCAGTGCATCGCCCGCGCGTGCCCATTTTGTACATAGTAAACCGGGACCTCGTGGATTCAGAAAAGCCAACAACACATTATTAACGTATTACCGTTTCACCAATGCGATTCCTTTTTATGAGGGGGCACATTTAATGTGTCTTGCAAGACATGAAGAAGCGAAACGCTTCCAAAGGGCCCATCATGAAAAACAGAAAAAGGGAACGCCTATCACAGTGTACGGCCTGTTCGGAAAAAGAGGCGATGGTTGTCTGTCATTCAAAATTGTATGAAGGGTTCCGTTTCGTCGTAGCACAAAATCGTAAGAAGAAAGGGACTGGGAGGGGGCGGCGGAACATGCCACCGTTGGTCGTGTTTGTCTTGAGATAGTCGACTCTTTCCCGCCTCCCAAACAAAGAAAACAAAGGTGGGGGGTGCTATGAAGGTGTAGAGAGAGGATGTCCCCAACTCGCGGCAGGGTGGATACGGAATCCAAAAACACGAGGATCATTAGGATGAGATAATCGTTCACTTGAGATTGGTTGGGAGGAGGAAGCGGATGGGAATAATTCATGACCATGTGCCATAAGTAATAGGAAACATAGGGATGGTCCCCATGCACAGCCATCTGTCTTCGATTCCCAACAATTCCATAAATTCCCACAACAGGGACAATATCTTTGACAGGTATGTGAATTCGATGTGTAATCATTTGATGCCCCATACGGGAGGAGCATCGTTCCTTGACATTGCGGACGGGGACATTTCCCAAAGACGGGTGAACTTAATAAGATCCGACGTAGAGCATCCAATCCCCTTGGACTTGTCACAAACCTTGCATGGACAATCAAATATAATGCCTCGGCGGCATGTTGAATTGCATGGGGTGAGATCAATGGATGGGTCAAGATACTTGCCTCCTCATCTTCATTCTCACATAACAATAGTTGTAGAGCTAAACGATAGATTGGAAAGGAAGAAGATGGTTGCTGCGGGGTGGAGGAGGTTGGTGATGATGATGGTAATTCCATCAAACGTTTTGCCACCTCGACTGCTTGAGTCCCCATGAATTGGAAACCAATCCGTTCCACGATGGGTGCCAACTGGGCCAAATTGAAACCATCGGCAATATATTCCTTCGGGACAGGTAATAGGACATCCTTAGGACGGGAATTTAAGTACCGTCGTACCCAAAAGGTCGTCGATGATGTCACAGGAGCTGATGCTGGAACTGGTGGTGGATTCCCTCCACCATTATTATTATTGTTATTGATACTCCGAGGTCGAATAGTATGTTGTTCTTGAACGATTCCAGATCCTGGTGGACTTTGGGACAGGATCCCCAAAGAGGAAGGAGGTAGAGGATTAGGATGTGAAACGTTCGGTATTCTTCGAACTGAGGATGAATTCGCTTGTCGTGGTTGTCTTTGTGATGATGCTGGTGGTGACGATTCCGTCACCGTTTCCAGAGGTCCTCGTCGTGGTGAATAACGATTCCATAGATCACGGTTAGGCTCATTAACTGGTCTCCTCCTTCGATCTGTTTGATTAGAAGTTGGCAAGGAAGGTAGTCGTTTGGTGGTGGTCGATCTTTTCACTACCACCGGATCTTGGAGTTCGTCCTCCCTGTTGCTGGATGGTGTTGTGACTACTGTAGTTCGCCTTTTCTTCACAACACGATGTTTCCTTCGTCTTGCATCCGGTACAACAGCACTAACATTGTCATCGTCACCTTCTTCATCATCTCGTAAATCATCTAACGTAACTGGTCGTGGCATTAATCCTCGTGCTTTGGGACGATAATGGTTAGTAGTTGACTTTCCTCCTCCATTGTCATCCAATGACGCTATCGCTGAAAGTATCCTTTCTTCATCATCTGTTGCGGAAGCATCATGAGATGTCATATCATCATAATCGTCCGACCAGGAATACATAGTACTTCTTCTCTCTGATGCATTCCTCCTCCAGCTGTTGGTGCTGCTACTTCTACTATTACTGCTACTACCCTGTGAATTGGAGGGTCTTCCTGCTGTAACAGAGAAACAATACGCAACAATGACGATTTGTCGAAAACGAAAACCAGAAGTTCTTCGAGTTGGTTTCAATGGCGATACCATTGTACCCTATACCTTCCCAGACTCTGACCCGAAGGATCACTATCAAGATATTCGCGAACCCTCCAGAAGAGGGTAACGTGGATTCTTTGGCAACCACACTGGATGATGCCCAAGATACGTTTTGATTGCTCTCCCGCCAACAAGCGTTGGATGGCGAGGGTATTTTAGAAAAGAAGCACCACCGGCAGCAGCAGCCTGCATTCGAGGGCGAAGATATCTTTCGAGCGACGTGGCCGATCGCTGAAGTCCCGCCATTTTTGATTCACCAGACTCGAAGAACAAGAAAGCGAACATGGTCACAACTTTGACAAGTGTGACCTCAACAATTTTTTTCCTAATAGGTGCCTGTGCTGTTTCAACTGGGGATACGATGAGATACGAGATACGTATGTACAGAATGCAAATGGAACTTCCACTTGGCACGAAAGTAAAGGACGACCAACGATGATGGGGCGGCTCAGCTTCAACCGATGTTTTTCCCGTCGGGCGTTCCACTATTACTACCATCCCTGGTACCGTGTCGCTGTTTCGACCAGTCCTACCACCCACATCGTCTTCCGATAGCAACTATACCTACAAAGTTTTGTTTTTCCAGAAAGATGATGTCGTTTTCTCGATCCATCATCGCGGGTCTATTTTTGGTGGCTACGACGGTAACGGATGCATTCGCCCCTATCCATACAATCTCGCCGATATCAAGAACAGCACCACCATCACGTGCTCTTTATGGGACAGGCACGACACTTGATGCTGTGCCTAACCCCTTCAAACAACTTCCATGGAATGTCGAGAAGGAGAAACAACGACAGGCTCTGAAGTTACGTTTGGAACGATCTAGATTGCATCGAGAACTAGGAATCGCCCAAGATGCGACGTATGAGGAAATTGTAGCGGCCACAGATAGTTTGATTGCCCGTGCCGGTGGAGATCTCAAACGGAAGATCAAAATTGAAGTGACGAAGGATAAGATATTGCAAATCCGTCTAAATGAGAGACTTGCTGGTTTGGCTGCCGCCTCGACGGAAGCAAGAGCTCAATCATCGTTTGAAGTCGATGGGTGAGTTCTGATCGACGAAAATCATGTACCTCCTGGTATTTGAGAAATCCTGGTTTTCTTTTTCATCCATCGTTTTTTTGCTCATATTTCGCCATCGCTGCGCTCCGTTTTGTTTTGAAAAAAAATCATCCTTCACAGTTCGGATGAGGAAGTTGTACCGAAAAAGAAGAAACAGGCAGAATGGGAGGCACCTCGTTGGACTCGTGGATTGATTGTGAAACCAGATGAAAAACAAATCAAATCACAGGCCCGACTTTGGGGTGGGATTACCTTTGCAGGATTGGCGTTCCCCCCCGCAATTGATTATATGAATCGATTCACATGGTTGGTCTGTATCGCACAACTTTCCTTCCGTGGAATGCCCCGGGATAGTAGTGGTGGAGGTGGATTAGGAATCTCTTTCGATCAAGGTCCGGGGGGGAAATCTCATCTAAAGGTTGCATGGCTACTCGGTATCGCTGTGAGTATTTCTGGGGCTATGCTAGTATATGGACTCATGCCAGCCTGGGCCAAGGGTGGACGATACACGGCTCTGTTGGCATTCACCATGCGAAACGCGATTTATGCTACCGCATGCTCGTACTTACAACCCTACAAGAAATAAAGTATTTGTTATAGCAATGGTATTTACAATTAGAATTATTTGTATTCTTATATTTTCATAACATCAGGACATTACAGTCTCACAGTCACTTTTTCAGATACAACTAAAGGTCTTCGTCATAGAACTCGTCACCGTCTGCAGCGCGAGTACGTCCATTATAGAAATCGCGTATCAGTGGACCTGCAATACTTTCCACTTCCTTCTTACGCTCATCGTATTCATCCTTGTTCGCTTCAGGATTGGCATCCATCCAACTCAAGGTCTCGTCGACAATATCCAAGAGTTCTTTCGTGCTTTCAGACGGCATGGATGTCATCTCATCGAGACTGTTCTTCAAACTGTAGAGATACGATTCTAAACCGTTTCGACTATTGATCTTGGCGTGAAGTTCTTGATCTTCTTCTTCGTATTTCTTCGCTTCCATAATCATGCGCTGGATTTCTTCTTCCGAAAGTCGACCACTCTCGGATGTGATGGTAATCTTTTCAGCCTTGCCAGTACCCTTGTCCTGAGCACTGACCTGCAAGATTCCGTTTGCGTCGACCTCGAACGTCACTTCTATCTGTGGGACACCACGGGGCGCTGGTGGAATACCACTAAGCTCAAACTTTCCCAGGGGATGGTTATCTCGTGTCATCGGGCGTTCACCTGCGAGATTCAAAAAGCAAACATATGAGAGAACTGACTATAGTGCAGACCATGATTCGGTCATCATCTCACCTTCATAGACATCAATAACAACTCGAGACTGGTTATCCTGATGGGTAGAGAATGTCTGAGACTTCTTGGTCGGTATTTGGGTATCACGAGGAATGATTTTGGTGAAGATACCTCCCACGGTTTCGATCCCCATGGAAAGAGACGTCTTGTCGAGAAGGATCATCTGATCAGCCTTGCCCGTAGCCGTACCGCCCAAAATAGCGCCTTGAACGGCAGCTCCATATGCTACTGCTTCGTCGGGGTTTATGGCCTTCGAGAGCTCCTTTCCGCCGAAATAGTCTGACAAGAGTTCTTGGATCTTCGGGATTCTCGTGGAACCACCAACTAGAACGATCTGATCCACCTCAAATTTGGTGAGCTTCGCGCGATCCATCACGTGCTCAACAACGCCCAACGTCTTCTTGAACAAATCACTGTTCAATTCTTCAAAACGGGCCCTTGTCAATGTCTCTTGGAGATCAAAACCGGGTACAAGGTCATCAATCTCCAGACGAGCTTGGCTTTGCGTAGACAGGGCGCGCTTCACGCGTTCTACCTCCTTGCGTAGTTTTTGAAGGGCTCGATTGTCTTTGGAAATATCAACATTGCTCGATTTCTGAATCTTCTTTATCATGTACTGCATGACACGCTGGTCGAAATCTTCACCGCCCAAATGTGTATCACCGTGACTGGCCAGCACGTCAAAGGCGCCATCATCAATGTTCAAAAGGGTGACGTCTGCGCGAATTTGTGAGACAGACATGTACAAGTAACATCTGTCGCAATGCGACGATCTTGTATCCATGTACCTACCGAAGGTTCCTCCTCCTAGGTCAAAAACCAAAACGTTCTTATCCTGCATTTCGCGATCCATGCCATAGGCAATGGCAGCGGCAGTTGGCTCGTTGATCACACGTTCGACCTCCAAACCAGCAATCCGACCAGCGTCTTTTGTGGCCTGACGTTGAGCATTGTCGAAGAATGCTGGGACAGTGATGACAGCACGAGTGATCGACTGTCCAAGGTAGCTTTCGGCAGCAGCCTTCATCTTGCTCAAAACCATGGCTGAGATCTCCTCAGGAGCATACGTGACCTTTTCGTTCTCCTGTGTGACTGCAATACGTGGCTTTCCATCGGTTCCTCGGATGACATCAAATGGAAAAAGTTTCGAATCCGCCTGAACGGTCTTGTCACTGTAATCGCGACCGATCAAGCGTTTGACATCGAAGACGGTGTTCTTTGGATTGATGGTAGCTTGATTCTTCGCCGAGTCGCCAACGAGACGCTCGTTTTCAGTGAATGCCACGTATGAAGGAGTGATTCGGTTGCCTTGATCATTCGCAATGATCTCGACGTTTCCATTCCTGTACACTCCGACACATGAGTAGGTAGTTCCAAGATCAATGCCTTGAGGTCCGATCATGATGCCATTAGTGAGACCAACTCGCGAGAATATACCCGGACTTTCCTCATCTGTAACCATATCACCTTACCTATGATTGGACCTTCATCATTGGCCGTAGCAGATTGTTGCTGAGCGAACGCCATAGGAACGACGGTGGCAAAGACGCCAAACAAGAGGATGGATACAGCGAAGGCCCAAGGGATCCCCATCCACTCGGATTTCTTTTTTGTTTTTGAGCCGCGACGACGGTGAAGACTGCGAGTATTAGTTTTCCAACCGAAATTCATTGTGAATGGTACCATGATGATTGTCAAGAATGCTTTTGGGTTTGGATCGTTTGTTCGATTCAAATTTGTGAGCTCAAGGATTTCCTTTTTCTCTGGGATCACCCAAACCTCCATGATTGATCATGGGCTCCCGACTGGAAACGCCACGCGTCGTGAGTCCAGTTGAATTCCACGTGGCAGGAGGACTATGGACGAAGGACGGTCTGACCCTACAAGGGAGACCAGATCGTACTCTAGCTCAAAGTGCTGTTAGGACTTTGTAAATGCTCGAATGGAGACCATGGAACATCGAGATGACTCTGATACACTTCAGATCAGGTCATGAAAATCAGACGTATATCCCCTGGATTCGGCTGACAGGAAGACAGTGTTTCCATTGCCGTATGGTGTACACTTAAATCTCCCGCAATCTGGCCCCAAATCCATCGTGTTCTCTTGATGATTGTTGCATGTTTGGTGCTTTTGTGGGCCGCCTGATCTCTTGGGAGATGGGACGTTCCAGTCATGCAAGAAAAGTCTTGCCCCAAAGTATCTGCCATAGGAGTCGACACGCCGAGTAAGTGAGACAAGAACACATCTTGTCGTCACCACAGCTGAAGATACTGCTAATGCTGACTGAGCAAAGTACTCCAGTTATTTCGTGGTGGCGATACAGGTGATAACGGTCAAGCCTAGGGTACGTTACAAATCGTCATCAGAAACCAAAGCAATACTGTGCTCGTGCCCGTCGCAGTCGATCACATTTCCTTCGACTCTCGTTCCACTACAGCGTTCTCTGGCTGACGTCCGTCCAAACTTCATCATTCAGTTCTGACATGACATGTATTGTAGCTTGTGCTTGTTTCAAGGACGGCCCTCAAAAGCCTGACCATAGACAGTGTCAAGAGTAATCGATTTGGCAATTGACAGTGATTTTGGCGGGTGTCGGCAGAATTTAGAATTTGGCGTCGGAGACATAGATACATATGATAGATAAGTTACTGATAGGTATCTACAAATATACATTACATATGAAGGAAATGTAGTACGCAACATTGCGAACGAGAACCCTCGATTGCGAGGTTTTTGTAGAGTACCGTAGCACGTTGTATCGTACCTGATTTCCGTCGTATGGTCGACCCTTCAAGTTTACGTCACATCAACAAAGCATCACCACACGCGTCAAATAGCACATAACACTACCCGACTAATCTCCGCCGATAGCAAAACAAGGAAAACATGCGCTGGAATACAACCACCATTTTCACATTTATTGCTTCTGCTTTCTTCCTGTTCATTGGTTCACAACCGGTGGAAGCCAGGCGATGGAGATTCGCTGTTCCTTTCCCTGGCCTGATTGAACCGTCCTTCCCCGAAGGAACAACATCAACAACGCCAAAAACAAGGACCTTTGAAGATATGGACAAGCAGGAGACGATCTTTGACACAAAAGTCGTTTCTCGACGTGAAGATAGACCGAAAGTCGTTATCGATCAAAATCAAGAAAATCAAGACAACAAAGGCAAAATGTTCTCACCAGGACAAGAATTTCCTCCTAACGCTGAAATTCTTCTTGAATCAAGCCACAACATGCCCTGGATTCTGTAGAAAGACTGCTAGAAACTTTCCAACGGAACATCCAAGATATCTGCTGACACTTCTGTCGTTCAAAACTATCGAACAGTACGGCATCCTGCAAACGACACGTGTCGACGTTCATTTCCTACTACAAACAGCGCGCTACTGCATTTACTATTGCATCACTAGGAGGTAGCCTCCTCAAAACATTACCTCCTATGTATACTACTTCTTAAGATTGACTACCTTTACAATGTTTCTCATGCATACTGGTATCATAGTCTTTGCTGTTCGAGTTACAACATCAAAACGAGGGTGCCATGCTCGCTGGCGATGTGATTGCTGTTCTTTGTCGAACGATGGATCCGAAGAAGGATCACCCCGTAGTGCGCAGCGGCTCGTGAATCGACATTCTGGCGAAAGCATCAAAAGGGTCGAGCGGGGCGAGCTCGTGTCAACCCCCTCCCCTTAACTGTAACTGTAAGATCGTTCTCTCACTGTCATTCCCATCACGTCACACTGTAAATTTCTTGTCCAATTGCCTGCTCGTACTCCAACAGAATCCTGTGACATTTGGCTACGGAAAGCAAATGAGATACAGTACAGAACCGGACCAGAGATCCCGAACTCTGGCGACATGACACCTTGTATAATCCGAAATTCGCATATCGGTCTCCACGAGATCAACGAAAGGAACAAGAATCCCTTCATTCTTTGTCAACTCGAACCACAACTCTTCTTCCTCCTCATCCTCCTCCTCTAGACCGCTACAAGAAAAATCATGAAGATCTCTCTGTACTTGACTCTTCTTTCATTGGGTATCGCATCCGCTAGAAGATCCACCCAAGAACCCACAAGCAATAACGTTCATCGAATGGGTAAGTGTGTGTATTACCCTTCTGAATCCTCATGGTCTTTTGGTGGAAAAACCAAGGAATGAGGATAAGGATGGAAAAAGACGATTCCTCAAGAATCTATTCTCTTTCTTTGCCATTTGTTTTACTGACAGATTCATCTTCATGTTCTCAACAACATATTTCAGGTTGGGGTCTTGACGATGACGTTTACTTTTCAGAACCCCAAGAGGTCTCGACCTTCGTCCGAACGGCAAAAAAGGATGTCAATACGGTGAAACCCGTGACTCAAGTGGTTGACAAGTCTACCGAATCTAGTAAGACAGACAAGAAACCAAACCCTCCGAATCCATGGAGTTTGCAGCATGATGTTGGAGATTTGTTGGGGTTGGAATAAGAGAAGCTTACCAACTTGAAATGAAAACCCCATCCAACCACAACCAAATTTCATCGCCATATCGTACATATTTTTTCAACCACACATAAATATATGTTTTTCCCATGAGGAAATGCAATCCCCAATACATACTTCAAGGTCGACGCTAAAAGGGACGACAAACTGCGGGGAAGACAGCATCTGAAGCTAAGTAGTAGTTACCCCTGTACCAACGATTCGTACCGTACCCCAAACAAGTCTTTGTGGCAAAGCACGTTACCATTATTCGTACATCATCCTATTGCCCTCCTGATGGGTGTAGTGTATGCCTTAATTCCCATTGTCGTAATGCTTCCCAGGTGACTATTGACGCACAGGTTGCAATATTCAAGCTATTCTTGATCCCATGAGTCGGAACAGATAAAATTCCACAACATTCTTCAAGAACTTGAACATCGACACCTACCAATTCATTCCCAAAAACGAATGCGACTTTTTGCGGTTGTTGTGGTTGTTGCGTTGTTTCGGTAGTTTCAGTGGGACTTCCATCATTCGTTGGAGTGATGGGTTCAAATAGAGATACATTCCAAAAGGGGATTGATCGAGACGTCGTTTCGACGGCATAAACCTTTACGTTCCTTGCCTTGAGTTGTTGAATGGTATGTAATGTCGATCCATGAACTTCATACGGGACATATTCCGCTGCACCTAAGGCTGTCTTTAAGACCTTTGGATTAGGTGGTGAAGGTGTCATGGAACCACAAAGAAGTATTTTTTCTACAAAGGCAGCTTCTGCAAATCGGATAATCGTCCCAACATTATGAGCGGAACGGACATCATCTAAAATCAAAATGATCGGATGTCGGATTTTATCATTCAAAATGTCTTTGACTTCTTCTAATGATCGATCATGATTCCGTAACCAATCTTCTTGATGGGAACGATGTTCCCGTAATAGGAAGGAAATACTATTCGCAACAGTCGTCGCACGTTGGGGTTGTTCTGCCATAATCCATGCACCCTTCGATTTCGGTACGATGAAGGACGTATATGTCCGGTAGGCAGCTGAACCCATAAATTCTGGACGATGAATAAAATCTTCCGTATGGATCCCAATGACTTCAAGTGCCCTATGGAGACGTAATTTCCTTTCCTCTGAACCTTGATAGAATTCTGTAGACAAGTCTGGATCATTCGTCGAACGACTATCATATTCCAATTCATGTTGAAGATCTTGATCTTTGTTTCCATCGGCGGAAAGAAAGATTGGACCAATTTTGTGGTTGTTGTCATAATTGTGATTGTTGTACTTGTTGGTGACAAATCCATCTCGAGAAGTGTGACATCGACGTGATCGATCTAAGGATGATGTGTATTGTGGGATCCAAGCGATCCTCCTCTGTTCAGACACCGTCGATGATGATGATGATGATGATGATGATGATAATGATGACGAGGAGGCCATCACTACTCCCATTGTCAGGAATAATAAGACCATGATGGATGGCAGAGACGCTACATCATAAAATCTCGTACATATC
>Ga0194115_10004934_pt1 | contig 14089 bp, 22 predicted proteins | sample TA2MahsurfametaG_3_FD_148656 | JGI IMG/M metagenome (GOLD analysis project Ga0194115, IMG submission 148656) | Freshwater microbial communities from Lake Tanganyika, Tanzania - TA2015002 Mahale S4 surface | ecosystem: Environmental > Aquatic > Freshwater > Lake | place: Tanzania: Lake...
ACCCTCTTCAAATATTCAACATTAATATCGTCAGGCGAATAAAGGGCATGCAAATCATAAAACTCATCCAACAAAACATGAAAGCTTTCAAATTTAATATCACCACATAAACTCAAATCTGCCCGATCACTCAACATAAACTCCAGCATACTAGATACATCACTGTACATTCGATGCACACGACATACAAAGCCCAACACTATATTCACTGAATCCACATGCCTTATCCATCTTTTAGCAGTACTTACACTCATATCTCTCCATTTTGTCCACGTATTAGATTAGATTATTATTATTTGTCAGTAATTGTAAATACTTTATCTCGTAAGTCTTTCAGCGCTTTTATTCCTTGAGGCACTATTAACAAATCCTTTTTATTATCGTACGACTCAATCAACTTAAAATCCTTTCGGCCCAACTCCTTCACCAAAATATCATGCACCCTCTCAACTTTATCCTGTATATTCAACACACTATTACCATAATATATAACACGACTCAAATGCATATTCTCGGCTCCCCTAATATCACGACTTTCGAAAACTATCATATATTTAAACTCCTATACGATAAAAAGAAATATTTTTTATAGAAATGGTTTTAGAAATTTATTTATTTTTTAAATCTTGTACAAATGGTTTTAAAAATCCGTTGACAAAATCACCCTTTTGAATCGCTGCCTTTCCTTTTTTATCCATTTTTCGAAATTCTTCATATTTTGCTTTAAGATTATTTGTTACATTAATCATACTCAAAATTTCAGCATCTTTTTCAAACTCTTCTTTAATTCTTTTCCAATCCACTTTATTAGATTTTTTAGCCACATCATTAGATTTTTCACCTACATCAATCGAAGGTTTATCAATTTTTTCATCACCCATTTGAGCTTCAAATAATTTTTTGTTACTTCTTCGATTAAAACCTTCACCTAACAAAGCGTCATATATAGGTCCTATTATATCCCAACTTAAACCTGTCATGTCAAAACCTTTAATCAATTTCGCAAATTTATCGCTCGTTATTGCCAGATCAGATAACGTTTTAAAAAATTTTAAAGCCTGTCCTGTAAGATTACCTAACCCCTGTATTATTCCTCCAAACATACCTAGAAATCCCATAAATGCATCAAACCATTGAGGTTTACTTTCCCATTCACCAGTGATTTTATTCTTTTTATGATCAGCTAAAGCCATTACAAAATTAATTATACCTAACACAGTAGGAGCTATTCCTAAAGACGTTGCTGCTGTTTGAATAGCAGCAACTATTCCAACAGCAGCAGTCCCGCCTGTTGCAGTTGTTACAGAAGCTATAGCAACTAATAAAACAACTGCGCCTAACACAAGACCTAGAATGGAAAAAATAATTTTAAATGTCTGATATGTTTCCCAAAAACTGTCACCCCACTCCATTAACAAACCATGCGCTTCCATCAATATATCATCAAATAAACCATTTTCAAATAAATTTTTACGAATCACCAACCGCAATTGAGATTCAGTTAATAATAATTTTCGACTTGTCATATAAATTTCTCATTTCGAATTTTAATATAACAAGTAATTATTAGATTCAATATCTAAAATCAAATTTATTTAAACCTTTTTCCAAAAATGTCCGACGTATATTCGACTTAAAGTCCTTGTCATCATAAAAATAACAAATCTCATCATCAAATGCATCAAACAAATTCACCGACTTCTTCCTAATCACCATCGAAAACGGAATCATAATTCGATGTCCCTCATTCCTTAACCTAAAACGTAGCTTCATCGCGCGATAATACCTATCATAATACTTGCCATCATGACTCACTTCACACTCCCATCTCTTATCCAACTCCACCTTCGCATTCTCCTCCTTCACAATCTCCTCAATCAAACTCACAAACCACTCAACACGATTCTTATAAAAATCATAATCAAGCTTATTCTCCTGCTTCAACTTGTCATAGCTCTTATCCGGATCATGCACCCAATTATAAGAGCGTCTTCCAGGATACTCATCTCCACAATTAACATACTTATGTCGACCATACTTGTGCAAGATCCTGTACACCGCATCACACCCCATCATCTTCTCATCATACATATACTTCTTAACACGATCAGCATACTCAGGAATCTCATCATACCGACGCTTCTTATCCCTCACATTCCATGTTCTATCATTCCATCCCGTATCATACCTCACCATATTCGACAATCGATCATACATTCTATCATATAACTGACAGCACTTCTTCCAGTCATTAGCAATCATGACATCCACATACTTACGCTTAGCATCAATACTCGTAATCTCACCACCCTTACTAACCCACTCCATCAAAATCTCCACCTCATATATACTCGGGGCACGCTCAGCCATTTACTCACCACCTTTCTTAAAAAATGTTAAAGTATCACCAGTTCATCCCGTTTCTTTCGAAACACACTTTTTATATATTCCATCTAAATTTCAAACACAATCAATCCTGAATGCTCCTGCATATCACAGAGCGCTCTCTAAACCAAACAAACAAATTATTCACAAGCAATACGCTGAATGACGTCATCCATCATAATATCACTCGCTTTCAAAAAAGTAAAAAGTAAAACAATCTAAAAAACTATCCCCTACCACCCAGCTTCCTCAGCTTCTCCGCCAGCTCATCCTCCGCCATCACCTCACGCTCACGCTTAATATAATCCGCCAAGCCAATCTCATTCTTCACATCATCCATAGATGTTAAACACGATCCTACCTCCCTCATCATCTCCAACGGAATCCTAAACTTCTCATCCTCACCACGCTCACGCTCACCCAATCGATTATTTCCCACAATCAAATAACTCTGATTCGGCGCCCACATCACCACCTTCCTCGTCTCATTAGCATACCATCGCATACACCTGGCCAAAGCCTGTTCCTGAGGAAACTTGCCATCGTCCCCCAAGACATCCAACATACGCACAACCTCATCATCCATTCCAGCCCCTAGCATATCCTCCAACGACACCACAAAATAATACAGCTGCTTACCAGCATACGGACGATTCACACTAGCTCGTCTTCCACCCACACGCACCTCACCTAGATGCTTCTTCAAGGCACGCTCCACCGCACCATCGATCAAGCTCTCCAGCTCCTCCACACTCATCATAATCTGCTGCGACATATTGTCTCCTTTTCTAAGGCATCAAGGGCACGTTCTCAAACGCACATTCTAATAAAAAACTATCTTTATCTCTAAAGATATTATAATTATATTATACTTCTTCTCAACTGTCACGAGATTTTAAATTTTAGCTAAACTAGAAGCTCTAAATAAAAAATTAAGCAGATAAAATGCACAATTTTTATTATAATTATTATAAATTAATCAACTTCACTGAAGGAAGATCCTATGAAAAATCTCACACACCATCTACTCCTCATAATACTCACCACCCTCAGCTGCGCTGACGCTAGCTACGACACCCCCTCCACCAACACCTTCACCGAAAAATCAAATACCACCACCATCTTCAAGCTAACAACAAACATCCAATGCCAAAACCCATGCCAATTTGAAATTGAACACAATCTCAACGACATCTCCAAAATCGAATATTTCGCCGAATCCTGGAAACTAGGCTCCAGCTTCAATCCCCACAATAACTTCGCAATCTCATATCACTTTAATACCCTAGGCCGCCGTCTCATCACCGCCATCGCCTATAACCACAACTCCCAAGAAATCAGCCGCTACTCAAACTGGATCCAAATTACCAATCACTCCACCAATCACTCCACCTCCCCCAACCTCCAAAACACCAACTCCATCCAAATCGACGTCCCATACTTTTACCAATATGATAACCTATACTATCCCAACTCCACCTGCCAAAACACTTCCATCGCCATGGTCCTAAAATATTACAACTGGTCAGGTATTCCAGATCACATCACCTCCACCTACGGCAAAAACTACACCCAATCACCCGCAGGCCTAGCCGATGTCTTCAACACCCTCTCCAGACACCACAGCCTCAACGTCACCCTCACCCCCAATACCAACGGCACCCTCTCACAACTTAAACAACAACTAGATAAAGGCCTCCCCATCATCATCCACGGCTACTTCACACGCTCCGGACACGTGGTCGTCATCACAGGCTACGACCAACACGGCTACTGGGTCAACGATCCCGCCGGCGTCTGGTCACAAACCTTCATGGGCGGCTACACCTCCAACCCCAACGGCAAATCCACCTACTACAAACGCCAACCCTTCGAAGACGCCATCTCCTCCAACGGCCACTCCTTCCTACCCCTCTGGTTCCACACCCCAACTCCTAACTAACCCCACTTAAAAAACAAGATACTCAGGAGGTATCACCCCATCCTCAGTCACAATAAATAAATGCGGCACATTGGCAGCATAATAATTATCCTTTTCCTCATAATGCTGCCACAGCTCCGACGGCTCCTGACTAGCATACATACGCACCTCATCCAAACTCAAATCTCTAACCCGAATCTTATGCTTCTGACTAGGATACGGATATAACTCAACACCTACAAGCCGAGTCTCAGGCTGATCTCTCAACAACTGACTCACATTTATTCGAATCATCGTCAATCCTCTCTCATAAATCACATGATCGTCTGACATTCGATCAAAATCAGGCAACGTAAAAAAAGCACTAGTTCCAGTCACAGCCTCAGGCCACTCCTCAAACTTCTCTCTCACCATCTCCGCCCAATCATTCATGCCCTCTTCCCCCAAATCACCCCTCGCCTGATACAACAACTCCGGATCATCAATTATCCTTTTAGCCGATAACAAACCCATACTCATAATCGACTCAATACTATCCGGATGCACAGCATGATACAACAAAATATCATCTTCCCCACCACCATCAAACCCAACCTGACCCAAAACTCCACTCTCAACTATCACGCGCCTAATCACCTCCTGCAATCGTCGACGACTCATCTTCATCATCTTCAAACTCCTTCATCTTAACTTCTATATATATCCCCAAAGCATTCCACTTTTTTACTCCACCCCCACACTTCGAAAACACACCCTCCACCTTTTCTCTCATCCCCTCTATCACCTCAGATACTAACAGCACAGATATCAACATCATCATCAAGCACTCCCTCTCTCCCTCCTCAGACACTCACTCTAACTATACTATCATCAGCATATCCACTATAGCATATAACACCCACCAAGATATCACAAATCCCAGTCCCTCAGACACACCAGTCTCTTCTACTCACCCAATCACACCACTCCACCACTCTACAAAACCTATTATCCACCAGCTCCCAGCCCACAGTTGACAGGGACTCACGGGAGACAAGAACTTAGCCCGTGGCTGGAAGTTGACATTTTTGATGGTTTTTGAAGGGTTTTGTCGTGGTTTGTCAGGAAAAATAGTTGTGTAAAGATGGGGGTAGGTATGATATAATATATGGAGGGAGAAGTGAAAGTGGTGGTGAAAGAGTGCGAGTTGGGAGTGGATAGTGTCTAGCCCCCGGAGAAAGTAGGTACTTTTGGGTTGGGAGGATAGGAGCTGTAGGTTTTGATGGTCTGGTGTAACATTTTAGCTGTGAGACAGTGTGATTGAAGAGAGAAGACAGTGTCTAGCCCCCGCAAAAAGTAGATACTTTTGGTTGATGGAGAGAAAAGTGATGGTTTTGAATGGTTTTTGAAGGGTTGATAGGAAAGACAGGAAAAAATGGTAGAAAAAGCAGACTTTCACCGGCGCAAAAAGTAGATACTTTTGAGAAAAGTGTGGTCATGAAGTGTAAAAGTTGCGTGGGAGTGGTCTGGTGAAGGGTGAGATTTGAGAGGTAGCTGAAGAGCTGGTGAGAGGCAGTGTCTAGCCCCCGGCGGGAGTAGGTACTTTTGGTGAAAATGAAACATGAAAGATGTAATGGAAGAGACGTGAAAGACGAAAGCCGTCTGGAGAAAGTGCTGAAGCGTGTGACGTGATGGAGAGACTTTATGAGTATGCCAGGACGAGCTGGGAGCAAGCTGCGGCGGGCAGGAGGCTTCACGATCAAGCGACGTCATCTGGACGCTCTGGTCGGCAAGTCACTTTTTTGTGGAGGGTCAAGCAGCTTCTCTTTTGTCGTACAGCTAGCTCACACCATGCCCCAGATTCTCAACGTCACTCTTCTCCCTTTTCACTACACACCACTCCCTCTTCATACCACACGGTCTTCGTCTCCCATCTCTCAGGTCTCATGGAACGCCACAAGCACAACAGACACATCACCCACCTCTCAGTCACGCTAGATTAACAGCACAGATATCACCAGAGCTTCGACACGCTTTCACAACATCACTGTCTCAGTTTCTATCAGCCTCACTCTCTCCCTTTCACACGTACGCTCCCACCCTTCTCACACACATCTCCAAACCCTCAATGATCATTTTTCAGAATTCGCCAGCTCCCATCTCTCACATGGCACTCACCCCCACTCTCACTCCTCGTCCCCCACTTTCTCCTCCTCTCCCTTCCCACTCCTCATTCTCCACAACATCAACCATCCTCTCCCACTCCCACTCCCCCAACCCCTCCTTTTTCCCACCTCCCTCTCTCTCTTCCTCACCCTCCTCAACTTTCTCCTCCTCCTCCATACCTATCCATTACCTACCTCTCTCACTTCTCCTCAACGACTTTTACAATCCTTTTTTTCAATGAAAAAAAATTAAACTTCGCTAGAAAAATCTATTTTTTTAGAGCTTTAAGACTGTTAGAAAAAAGTAGAAAACGCTAGCGAAATTTAATTTTTTAGATTTTAAGTAAAAAAAAAGCGCCTTGCGGCGCGGATAATTAGTCGAGTTGGATATCATTACCTAGTTTGTCTTGAAGCCATTGAACATCGTTTTGAAGATCGTTTTGGAATTCTTGTGCTAGATATGCTTGTTCAGCTGCGCTTTGGGCTTCGAAATTGTCGAAGGCATCCTTGACGAGCTGACAGGATTCCAGTGTGGGATTTGTGATATCTAGGAGTTCGATGTCTTCGTAGCCGACGTCGTGGGAGAGAGTGGTGAAGGAGAGGATGAGACCGGTGTCGGACAGGAAGAGATTGAAGGTGAGATTGTTACGGCTGATGGTGCCGGTGCCGCGGTTGAGATTGCAGATGAAGCCCATGCTAGTGAGAGTGTCGATGATGTTTTGCATAGTGATGATCCTTATGTGGTTGAAGTGTGTGGGTTGATGACAGCTTAAGACCTGATGACGGAGATGGCTTGAGAGGTGAAGGAGGCGATTTCGGAGGGGTCGACGGTAGGGGAGGAGAAGACCTGGACAGGCTTGTTGTAGCCGCCGCCGATTTTGGTGATGAAGACGTTGTCAGTGTCCTTGGTGCAATCGACGGTGATGCTGAGGCGACCTAGTTGCTTGACATCGAAATCCATGAATAGGCGGGCGATGTTACCGTTACCTGGGAAGTTACGGATGAGGTTGACCTTTTCACGATCGTCGTAAGCACGGTAGATGTTGGAGGCTTGTGTAGTATAAACAGCTTCGAAGATTGAAGAATGCTTATCGAACAAGGTGTCGGTGAGTGAGAGGAGGAGCTTGTTGGTGGCAGATTGTTTTTTGGAGGAGTCGAGCTTTTTGAAGGTGTCGTTGATGTTGTTGATGAAGTTTGTCAAGATGGAAGTCCTTGTGTGTGTTGTTGTTGTTATTTGGAGGTAAGTGGGAGTTGAAGATCAGAACCATAGGCTTGATATAAATCGCCTTGTCGTTCTTGTTCTTGGTAATATGCTACATCGTCAATGTTTGTGCCATTGGAATAGGTCCATTCGTCAGCGATGTAATTAGTTGAATCATAGCCAGCGCCTGGACCATTTGGACAGGTGGACATGAAGTGAGCGTTGAGTGTAAAGTCAGTGCGAAAGTCACGCATATGAGCATCCTTTGTGTGAGGTGTTGAAGTTGTTTCTAGTTGTTTCAAAGAGCACATAATTTAAATATTTTATTATTTAAATTATATAAAAATTATAATATAAAGAATTTCAAAGTGCACGAGATTTTAAATTTTTATAAGAGTACTTTTAAATAATTTAGTAAAGAGAGAAAAAAGTAGAAAACGCTAGCGAAAACTATTTTTTTAAGTTCTCTAGCGCTATTAATCCTCAGTAATTTCATCGTTTGGGAACTGCATGATATATTCGCATATATTGATCCGGTCCTGGATTTTGATATCTCGTGTGGCTAGAATCTTGTTGAAGGTTTTAATTGAGTGTGAGTCCCAGTTTTCCTTTTGCATAACCATTTGCATGAAGGCTTTGAGATTTGAAACGTCCTCAGCTTCCTTATAGAATTCCTGATATGATAGGCAGGTGATAAAGCCTTCAGCTTTGATTATGTCATCTAGCTGTTGCTGTAGCTTGAGGAGGCGTTCATAGTAGCCGTGGGCGGTGACGTAGTCGTGTTCAGCGGCTTTGAGGAGAGTAGGGGTATTATAAAATTGTGGCAGTTGTGCCGGCATTGCTGCGACTAACATGATATATTCCTTTTATTCTTCGGAGTAGCTGTCAAACCATGGACCAAGTTTACGTGTACGTGCACGTGCTATATAGCTTGTAGCTGTGCGGCTGCTTGATTCTGGATTGCAGCAATGAGATTGAGCATCTGCCAATATAAGACCAGTCGCAATAACGCGTTTATTGATTTTTGCACAAAAATAGTGACGAGTGATTTTGTATCGCACAGATATACCTTTGGTTAGTTGTTGAGGGAATCGAATTGATCGAGTACGACGTTGAATTCAGCCATGAGTTTTTCAGTAACAAAGGCAACTTCGTGCCATTCTACGAGCATGCTTCTTGAGAAGCTTTTATCGAGAGCTTTGATGAAAATGTAATAGGTTTCTGTATCATTGACTTCGATATCAACATCAACTGGACCTGTAAAATTATTTGTGTTGTAAAGCAAGGTTGTTTTCCTTTGTGTGAGGGGTGGTTGTTGGTAATGAATATTAGCAGTCTTGAACCTGAATTACGTTGAATTCGCGTTGCAATTGTGCCACATATTCGGGATAAGCTCGTTCATGAACTTCAGCGTGATGAAGGGTTTCACCGGCTTTGTTGACGACATAAACGAAATAGTTAGGAATCAGTTGACAATAGCTGTGTAAGCTAATTTCAATCATGACGTCATCCTGGACATTTTTTTTGTTGTAATACTTGTGCATATACAATCCTTTGTGTAGGGGTAAGAGGTAGCTTGGATTTTTCAAAGAACTTATAACTTAAATTTTTACATTTAAATTATAATAAAATTATAATATAAAGAATTTTAAAGTGCACGAGATTTTAAATTTATAAATTTAGCGTTTAAAAATTAGTTAAAGACTAAAGCTTAAAAAAAGTAGAAAACGCTAGCGAAAACTAATTTTTCGCGTTATTGAAAGCCGCGAGGCTAGACCTTATACCGTGACGAGCACTTTACGTTCCGGTCTAGGAATTGCATCCAGGTTGTTGTGGGAGATTTTTTTGAAGGAGGCACTGAAGTTATTGGTCTTGGTATATTTGTCTAGGTTGTACTTGCAAATATTGATGGCGTTGGTTTCAGTGACGATGATGTCAGCCACGAAGATGGGACCGTGTTCATCGTTACCCCAGTGGTGTCCGCGGAATTGCCAGTCATCGTGGCTTTTGGCATGGACGTTGCGGATAACTTTGTCGATGATGGTGGTGACGTCAGAGATGGTGCCGGCGAGGGAAATGTGTTCGAAGTTTTGCATGGTGCTATTTATTTTCCTTGTGACTGAGGTTGATGGCACGTAGATTCCAGATGGTTTCTCGAGTTCCCTTTTGGAGATTGTCAGGATCATCTTGGACAAAGAGGATGTGTTCTAGTTCCTCAATAGGCATTTGAACCTTGACGTTGTGTAAGTGATATCGAGAATGAGTTGGATCGAAGGAATCGCTGCTGCGGCTGGTGCATTGACAAATGATATAGCTACGGCAGACAAGACAATAATTGACGGTACAAATTTGCATGGAAATAAATCCTTTCGGGGTGATGTAAGAGGTTATAGTTTAATTTAGGCCTTTGGAGCAGAAAGTCTTGCGAGTTCCTTTTCCAATTTTTTCTTTTCAGACAAATCCTTTTCCATTTGAACGAATTCAGTGAAGTTGATTTGTTTGTCAAGTTCCAGGCGACCAAGCTTTTCAGAGTCAAAGCCATGACCAAGATCAGTGAGAAGGTTTGCAGGAATGGTAAAGATTTCAAATTCCTTTGCATTCTTGATTCCTGCCATTACAGGTCCAAACATTAAGGTCTCCTGGTTTGGAGCCCAAAACACCATTGTTCCTGTTGTGTTGTAATGCGCAATGAGAGCACGTCCGAGTTGTGATCTTTCAAGCTTTTCCATAATATCCTTGTCCGCAAAGATTTGTTGAATTTTGCCTTGGGCTTCAACATATGCAGGATCATCAGACTGAGGTAAAGTGAAATAATGACCATTTAAACCGGCATACAATTTTGCAACCTTTTCAGGCTTGGCACGCTTTACCTTGTTAGCGGATTTGAGGGAAGCAAGTTGCTCTTGAAGAGCGGCGATTTGTTGTTGTAGAGTTTGTAAGTCACTCATAACATGTCCTTTGTGTAAGGGGTTTAGGTTTTTTTCATTGTTTCAAAGAGCACATAATTCAAATATTTTATTATTTAAATTATAATAAAATTATAATATATAAATTTTCAATATTCACGAGATTTTTAATTTTTATAAAAGTACTTTTAAATAATATAGTAAAAAAAAGTAGAAAACGCTAGCGAAATTTATTTTTTTAAAGTCGGATTTTAAGCAAAAAAAAAGCGTCCAATCAAGGACGCTGTGTTTTATAGTTTTAGAAAATTTAAAATTGAATCAATGTTAATTAACGCTAGTGAAATGATAATGAGTAATAACATTATTTAATCCTCCATTTCTTCTTCATCATCTAAATCTTCATAATTGATTAGCTCATCTTCGCACATTTCAAGAAAGTTTAGAATATTGGCACGCAATAATTCAGGTTGAATAATCAACTCAGTTAATGTACCAACTTCCATACTAATATCAGGTAAATACTCATCATAATATTCAATATCAACAGTTTGACTTGGATATACAACGAGATGCACTAACAATGAGTTTACAAGAAAGTTGATATGAACTCGATGTGCTTCAAAAGATCCAGCTTTAATAACACCTGGTATATCAAAACCTGAATCATTTAAGAATTTGGCAAAAATTTCTACAGCTTCAATTTGAGTAGAACGTGTGAAGCCAAGAGTATCTTCAACTTCAAGAGCTTTGATGCTTTCAATCGCATCGATTTGGTGTTGTGTAAGCATGTGCTTATCCTTTGTGTGAGTGGTTGAGGTTATTTCTCGTTGTTTCAAAGAGCACATAATTCAAATATTTTATTATTTAAAATTATTTAAATTATAATAAAATTATAATATACAATTTTTTAAAGTGCACGAGATTTTAAATTTATAATTTATTTTCTTTAAGTACTTTATTAGAAAAAGTAGAAAATGCTAGCAAAATTTAATTTTTATTTTGTTTTCTTTTTATTTTTTTATCTGTAATCAAAACCATTTCAGAGAATGTTAAAAAGAAACTAGGGATAAAATTACCAATAATCATTAGTGCCCAGGCTACGTCTGGCGTCAGTTTACTTTTTTGTATGTTTTTAAAAACATTGTGGTTAATAAAGTATATTACTACTTGTTTAAACTTTTTTTGACTTGTTCACTTAGTGAACAAGCTTTAAAACCTGCCAAGATTTCTTCAAACACTTGATCTACATCTGTGTTATCTGCAATCTTAATTTTTTGAAATAATTGCGGATAAAAATTTAAAGTATTCTGGTTTGAGAAAACACCTTTTAAGGTAGATAGAAAGATTTGATTTTCAGGTGTATTAAAGACTACACCTTTTTTAGTAAATTCCAAATCATAAGGAATACTCAAAGAAATGCCATTTCTGTTATCGATGATGTTTATCCTCAGGTTACTACAGCTTGATGTTGGTTTGAGAATACTCACTTTAAGTATTTTTCTATCAAACATTTTTTCAAATCGTGTACATATATCATAAAGTTTTTGGTTTTTTTCTTGGAGGTTTAAAAAGCGATCCATGATCATTTTCCTTTTTTAAGTTTATTTTGTTTGGTTTTCAACAACCATAGAACACTTGTCTCATTTAGCATTCATTACAACTTTTTTAAGAAGGCTTGCCTTCGAAGGCGGTAAAGTAATATCATGTATTTGTTTAGATAGTTTTTCAAGTCCTAAGATATGAAAAATTTCACTTATAGGATGTCCTATTAAATTATGAACAGACCATTGATATTTCTCAGGTAGTTTAGATATTAAGTTTTGCATTTGTATTATTCCTTTGAAAGTGTTGTGATTTTTAGACACTTAGCTCGTTAGGGAATTTAAACTTTCCCTTGACGGAGATTGTCTGTTTGAAGGCTTCCAGGTATATACTCTCTACGGGGACGCCTCCATTTTTGCGAATGAATTTGTCAACCTTTTTTTTCATGTATTTACGAGGAGCTTTACACCCGTTTGCTAGTGATACACGTTCATATGCGTCGATTAACATGTCACTAGAGCAGGTTAAATAGTGCTTAGGATCGTTAGCTGAGATACGAGACAAAGGAATTGCTTTAAGACAATTCAGCATCACATGTGTGTGGGAGTATTTCAATTGGTTATTTCCTTTTTGAGGGTTGAGATGAAGTGGATTGGTGATAGGCCAGATATTGAGCTGTTTGTCGTTCAGCCCAATCTTCGTATTCCTCGATGGTTAAAGGAGGAGCTCCGTTGAAGCTAATACGAAATGGATCGACCTGAGACACTAGAGCAGAGTTAGTCAAACGAGGACTACGGGATTTGATTTTTCGTTGTAGCATGTAGCTTTTCCTTTCGAAGTGGTGTTATGGTTATAGTAAATCTTGCAAATCGATGACTGGGTAATCATTTTCGAATTGCTCAATTAAGGCTTGTGCTCTTGACCATTTTACAATGTCGTTAAACAAAACCTTGTGGCCTGACACTGATTGCAGCACCAAGCAATAATGCTCGGGTAAATCTGCCATTCTTGTCATGATGATACAATACGTGTTATCCTCGTTCAAACGTGGATTATCATTGTAAGTGTAATTGACTGCGTCATATGAACTACCTGGACCATTTGGACAGGCATCCATAAGTTGTGTGTTAGCGTCAAATTCTGGGAAGTAAATGGCATCATGCTTGTTCATGTTGCATCCTTTGCGTAAGGGGTGTAGGTGTTAGCTTGTTTTTTCAAAGAACTTATAACTTAAATTTTTATATTTAAATTATAATAAAATTATAATATACAATTTTTTAAAGTGCACGAAATTTTTAATTTTTATAAAAGTACTTTTAAATAGTATAATAGAAAAAAGTAGAAAACGCTAGCGAAAACTATTTTTCTAACATCTAAATAAAAATCAAACCTGACTTTACACACAACACACATCAATTTTAAAACTTATAAAATCCTTTTACCTTCAATACACTTCCACCAACTTCAATTTCATTCACACTCTTACCATTTTCACGGCAAAACTTTTCAACACGCTTTTTCACAAACCTTAAATCAATACCTCTTTCTCTTCCAATATCCTTATACACTTCCACCAATTCAACCAAACTACAGGTCTCATTATAACATTCATTCACATAACTCAACATCGCATTTTTATATAAACTTTTCATATTTTTTCCTTTCAAAGAAAAATATTTGTAGGTGATAATAGAATTATATCATAAAGCTTTTTAAATGACACGTGATTTTAAATTTAATTAAAGACGCTAGAGAAATAGAAAAAGTAGAAAACGCTAGCGAAATTTAATTTTTTAGATTCGGAGTAAAAAAAAAGCGCCACCAATGGTGACGCCTTAATCCCGTCTAGGATTGATCGAATTTAGAAGTTCAGGAATTCGTCAGCTTGCAATCGTCCGGCTGCGGTTAAGTACCAGCCATCACTGGATTCAGACACAATCCCGACAAGGCACGCTGCCTTTAGATCTTCAACGACATTAGCACTACTGAC
>Ga0194115_10004940_pt1 | contig 14078 bp, 17 predicted proteins | sample TA2MahsurfametaG_3_FD_148656 | JGI IMG/M metagenome (GOLD analysis project Ga0194115, IMG submission 148656) | Freshwater microbial communities from Lake Tanganyika, Tanzania - TA2015002 Mahale S4 surface | ecosystem: Environmental > Aquatic > Freshwater > Lake | place: Tanzania: Lake...
TTTCAAGTAAAGTATGCTCACCCTTCCCGTTTTGATGAGTTTATCTCTTACAAGGAAGAACTCGGATTAGACCATCTTGACGATATAGAACTAAAAAAAGAATTTCAAAAACTAATTTTCCTGTCAATTTTAAGAACCTACAAAAAGTTAGGTGATGTTTCCCGAAAAGAAAGTGAAATATTTTTTGAAAATTTTGAAAAAAAATATCAAATCACATAAAAATCGCACCTCCGCAACCCTAAATTTTGGAAAAATCCTTCAAAAATTATGTTGAAAAATAATTTTATCACAAACCAAAACCCACTAAAAATGACCCGATTTTCACAGGTTCAAGTCCTAAAATGTTATACTGATTGTTATACTGACAAGAAAAAACCCTTGACTAACTATTTGATAATCAAGGGTTTAAGTGTTGAATTTTGTGGTACCTCCAGGACTCCGTCAAGACGATTTCCTGATTTTATTAAAATTTTATGTATTTGAATATCAAGTAATTAACATTTTTAGTATTTTGTAAATTGGATAAAAAACACTAAATTTGTTATACTGAATGTTATACTGAATGAAGAAGTTTTCAAAAAAGACCTTATTACGAGAGGAGTTAATGAATAATAATGGTGAATGTCCAATCAACATTAGATATACCTATGACAGGAAGTCTGCGTTTTTTTCACTCGGTATAACTATTTCACCTGAAAATTGGGACAAAAAAGAATGTTTCCCAATCCAACAAAAGGTTCCTAATTTCCGAGAAATAAGTAGAATTATCTATCAGAAAGAAGATGAGATTGACACTTTAATAAATGATTATTTTAAGAAGAATAGATTTTACCCTTCAACGGATGTATTAAAGAAACTCTACAACAACGAAGAGATATTTGAAAATAAGAATGAAGGAGAATTACTTATTGTAGATTTATTAAAAGAATACATATCCGCCTTAAAGAATGAAGAGGATATGAGTGTAAATACAATTAAGATATTCAACACCTGTCGTGTTCATTTTGAAAATTTCGAAAAGTCACTCAAAACCAAGTTTTTTGTTGAGGATATAAACAAGGAACTTCTAATCCAATATCAAACTTATTTAAGAAAAAAGGACTTACAAACATCCTCTATCAATAAGTATATTAAGTTCTTTAAGATATTCTTAAACCAATTCTTAATAGAACGAAAGGAATTTAAGGTTAATACATCATTCAAAAATGTAAAATCAAACCCTCCAGCACCAAAGGACAAACCTGATGTTTTGACTGAACAAGAGGTTGAAGACCTAAAAGGGATGGTTTATTGGGAGGAGGTGATTGACACCGATAATAAAACAAGAACCTATTATAGTTTGACTGAACAAGAAAAACAAATTGGAAGAATGTTTCTTTTTCAGTGTTATACGGGAATTTCCTTCGCCGACTTGTTACAAATAACTTATTATGACATTCGTTTTCCTAAGTTGGAACAAGTTAAAAGAATACAAAAGATGTATGATGAATTTGACCAATATGAGGAGGAAGATGTTGTAGAAGAAGATGAGAATAAAGAAAAGAATAAAATGATTGAGGGATGTGTGATTGCATTTGAGAGACAAAAGACTGATAATTCTTGTATTATTCCCTTGTTTGGAACTGCAGTTGAATTATTGATTGTTCAGAATATGGGAATTGGCGGATGGGAGATGAGTAGGTTATTGAAAACAGAATCAGAACGAATTACATTTCTTAAACAAATTTTAGGGAAAAAAGATAAATCAATCAGAGAAGGTAATAGCAAAAGACAAATATTCCCTAAAATTACCAATCAATATTATAACCGGGGAATTAAAAAAATATTTCAAAAACTCAATTTGGACAATACGATAGAATTGAAATTTGATAATGCCAAAAAGACAAGGGTTTTAAAATCAAAATGGGAGTTGATTACAAGTCATACCGCAAGAAGAACCTACATTAGTTTGAATATCAATAAAGGAATTGGTATTGATACAATAATGAGGACAACAGGTCATAATAACTTTGAGACACTCCGAATTTATGTGAAACAATCCCAACAATCAATTTATGATGAGTTTATGAAAGTAATTCAGAACTAATACTCTACACCCACTAACCACCTACCCCACCATATTTCCCACCGGGCTCCCTGCCTTCTTGCTGTGTATCCTCCCCTCTATATCATCTGATTTCCTCCCCTATGAGTGGTTCAATCCCCTTTGAAAAAAGGGTCCCATTTTTAAAGCGAAGTCATTATCTGAAAAAATATTCTGGGCAATTTTTGCCAAAATCTGAAAGGGTGTTGTATTTATAAAATTATGATACGAAATAACCTCAACCGAAAAGAAAACATACGAAGAGCTACTCTCTTTTCTAAATCAATCAGCTCTTATCCAACTCAACTTATACGTGTGTCTTTGGATCTTATTCCATCTACGTGTAAGATTAAACAAATGACAAGTTCTGAAATAAACTTTTTGATTGAAAAAGTCCTTGAATTGTCTTCAAAAATTTTTGGCAAAAAAATTAAGATTTCCGTCTATTCCTTACTATATTGGAATAATTCCACATTTGAACATTCAATTTCTCTTAAATTTATTTTGGTCGGAAGAAATCTTAAAACCAAAATAAAAATTTTTGAAGAAAAATTATCAAAACTTACCGATGAGGTAATTGGTGGAGATTTGACCCTTACGTTTTATGAGGAGAATTCACCTGAAGATGTATTCTTGGAAGTGTTTCCCGTTCAATTTGATGAGAATCTTACATCCATTGAATCCTTTCAATTCAATACCAAATACCCTTATTTCTATTCGAGGGACTTATTCAGATTCTTAACAAGTCCAATGGAAATGTATCATGCTAAATCGAGCAGTTTTTAGCTGGAAAACATGACTAGTCTGGAATTTGATGATAATTGGTTTATTGTTGAGGTAAAAATGAAATTGGAGAACTTCTTTTTGAAATTTAAAAACCCTTCACATTACTACAGGTGCCTATCACAGGGCAATTGGCGATTTTTAAAACAATCAAATCGTTCGTTTTTCCGTCATTTCTCAACTGGATTGTATCGAAGTGTGATTGATGGGGAGAAAGTCTCTCTAATCTTCTTTTTGAGGGTTAAAAACACCGTTGAGAAATATAGAATTAGTAAAGAATTAAGTATCCGAATGAAAAAGCTAATGAATTCACCAATTCGCATATTGGACATCAGAGAAATGAGTGAAACGGATCGTAAATTATTAAAAACCAAAAACGGAATTAATTTCTATAATCGGATATTGGGGTAATATTTATTTTCCTGTTCCAATCTCAATATAATCCAATACATCAACGAGCATGTCACAATACACATCATCATATTGTTTAATGATTTCGGAATTATTTAAAAATTGAATTTCATATACATCAACCCATTTGAGAAGGATTTTAACTTCGCCCTTGTGATGAAGTCCATTGACAGAAAAACCAAGTCCCCCTTGATATTCAGATAATTCATCAATGGAATAGAAATTATTGGATCCATAAGCGGAGAGTGCCCAATTGTCAATAGATTGAATTTGGGAAATAATAATTTGAGGAATTGTCATTGCGTTATTTTTTTGGCGCAATGCAACGAGGGTTATTACAAATGTTACCTGGTTATAAACAAATTCTTGAATTTGGATTTTTAATCCATTTCTAGGTATTGAATCTCATCATTCATTTTTTCTAAAATCACTTTATCTAAATGATTTACGATAAGATTTAAATCTTCAAATAGTTTTATTTCTTTCTTTTTGATTTTTGATTTCTTCTTTACTTCTAAATAGTACTTACTAAGATCTTGCATTTGATTATCGCCATCTACAAAAGAAACCTCCATTGTGAATTTTCTAATTTTTATCGTGTATTCATTAAAAGATGTGAAATTGATTTTTAAACTGGCTTCAATTTGTACATTTTTAACTTTTTTCTTTCCGGTTCCTAATAAAAAACCAATTAAATGCCGATCAAAATAATTAATATTATTTTCAAGATAGCAATATTTGAGAAATACTTGAGCCGAATCTCGACAATTTTGTATTTTAACCCCACTATCAACGAATTTTTCGACTGCACAACAACCTCCTCCGAAATCGATTACAAATTTTTCTTTTTTTTGATCTAATAATTTTGGTACTGTTTTTTTTAGTCGAACATTCAATTTTTCTAATCTATTCTCGGAATCATTAAAAGTTACCCCCAATATTTTTGACTCAGCAAGACATTTTTTTTTATTATTTACTTTTCCTTTGAATTCATATAAAATATATCCATCTTTTAATGGGACATCAGGGAGTTGTTGGGAAAATACTTTAATTGAACAATAAATTAGAAATGTAAAACAGACAATAATTGATTTCATTATTTAATTATTTGAAAAACAAAGTTAAAATTTTCCTTCAATTCGTCAATCTGTCATATTTCCTGACATAAATTTTGTTTAATATTATTCTTTAGAATAAGAATTTTTCTTCAAAAAAATAATTGAAATTTTGTCATAATCTACTGTTATTTTTTCTGACAATTGGCGTTCAAATTTACACGGCACAGTTCTTGACAATTCGTTAACCGTCGTCAGAAATGACAAAATCAAAATGGTAGTAATCTCTACCCAGTGAGGTCAACACTCAAATCCACCCAAGAAGAAGAACTTCAAATCTTCACAACCTTTTAAGAAATAGTAAAAAGTTCCTTCCCACAAGAAGAAACTTAAGGAAATGACCCACTATGGTTATCAGTTAACGCTGATTATTAGTTGCGAGAAACCGCAGCCTTTCCAAATGGTAAATTTCACAGGTAAGTCCTCCTTTCCTGTGGACACAAAAGGAGGTTTTAAAACACACATTAAAACCTTACAACATGTCAACACAAACTAAAAACCAAATCGTACTTGTACCAACAAACAACTTGTTATTCAACCAAACAATCTGTGATGTCTACTCAACTCCTGAGAACTACAAGGAGATAAAAGAAAACATCCGAAAATACGGAATCGTTCAACCACTTTTGGTTAATGAGGGTGACAACCAAGTAATATCTGGTAACCTTCGTTTAAAAATTGCCAAAGAGTTGGGAATTGAGTTCGTTCCTGTGTGTTTTCAAAACCTAACACAAAATGAGTTGAATATCATCGCATTTTCAACAAATCAACAAAGAGTAAAATCTCACTTGGACAAGTACAGAGAATTGCAATTCATCAAAAAGTACTTCTCCATTTCTCAAGGTTCAAGAACTGATTTAAGTTCCCAATTGAAAGAGGAGTCTCTTATCCGTGAGGAAATCTCAAAAGGTGTTTCAACCTATGAGAAAAACTCCTTCAACAAAATGGAGAAGTTGGGCAAGGAACTATTCGGAGAAAACCATAATTCGGTTATTGAAAAAGAATTGGCTACAATCTCTCTAACTGGTGCAAGCATCAACAGTTTGGTGAACAGAATGGAAAAACAAGCCAAAAGAAAGGCAAACAGTCAGTCCATTCCTGACACATTTGAAATCAAAGAAGTGGATTTCAAGGTTTTCAACCAATCCTGTGAGAACATGTCTCAGTTGGAAGATAAAAGTGTTGCATCAATTGTAACCTCACCTCCATACTTTGCCATGAGAAACTATGGAAATGGTGAAAATGAATTGGGTCTTGAAAAAGACCGTGAGGATTATATGAATAACCTCCTGAACATCTTCAAAGAGTGCCGTCGGGTATTAAAAGATGATGGATCATTGATGGTAAACATCAACGAGAAAGTTGAAAATGGTTCATATCAGGGTGTTGTCCATGAATTCGTTTATAAAATGCTTAAAAACGGATGGAGACTTAATGATGAAATCATTTGGTTGAAAAACAACCCTGTATACACAGGTGGAAGAAGAACGGTTCGTTCACACGAATACATCTTCCACTTCGTAAAGTCGGATGCAACTGAATTCTTCTACAACGAAGCGTTGGTGGAGAAATTCTACGACAACGATGGTTCATACATCTATGGTGATGGAAAGAAACTTCCAAAGTTCTTATCAGGAATGGACTTCACCAAAGGTTCAAGAATCAAAACCAATGTTGCAAACACGGGTGAGTTAAGAAAGCAATGTGGGACTGAAGGTTTCTATCTATCTCACTCGGCAACCTTCCCTGCTGACATACCGGGATTATTGGTTCTTCTCACTTCAAAAGAAGGTGACTTGGTGGTTGATCCCTTCAATGGAACTGGCGTCACAGGAGAAGTGTGCAAGGTTCTCGGACGATCTTACGTGGGATACGACCTAAATCCTGAGTTCATCATGGCAACTGAGGTTAGAATGAAAAATACGGTACTTAGAAAGAGTGTAATTCACTACGATTTCCTTCAAAAAGGATACAGACTGGCGGTGTAAATGAATTAGTAAACAATTAAAACTAGATACAATGAACAAAGAACAAATCTTAGACAAGATCCTCGAAATGGTATGTGACCTCCCTCTTGAGGAACAATTCGAAATCATGGAGGAAGCCAAGGTGCTAATCCAAGAAAACTGGGACGAAATGTGCTCCGCAGCATGGGAGTGTTATGTTCCTTAATTTAAATGGATACTCCCAAAACCTTTAATCGAAGGTATCGATTCGTAAATCAAAACTGTTTTTTCCACTTCAACAGATTGAGATTTTCGTGAAGTAACAAACTTGAAAAAGTGGATTTAAAATTTTAAAATAATTATAATTATGGCAGAGGTAAGTTTCAATTTTGATGAGTTAGAAATAGTTGGTGTTTTTGGTCGAAAAATTTATGTGAAAGCAAAAATTTCCATTGATGATTTGGATGATGAGATTGAGCTTTATAATGTTTGGGGTTGTCTAGAATTTAGTATGACAACTTGGATTGAACTACAAAAAAAGTGGATCAAAGAAAAGAAAGAATATTGTGAACGATATGATTATTTCTGTGGTTTTGGAACAGTCGCTTCAACCGCTGAAAATAAGGGTGATGTAGAACTTGTTATCGATAACACAAATGAAGTTGTTTTAGTTCCACTCTATAAACCGTTGGATTTCTATATAGATATGGAACATGGGTAGAACCACATTCAATTCGATAAATTTCTTGAATTGTCCCAAACCAAAACCTATTAATCGAATGTATCGATTCGTAAATCAAAACTGTTTTTACCCCTTCAACAGATAGAGATTTTCGTGAATAAAAATTAATAAATGAAGAGGAATATAAATATTTAAATATGAAATCAAAAATTTCTTTAAAAATGAGGTTAATAGAATTAAATGCTTGGAATTATAGACATGAACCTATTTATGCAATATGTGGAGTTAATGATACTGGTTCGAGTGAGGATAGTCCATGTCCAAGTGATGTTGCAAATTTTGAATTGGATAAGGTAAAAGATATTTTAAGAGAAAATGGAATTAAATTCAAATCCATTTCTGTTCCTACCAATAATGCTTTTTGTATTGCAAAATATATTGTTGTTTCAGAAGAAGATAGATACAAAGCCTTGGATTTAATTGATCATTTAATTTTTGAAACTAGATTACTTTACATGTGCCGAAGATCTCATTATAAGAATCAATATGAAGGTGATCTGCCATTTTAATAGTTGCATATATACTAGAATACTAGTTAAATAATCTCCTGTTGATGAGTTGGTTGTGTGAGTTACCCTTACCCAAATCAGAGATGATTTAGGAGGACACTCACACTCTCTTGTTAGATTGAGAGGTTAATTGGCATCAGTGAAAACCAATTTTTGTCGGCAACTTTGGAATGGTCACTCATCCCTAGATAACACCTTCCGACTTTGTGCTGGTGTTGAACTTTAATCTATCCCCAGAGTAGTTCAATTTAAAAAATACCGCTCCCGTCTTATTTACCGTTCAGTATTCAATTAATAAATAATCTCTAAATCTCAAAAAGAAAGTCTAAATCGCTTGACTTCCTCAAATAGTTCTTCTATTCTTTTATAAACGTTATGTCAGTAAAAGAATCAAAAGGATATTATCAAAAAAACAAAAGGCAATTTTTAAAATTATTTTCGGAGGGAACCAATTTCAAAATCAATTGCTCTGAATTCTATGAAAGTCACGGACCATTTAAAACGCTTGAAGAAAATATTGATTCTTACTTTGCTTCAGATGGAGGGAATTACATTTCAGGAATGACCATTGAAAAAAAAGTTATGAGATCAATTGTCGAAAATCCAGAAAAAACAATTTTGAAGATTCATGATTCATTGACAATCTTTCTTGATTGTGGATCGCATATTAGATTCAGTCCGTATAAAAACGATTCCGTTGAAATCACGAGAGTTATGGTAAGAAGTGATAATCGGCATAAAGGCATCGGTTCTCAATTGATATCACTTGTTTTAAAGTTCGTTCATGACACATTGGGTTTCTACCCAAAAATGTTTTTGGAATGTACTGGTTCAGTTGGGTTTCATCCTGACAATTCATCTTCCATATCCATTCAAACGGCATTCTTCAGAAAACATGGATTCAGGGTAGAAAACAGAAAACACTATCCAAGATATGTTACAATGGTGAGATAAGAGGAGGTAAAAAAAACTTATAGAATTTAACTAATAATCTTGACCTTTTTAGCTATATATTCCCAACTAAATTCTTTTTCATTTTGGTCGTTGAAAATATAAACTTTACCAGTAAAAACTCCATTATTATCAATGTGAATTAATGTTTCACCCTTTAATTCATCATTATCATACTTCCACGTATAAAATCCTTCTATTTGATTGAAATCATTGAAGATATACGAACCAATGCCTACAAATCCATCACCTCTTGCTACAAATTGATTCTGATCAAAACATGTGAACACCATTTCATGCGACTTGTAATCAGGTATTTGAACTGGAAACAAATGGAATTCTCCAGATAATGAAAAATCAGAAGTAATAGATAAATTATCATACTGAACCACATCTGAGTCAATTGATTCTTGTTCTTCAGGGGAGTTTATATTGTTTTCTGGCACGGAAGAATTAAAATTATCAAGGTCTTCAAACCAAGATACTTCATCGAAGTCTGCACCGAAACTTTTCATTCTTACTTCAAATTCCTTTTCAGTATTAGGATCAGGGTGAGAAATTTTATCATGAAAAATCTTTTCAACAGCCCCTGCTTTCACTCTACTTTCCAACCATGGCAATTCAAAATCATCCTCAATATTCTTTATCATCTCAAATTTATCACCTGTATACTTAAGTAAATATTTGCAAGTTGAATAATAATATCGGTTTCCACTTTCTTCCACAGTGATTAAATCATCGTCCCCTAGAGTAATTTGGAAGTTTCCTCCAAAGCAATTTTCTTCAAAGTTTTCAAAAATACATTCGTGTATTTTTCCATTTAAATAATTCCCATCGTAATCAAAAAGGTGATTTGAAGACTTTTCAAAACCATTCATTACAATCAACTTGTCAGTTATTTGATTTATTTCGTTGTAGTATGAACATAAATAATCTTCTAATTCATCTCCTTCTATCCACTCAAAAAGGCTCATTTTAACGTATTCCAAATCAGGATCTTGATTTTTCCAACGGAATAGATAATCAATGTTTGTATCCAACTTTGAAATAATTTCTTTAATTTCTTTTAAAGTTGCTCGAGTAACAATCCATTTCAATATAGAGTCATAATTGCCTTCGATTCCAATTTTTTCACTATAATGTTTTGAAACGTAATCCTCAACTTCATTCGCTTGATTATAAACTCCCCTCTTATCATAGTTTGGAAAACCACAATCTAAAATGTAGGCTATTAGATTTTCCTTGTTAGGTTGCTCACATTCTAAAGACTCCTTCAGTTTGTCATATATTTCTTGATATTTTAGACTGTGACTCATAGAATCTATTTTACTTTCTGTATATTCGGTTTAACATCGCCTCACGAGAATTTCTAAACAACAAGAAAAGCCATTCTGGAATTGGGTTAATTTGTTTTCTGATTTCTAAATTAGCGAAATAACTTTCAGGTAAATACATTCTACCATCTTTTCTTTGAGTAAAAGGTGACATTACATAACCGTTTTCTGCGATTATATCAATTCCTGTCTTTCCAAAACCCTGTATTGTTGGCCTGTAAATACTTTCAAATTTGTGAAATTTTTCTTTGTCAAAACTAAAATAATAATGATAACCTCCGCTTGGAGTTGTTATCTTTAATGAATCGAGATCTTTCGTTTCATTATATTTCTTCAACAAATATTTCCAAACAGATATACCTCTAAATTCTATATCTACATCAACAACAACCAATTGACTTGACTCTCCTGTTAGGACAGCTAAATTTTGATTAATTTGAAAACTAGGTGAATGAATCCTTAAAGCTAAATCTTCATTAAATTCTATGAGTTCCTTTTGAAAATTTTTAATATCCAAAACTGGTTTATTATTGTCATCACAAGGAAACAATTTAAAGTTTTCCTGAACTAGTTTACGAATAAATTCTGTATGAGCATTCATTAAAAGTCATCTGAAATTTAAACCTTATAAATCTAAAGATAATTTTATTAATCCTCTACTAATCCCGCTTTGCATACGAATCTGTATATAGCATTTTAATAACTTCTTTATCTATTTTTGATAATTGTTGTGTTGTAGAATACCCTTCATAAAACATACTATCTTCATAAGTCCAAGAATCATTTGCCAATCCTAATGACTGTGTGATTTCCTCTATTATCGCATGTTTCTTATCTAAGGCAGAAGTGCCAGTTCGAATAAAAATTTTTGTATTGGTAATTATTGTAATTTCATCAAAGCCATAAATTAAACAATAGCCATTACAATTAATGTAAGCATTAGAATTATCAAGATGTCTGGAATTAAAGGTCTTAAAATCCCCAAAATACACAATTGAATTTGACTCGGATTTGTTTTTAACGATTGTCATTTTTAGTGGGGCAATCAGAGGATTAAGTTCATTAAGGAGATTTTTTATTGTTGTTATATCTTGAGAAGTATAATTACCGTCCAGAAATATTTTTATATCGCTATACCATTTTGTGATTTTGTTTGCTTTTTCACCGGGAGTTTCATCACTTCCATAAGCGACTTGATTAAAATAATCTTGGATTTCTTGTTGGGTTTGCGTTCTGCCTAAACCGCTTAAAACTACCAAAATGGAGATAATTACTATAGCTTTCATGATAATAAAATTTAGGATCTTGTTTTTGCAAACGGTTATGCATGAGTGCGTTACACGTTGATTCATTTTTGAAAGTAAACTGTACCAAAACAAAATACAATCGTTAGAGCCGCAATCCCCTGTTTCAATTAGCAACCTAAAAATGTAGCGCCATGATTACTCAACCTCATACTTCTTTGCCTATTGTTGTAAATCAAAAACGAGACAACGAACTTCAATTCATTAGTTTTCTGAGAGTGAAACGAGGAATTAAATTTATAATTGAAGGTTTCAAGTCCATGCCGCCCATCACACGATATATCACGTTTATTTGTCTTGGGATATTTTCAATCCAACTAGTTCTGATGGGATTTTCCATTGACCACAGATTGTATTTTGAACTTTATTCCATGAATAGTCCGAAGTTTTACCTTCATCAGATTTTTACTTATTCATTTTCACATGATGACGTTTCACATATTGTTTTTAACTTGGTTTACTTCTGCTTATTGGGGTCTATTTGTGAAAAATTGATTGGTAAACATTATATAAGACTTATCATTTTCACGATTTTTATTGATACAGTATTTTGGATGCTTCTCAATTCTACTGGTGGTGTTTTAGGTCTTTCGGGAGTTATAAGTGCTATATTGGTTGTGATGTTGTTTACGAGAAATTCACTTCCTATTCTTCTCAATTTTACATTAAAATTATTGTGTTTGGTTTTTGTTTTGGCGGATGTTATTATTGTTTTGATGGATCTTAATCTCGTTATAATTGGTGTTGTAGACATAAAATTTGATGAGAAATCCACAACTGCATTTCTTCATTGTGTTGGTTTCTCTGCTGGGTTTTTATACATGCTGATTTATGTTTTCTTCCATCGATTTAAGGCAAGTAGATTCTACCCAACGAGAATGGTTTCTTTTTTTGGTCGTGTTATTGAATTTTTGAAAAGAAAGATGGTAAATAGTACTGTTTCTTTATTTCTTAGAATTAAAAATTTCTTTACCATCGCAACATTAAAAAGTTATGTAAGAACAGCTACTTTCTGGTTAATTGTAGTGAATACTTTACTGTTCCTAATTCACCTGATCATTTCCGAATATTCTGATTTTAAATTCAACGACTACCTGTCATCCTATAACATACACAGTGAAAACTTTCACCTATTTACATTAATCACTTCCAATTTTTCTCATGCAGATTTCGATCATATATTCTGGAATTTACTGCTTTTTATGTTGGTTGGATTTGCCGTTGAACGACGACTTGGAGTGAAAAAATACCTTTTCATTATAACTCTGTCTAGTTTTTCATCTTCGTTTTTCTTTCATATTGAAGATTATTTTATTCAAAAGGAAATGGCGGTTATTCTGAAACAACATAAACTAACAGAATCAGACATAAAGTTTACACCTGAAAAAGAAGTTGACGTTAAAAACTCATCCATCTTTAAGAAGTTGAAGCATGACAAGGCAGAGGATATATGTAGAAAATATAGATATAGTAAAATGTGTGCAAGAGGTTTTTCGGGATGTTTATTTGCCATAATGGCTTGCTGTTTGGTTCTTTTTCATTATAAAAAACCATTTGTTAACCTTATTGTACTCTTTTTTCTAGTTGTTAATTATTTACTCTTTTTAGAAACGAATCTTTTTGACCAATTCACTCCTGTCGTTCACTTAATAGGTGCTTTAGTTGGATTTGTTTTTACATTGATTATTTTATACAACGAATACCAAAAAAGGATTTACTTTCCGGGTATGAATTATCGTTATATTTCTAAAAAATAATAAGTCGTAAAGAGTTTAATTTAAATCTAAAGCCATGAAAGTTCAAATTCTTATCTTTTTAATCGTTTGTTTCAGTTCAAATGTGTTTGTTTCACAAACAAAAATCAGATTTTCAAACAGGAGTATTAAGTTATATGATTCACCGTTGAATAAAGGTATCGATGAACTCCTTCAAGATGAAAATACGCATGTAGGAAGTGAATCTGACTCTTTTGGACTATACGAAATTGATCTGACCAAAAAGTCGCTTACTCTTTTTTACAACGGTTCTGAAGAAACTTTCGTCATCAGGGAATTTAAAAAAGAGAATGACCTTCTTTACATAACCGTCCTTACACCCAATAAAAAAGAGGACAATATCTCATACTACCGCATTAACTTAAACAAGGACGCAACTGAAAATGGGTTTATTCATCAATATTACTACCCCAACCTCAAAATGACCTATGGAATTATTTCGGATAGGATTGAGATTTTGGCTTGTGAGTGAGATTGAATTAATGAAACTAATTTATGTAAAATGCGTAAATTAGTTTGTAAAATTAGAATTTCATGAATTCATCTTTGGTTGTAATATTCCGTTATGCATCTATAACTTTGATTTTTTGGTGTTTTATTATCTTGATGCTCGATGTAAGAATAAAAACTATAGAAGAACGAATTATTGGAGAAAAAAAGGTAATTGGAAACATAGAGGTTGCAGAACATGATATATCAGGAAGTTATTTTGAAGTAGTAGATAAAGCAGAAACACTGGGAAAAAACTGGAGAATTCCTACTATTGAAGAATATAAATTAATTAAAGAAAATAATCTATTGGCTGATACTAGCAGTTACTGGAGCTCTGTTTCAGAATTGAAGAATCCTTTAAATAAACTGATCTTTTTTACTCACAGTGGAAACACTAAGCCAATAAGCATAAAAAAATATGAACGTTTTGATAATGAAAGTAGGGGAAGGGCACGTCTAGTTAGAACAATTTCTATCAATGATTCACTGAGGTAAAAATAAAATCAAATTTATGTGGCCATTCGCAAATAAAATCCCATTTGTTGAGACAATTTCAGAAAACCAAGAAAATGAAATAGAGATTAAACACAGCTCTGGTAATTTCAAGATTAGTAAAAAAGATATTATTGAAAC
>Ga0194115_10004941_pt1 | contig 14077 bp, 11 predicted proteins | sample TA2MahsurfametaG_3_FD_148656 | JGI IMG/M metagenome (GOLD analysis project Ga0194115, IMG submission 148656) | Freshwater microbial communities from Lake Tanganyika, Tanzania - TA2015002 Mahale S4 surface | ecosystem: Environmental > Aquatic > Freshwater > Lake | place: Tanzania: Lake...
AATTTTTGATTCAACTTTGACTACTTGGGGGGATGACAATCAGTTCTTTTTTTTACCGAGGCAAATGTTGCGTAGTAGCTAAATAAATACGGCTCATTTTGGCTCCACGGGATTTTTTCGTGTGGATATCTCACCGATGCGTCCGTAGGCGAAATCGCAAGGATTCATCGATCGCTCTATCGGATAGTGGATCTAGACTCTAGACAGTTGTCGGCTGGGTAATTTTTCGTCATGGGCTAGCTATCGTTTCCAAGATTTTTCGAGCACGCTTGTATTCTTTTCGTTTGTCGTGATCATTCAGTTTGGCCCATCTTGCTTCTTCCTCTCGTTCATCCGGAGTCTTCTTGGATTTCTCCTCCTCCGCCTCCTCCTCCCTTTTGTCTACATTGTTCTGATCATCGTCGTTGCTTCCTCTTCCTTCAGGACTCTCACTAGCGGATTTCTTCTCGTAGTCCTTGTAACGCAAGGCACGGCGTGATGCATCGGACCGTAACCACGTAGTAGTCGCCTTCCCCTCAAGTCCCTGAAGATATTCTAACAAAAGACTGAACACACTCTTCGGTATGATATCGGCTTCATACATGTGTCGGATGAGCCAAGATTGTGTGTTCTTATTGAATTTCCATGATCCAGATGAAGACTCCTTCGTATTACTTGTTGATTTCTTGCTCTCCTTCCACTGTTGTAGATACGCAGCGGCCTCACTTGGATCCTTCACGTGTCGATTCTTTTTCTGTTTCCGTTTCGGTGTCAATGGAGATGATGAAGGATTTCCCTCACTCGAGACAGTGCCAACAGTCATCTTCAAGACAGCTTCCTTATCTTCTCTTGCCTTCAAGACATGTTTATTCACATGTTTCTTCTTGTGTCCATTTTGAGATTTATTCCCCATTCTATATATATACCGATATCGTCCTGACGTGTATAGAAAATCAGATAGCGACGAGAGACTGCTTTAGAATAGTCAGTTCTTCTTCGTAGTTTTCTGGCAATTGTTCCTTGCCGATAACTGTAAAGAATAGTTTCGTTTGCTTGGGTGGCGGTCCTTGCCAATCCGGAATCCGGATTCTTGTGAGAAGGACAGACGTCGAGGTTGAGGTAGGATCCGTATATACCCCCCCTTTGAACAGCCGACTGATGTACGATACATACGGTAACTACAGTCTGTACATGCTCCGGTCCAGAAAATGCCAAAATGATGGGAAGAGCACGAAGTCTATGGGGAGCCATCTAGATCACTTCTGCCTACGGACTCTAGAAGGATAAGCAGATGGTATAGAGCCTAATTATTCATCGTTGTGAGTTTCTTCACACTCTCTTCAATCCGTTTTTGAGTCTTCTTCGCAGTGAATTCCTTGTAGTCTTGGAATGTCCCACGGAAGCGTGTGGCATGACCGTTCTCAACGACCCAAAGTTCAGTACATGTATGGGAGACAAAGTGAGAATCGTGTGATACGACCAGAATTCCACCCCCAAAATCTTTGACGGCTTCGACGAGGGCATCCACTGCATCCATACTCAAATGGTTACTACCTTCATCGATAATCAATACATGAGGCTTCTTATATGCCAACGCCGCAAACGCTACACGGCTCTTCTGTCCTCCAGACAGGAGTCCCATTGGTTTCAAGGCATCGCTGCCTTGGATCTGGAACTTCCCGAGGAACGTCCTCATTTCTTGATCTTCTGATCCTTCGAAAATGTTCATCATATTCTCAATGGCCGAAAGCGACAAATCAAAGTTGTCAGCATGTTGCTGCGAAAAGTGAGCGATACGAAGACCAGGGTTCACAGAGCAGGATCCACTCAAAGGTTGAAGTTTCCCCATCACAAGATTTAACAACGTCGTTTTCCCCTGTCCGTTAGCTCCTAGGATGGCGATTCTTGAATCAAGATCTACTCCAAAATTGACTTTCTGTAGAAGATAGTCTGGCTCCTTTTTCTTCGTACCGTCCGGTCGTAAGGGTGTGTAATCGAATGAAACATCATCAATCGAAATGATGGGTCTCCCCAGTGGACCCGAACATGGAATCGAAAAGCGCCATGTCTGATCCATCTCTACCGGCTCGGGAGCTTCCGTATCCATTTTCTCGACTGCCTTTATTCGACTTTGTACCATCGTAGCCCGTTTGGCATTGGCTCGGAATTTGTCAATGAATTCCATCATATGGGCACGCTTGCTCTGATAGGCTTCATAGACACGTGCGACATTCTTGATCTTTTCATCTCGAAGTTTGACGTACATGTCAAAGTTACCTCGGTAGTCTACGAATGCAAAAGTGTACAGTTAGTATGGGGCGCCCAACGAAACAAAATCCCGAATGAGCTGAAAAAGTGATCATAAACTTACAAGTGAGCTTCTTTTTCTTGAATTCAATCGTGTCGGTTGTGACTTCATTCAAGAATCCTCTGTCATGACTAACCAAGATCACTGTATGCGGATATGATTGCAGGTACCGTTCCAACCAGATCACTGCTTCCAGGTCCAAATGATTCGTCGGCTCATCCAGCATCAGAATATCGGGTTCAATCAACAGAGCTGCTGCCAGTGCGACTCTCATTCTCCACCCTCCACTTAGTGATGTGATCGGAGCTGACTGCATTTCAGCACTAAATTGAAGACCGATTAGAATAGTCGCTGCTCTCGTCATTGCTGTATCCGCTCCCAAAAGCTGTAATCGTTCATGAACTTCATTCAATTGCTTGAGATCTTGAACGAACTGTTCGTTTTCTTTGTTAGCTTCGGCCAGTCGTTTCTTTCGCTCTTCAATCGTAAGCTCTTCGCCTCCGGTCGTCAAACCACTTTCGTCTTGATTCTCCAATCGTGCCAAAAGTTCCTTTTCTTGATTCAACAACATATTCCTTTCTACATCAGCTTCCAACACTGCCTGCAAAACTGTGGTCTCCTCACTACTTATGTGAAGTTCCTGTCTGACGTGAAGTACACGTAAATGTTGAGGGAACCCCTCCAAGTCTTGCCAGTTGGCAATTTTGTTTAGAAGCGTCGTCTTGCCAACTCCATTCTCGCCAATCTATACACAAAAAAGAAATGTTGTCAATGGGATGCTTGCCTTTTTCACCATGAACCATTCCACCACAACCATTCAAGACTCTTTCACTTACGAGGCCATATCTTCGTTGATACGCAAACTTGAGATCACCATGTTCCAGTAAGACTGTGCCATTATTAAGCGACAACGTAAGTCCCTGTAGATTGACGTCTCTCTCTTTCGATTTCACAGTTGGTACTAACATAACCGAAACTCCAGCCTTTGCAGAGGCCTGTTCCATGTGATGAAGTTCGGCAAGCTCCCGACGGGTCTTTTCCAATTCCTGACGTTGTTTGCGTTTATCCTTTGCCGATATCTTATCACTATAGGCATCGATCTGTACATTCGCATTTGCCTTAATCGGCTTCCCAGTCCCCCACATGAAGAGATTCGCATCCTCCTCTGATTGATCGGCGAAGGCAGACGCCAAGTTGACGATGCCCTGCCTTAACTTCTTCGCTCCACCACCAACGGGTTCTTCCGTTGTACCTGCCGCTGCCGTAGTCTCATCGATCATTGAAAGTATCGATTCTACTGCTGATTCCACAAGTCCGGAGGGACATGCTACACTTTCTAAGAAGGGAAACATCGATTCTTGGAGGATTTCTCGAGCCGCCTCGTTGTCCTTCACATCCGTTAGTTGTTCAAAGAGTAATCCCGACCTGCAAATATGCGACGTAAAGATGACAAGGCACCGAAAGACGTATGAGAGAATTGTAGAACAATATGTACGTCATGTGCATGCTTTCTACATCAGCATCACAACCTACGAAAAAGAGAGAAAAGACTGTGACATCGAACTTACATGTAGGCTACCAGATCTTCGTCCAATCCATCAATCTCTATATCGTCCCTTAAGAGGACACCACTTAATGAATTCACTAAATCATCTTCCGTCCAGTTCTGCTGAACCATTTTGTTCCGTTCCGTCCTCAAGCTGATAATAACGAACGCTTTATTGATAAGTTACGATCCGAAAGATCAATTGACTCGTCATCGAGATGGCAAATGAATGATTCCGACGCTTCGGCATTTTCCATTGGTGTTAGTTCTCGTCTAATTTCTTCGGGAGAGGGACAGATGCGGTCGAAGTAATCCAGAGACCTGAGCGGGATAGGGCTACAGTGCCACTACGGGGATAGTTCAAGCATCTATACTTCCCCGTATCAAGCTTCACTTCGCCGACATGAACCTAAATCTACTCAACACGAGTCAGAATCTACAAGTTTGTGACGAAGCGGATACTTAGTTTTTTTCCTACCACAGATTACGTTCTACATTGCGAAACGACATCGAATTCCTCCCAATGACTTTCCATCCCATAACGTTGAGGATGTTTTTCCTACAATGCAGTATATACTTTATCATGTAGAGCTCCGGAACGAACTCCATTTGTCTTTTCGATTGCATGATATAGCTCCTTCTTTTCACTTTTTTGGTCCTCATTCTCATTCATCATCGCTACTCAGATTCAATGCAGTCTCAGTCTTTACGGCCCAAAGTTCTGGATTTCGTTCATCACTTAGTCGTATCGTCCTTGCCATGGCTGATCGAGAAATATATTGTGTTGATTCGTCGTAAAGTCGATCATAATACATATCCTTCCATGCCTTGTAATTTTCACCCAATTCGAGTCGGACACCGTCACCGACGATCCGACTGCTACATGTGAGGACATATCCTTTATTCGAAATCTGTTTCGACATTTCAGGTGAAAGTCCATCCTCACCCCGTTGTAATGATGATATTTCTGAATTCTGAATATGCCGACCGACACAGGTTAAACAATTCCCCCGTCGACAATCCGATGGTAATTCCGGTATCGCTAATTGATCCATAACACGGGCCCGTTCTAAACCACTTAATATCGTCTCACTGGGACGAATCGACACCTGACAAGACCGGCCTTCGTAGGTGACCTCCACAAGATATTCTTCATGATCATCATCATCCGTGACAGCAGCATTATTGCGATGACTGGTAGATGGATTTCCTGTTGTTGTGATGGATCTTCTCTGGTAGGATCGCCGTCGTGGCGGGGTGGGATTCAGTAATCCTTCCACCAACGAAAGCAAACATGTTATTACTGAAAGAGAAAGCGCAATGCGATGATTCATTCTCTACGACTTCTGTTGGTCTTTAGTGTCTGTGATACCTCTGGGATGGCTTGCAATACAACCTTTGCTCCAAGAACCCTTGGCAGAAAGAGCGTCGTTTCTCTCAACAAGCTTCCGACATGCATGGCCACATACACGTCATCCAAACAGGTAGGACGGCAAGACGGATCGATGTAATCAAACTTGGAATCCTTCGATTACAAAGATTCCATAGACACATGAACACGAACCAGCCCGCCGCGATTTATATAACATGGCTTACATTGACGAATAAAATGATTTAGAGGAACAGAGGCGCAAGTTTTTTTTCCGTTGATCCCCGTCAAACGAGACAAAAAACTCTTTTTTCGTTCCTCCCTTTTTTTCGGCGTCCAACTCACACCACACCCAGTCAAGCGTGTGTCTGACAGAAATAAACCAAACAGAAAAACTGTCGAGCCGTACTACCTTCCGTATACAAGGAGAGATAGACAGCAGAAGGAAGGAAGGAATCGTATCAGATCTCAGATAACCACATTATTGCCGTAAACATCGAAAATAGATTGGCTTGCAAGATTGTGACAACGGACAACGCCTCTACTACTGTCATCTATTTGATCTAGAATTGGGCAAAGATCACATTTGGTCACTGCGGGAAACGGCTCGGATGATTTGTAGACACACCTACGATTACTTCAATACTGTCGTTTCAAGAGTGATCTAAGGTGCTTCCAAAGCCTTTCAGCTTTACAAGTTGGGACGTCGAAAAACCATGGTGCTATCCGACTGTTCTTCATCGGCCAATTCCAACCATGTCGTGATTTCAAAACGACAATCCACGCTGGTAGCAAAAGAGGAAGAAAAGGCTACCCTATGTCGATTGCTATCTCGAAGTAGAGAACCCCGTAGAGGACCCCGTCAATATACACGAAAGGATGAGAATCCACCTCCTATGTCACCAACAAGGTCTATCGTTTTGGATGCCGACGATGGCGACTCTAGTTCATCGTTCGATACCTTACCAGACAGTCAACATCAACGAGCAGATGACTCGGACGATGAGGATGGTTGGGAGAGTGATGAACCATTGCTTCAGAAACGAATATATGACTCACCGAGGCTGATAACGGAGGATGATGAGATTTTCCCCCGTCTGGAGACATATTCATTATATCAGGAACATGAACAACGTTGGCGAGCGATATCGGAAGCTGCAGGTTCCCATCGACAGGATGGATCGTCCTTGGTCCTTCAAAGGAATATGAATCCTGTGACACTAAGATGTGGTATCATATCACAGTTTGTCGGGCTGCGTGTGAAGCGGATGTCCCTGAGCCTAGATGACAATGAAGACATCCTGCCACAGTGGCTAGACGTCATTGTGGATCTTTTTCCGAATCTACAAGAGTTGGACCTGCGCCAGGACTCGTCTGTACCAATGATTGACGGAGGAATTTCTCTCTCAGCCCAAATGCGACGATTATACATCCTCTACCGGTTGCCACAATTGAAATGTATCAACGGTCAAGAAGTCCGACCTGATGAGAGAGAGCTAGCCCGGCCTTCGACACCTGGTGGCGCACGGGTCCAACAGACCGATTGGATGAATAAGAATTCAGTCGCCACCACAGGCACGAAGGATGAAGATGATGTCAGCGAGCTAGATTCGTTAGGGATTCCTGCGAATACCTCTATAGGAAGTAAAACTGCGGCGGAATTGGGTGCTGAACTCGCACAACTGACAGAGCAATTTGCACGGCTTCATGATGATGACGATGGAGGCATATCTCTATCTGAATCAATGTTCGACGACGAAGACTCCTTGTTCGGTGAAGACTTTCTCGGACAGACCTGTTCAGAGGTATCGTCTTTTGTATACGAAGAACGCCAAGACTTGGTTGCTCCGTCGCGGGACAAAACCCATGGTAAACCACGTGTCAACGAACCGATGCCTCTCGGACAACAAAAACCAGCTGCTATGGATGAACAAAATCGTCCCCCTCCGCCTCCTCCCCGAGGTCCACCGGCCCAACAGAAATCACTTACTCAATCCAATACCCCTGCTCCTAAGGCCGAGCGAAACACAAGCGCTACCAAACGCGCCACGTCACGGAGCGAAAAAGCTGCTCCCATCAGAGGTCACTCCGGCCTCGATGAGAGCTATGAATTGGTTTCGGTCGCCAGCTCGTATCATGAATGGACTGCTGCGTGTGGAGTCTTGTCTTTCCGAACTGACCGTGGTTGTGCCCCAAGGTTACGGCTGAATTTCCTTGGCAAGAATCGAAAAGGAGTTCAAGATAAAAAAAATGCAGAAAACGGTCATTCACTACCTCGCAGCTCGATCGCTGGACTCTCGAAAAGCCCAAAAGATTCCTTGGCCCCGATGGAACGACTTCGACTACAGAAAGCCAGAGCCGCTAAGGATCATGTGACAAACCAACGACAATCACGGACGAGGGAGTTCCCTGCCAGCTCTAGCTCGGGACTTCCGTCGTCGACAAATCAGACTGTACCACCGTCACAGTCTCTCACGTCACCATTCCCAATGCAGTTTCGTGATCGAAAGACGAAGTTGTACGTAGCGACCAATGGCACTGCACTTTCAACGAACAAGGCAGAGGCTTATACCGTTTCAGCACCACGTGCGAGAGGATCTGCTCCGTTGGATACCATCACGAAACCCGTGACGCTGACAGTCGTAGGAGGGACAGTACCTGTACGAAAGACAGTGATATCCGAGACCAAAACACAAACAGTTGGCGGAACCACCGAGGTTAGATCATCGAAAAAAGGCTTTCCTCCACCGTGTCCCGGTCCTGTTCGACGAAAGGTCGGAGCGGCGAGTCTTTTGCAAAGGGAGAGAGACGCTGCAAGGAGACAACGCCGTTTGGATCGACAGATAAAGTTACTCCATGAAAACGCACGTTCCAGCTCAATGCTTGACGGTTTGGATGATGACTCGATCGATTCTGATGAAGAGTACAATGAGGAGGAGAATGATCATGTCTTTCTTGATGCTCATACCGCCCCACTGCATGAAGGAAACGAATGGTAGATTGTCTTGAGGTCGCAGAAGCTAATTTAAAAGCTATATTCAGATTGGTTGAAAGCGAAATTTACTATTTGATGCTAAAACGTATCGCTCCAACTTGCCAAAAAAAGTGAAGAAGCTCCGAGCTCCGGTCCATCAATGCCCGATAAACGAATGTGGCCCTAAAGAATATTTCTGCCAGCCTTCCCACTACAAAGGTTTTCGGTCACTGCCAGTCAAATAGCTCCGCGTCTTCTTGACCCCGAGCATACGGGTAGGTTGGTTGTTGACATCATGAGGCGTCACGTCGATTGGCAGCACCCGGAAATTACGGTTCCGGGCATACGTTTTTTCAGACACGAACTCGAGTACGGAAAACACGGCCAATACCGAGATTTTTTGGAATTTTTTGCATGTGGAAACGGTTGACTCCGACGAATCCGGGTGTGTAGCAGTTTGAGATTTTAGATCGTGCTTTCTGTTCGGAACGTGGTTTTTTCATTGGACGGAAACGTATTATCGCCACCAAAATCTTTTTACTTAGCAGCCTTGAGCCGTTCCAATGGAAGGAGGCTTATATACGATCGCATTGCACGCTTCCCGATGACACGTTCAACGGTTAGTTTGATGGTCTCGTTCGTATGATTGTTTGGGCGGGGCCAACTTGGCCATTCGTTCATTTTCACCGCGAACACTCTCCTCCGGCTTCCTACATCAATTGACTTTACTGTTACACAGCTAATACTTCTGCACCTCTAGCTTCAACTAAACGATGGGTTCACCAGATGAGAAAAGACCTAGAGGTCGTCCTAGACGAAGGCCCGATTCTGACTATTCCGAGGAAGAAGAAATGAGTACTGATGGGTCATCTATCGAATCGGATTCTACAACTTCTTCGGTACTAAGCACGGACGATGGTGGGCAGTCAGAAAAGGACGATGACCTTACCATCGAGAGTGATAAGGAGGAGATTGAGAAGAAGGATCCACTGGCACGATTGCTTGGAAGTGATTACACACTCACATCTATGGAAATCAATCACAGGTATCTCAAGAATTGGTCCATAGCTCTCCCAATCCAAGATATCATGGTAGAGGTTTCTAGGCAGTCATCATTGAAGACACTAATAATTGACTTTGAACTTGTCACAATGTCCAAGTACGATGTGATTCTTGAATGTGTGGGGCACTCGGAGTCCCTGAAGGAGCTGATAGTTGTGAATGCGAAAGTCAATCGACACACGGGTAACGCCATGTCGACTGCTCTGGCGCAAAGTCGCAGCTCATTAGAGAAACTGACTTTCAAAAAGTGCACATTTGCAGGAAGTGGTTTTTCTATCCTCTTTGTAGGAATTCAGCATGTCTCATCACTCACCCATCTTGGGATGGAAGAATGCAGCCTTCAAGGTTTTGCATCTGAGATCCTATCTGCCAGTCTCCCCCTAATGAAATCGCTGAAAGCATTAAGGCTCATCAAGACACAGCTACCCGCCGAAGGACTGCGTTTCCTTTGCGACAATATTGAGCGTTGTCGAAATCTCGTAGAACTCGATCTCAGCAGGAATGAATTCAATGTTCAGTCCATTTCATGGCTGGTTGGGTGTCTTCAGTCAGACGACAGTAGAATTAAGACTCTTTCGTTGGTGAAATGCAGCCTTGATGCGGCATGCGTCGAAATATTATCACGGGGCCTCATAGAAGGCAAGACATTGGAAGCCTTGAACCTGGCAAGTAATCCCATTGGGAACACTGGAGCAGTCGCCGTCATCAATTTGGTAAAGGAAAACAACCACCTGACGAAATTTTCTGTCAAGGATTGCAAGATCGGCAGAAAGAACTCACAGAAAATACACAACGCTCTTCGATATAACAACTCGTTCCTCAAGAATATGTTTTCTGCCGACATTTCCCTGGCCATCATGGATACGGTCACCATAATAGAAAAGGTCCCAGAATCCTTCTAAACTATAAGTGCGTGGCGGACGACCTCATGCCGAGGTCGGGCCAAGAGCAAAAAAGGCTACAAACATTTGTGCAGGTGAAACAAACCTAAATTCAAACTAGATCTACATTACATCTTCTTCAGATGTCGTTGTTGCTAGCTATACTTGAATTGGAAACGTATTCGAGTCTCTGGCTATTCGAATCCAGACACAGGGTTCTTCTCCATATATCTTCCCATTAACCGATCCAGTTGCCAACGCCTTATGTCTGTATGTGACTGCCCAACGTCCAAAGCTAACTCTAGCCACTCGTCGGCGACTACTTCCCTCTGGCCTAAGATCAAATCAGCCACCTGCATAGGATCGATCATGACACTTGTGTCGTCTAGGATCTGAAGCAACGTTGGCGGCGTTTGAAGAAGATGCTGGAGAAAATCTTCCGCCCGGCCATACCAATTGCTACCTGTAAAGTGAGTCTCGATTCGAGATACGTAGAAGTCGTACAAGAATCCAACTGTAGCCTGATCGCGTACTGAAGGATCCATATTCAGAACTCTGTGAATCGCTTCTTGTGTTGTAAGAGTCGTCAGGAGATCAAAGTTCCCCTTGCGCAACGGAGACGGTAGGTAATCCTCATGAACGCTGCTCTCCAAAAACAGGAGATTGGGTGTTTCCAATTTCCCATCCTTGAAGCGTTTCATCGTGGTTCCTGACATTTCGGCAATGGCGTCTAAATCGACGACGAATTCCCGGGCAATCTGTTCGCGGACGGATACCAATCGAGAGCATAGTGAGGCAGGATTAATTTCAAGATCGTAGGATGGGACATGTGCTCTTGTAGATTGGATTTGGTATGAGACTGAATCCTCTTCGAGCAGTTTTTCAAAAAACGAATTCCATGTCGGAAAAAGTGTCGTATTGATAACTCCCAGACCATGATAGGTAAGGAGTTCAATTTTCCTTTCCGCCATAGTCTCGTTCATTGCATCGTTCATTGCTGCTGCCATCTTGGATAGAACCTTATCAGATGCTCGATCATCGGTCCGAGATCGAATCACTGGTTGAGTAAAATCCTCTAGCCAGATGGCTGTGTGACGATCTCGTAGGGAATTGACGAGGAAGACGAGAGACTGGATTGTGGCTTGATTCAGAAAGGTGGGGAAGTCGTTCAGTAGATGCCATTTCCCATCATCATGAAGTAGTTCATCTACATGGTAGCGACGACGACGACGACGATGATGATGACTTTCAAACAATACGTGATCGGAAATGGACCGCTTGGTGTTGGATCGAACAGTGTTCCATGGTGCGATGGAAACCGACTTGATTGGGAACGAGGATGATATCCACAAAGTGGATACCACGAAACCTCCTGCCATCAACGAACGGCGCATTCTGATACCCCTCCTCTCCAAAAACGCTATATCTAAACTACCGTAGCTTTCTGCTGCGGGTATTCAACGCTTTGTCGGTGCCGTTTACTATTGTGTAAGATGTATCAATCGAAGCGACGGATGGGGACAATGGGCCAGTGTCAACGAATCGGAACCCTTTCTGCTTCGTTTAGAACTTTCGGCATCAGGTGATATGTATTTGACGCCGAACGATTTTCTGATGGGTATGTAGGGTCGCAGACTCGATGATGATTGGCCAATTTCGGTCCTAGATCATACAATCACGAGAAAAATGAGACTTTTCAAGATCTTCTGGGTAGCCCCGGATCAGTCTCTCTGTGCAAGAGATCATAGTCACCAAACAGCTCTTTCACTCCAATCTTTCGGGTTTATTTGATCGTCAACGCAGTATGCATATTCGGCCAGCAATCGTACTCTTTGGAGACTCCATTACTCAATTTGCTTTTGGCGAAGGAGCTGTCAAGGTCGGTTGGGCATCGTTACTCGCGGGAGCCTATCAACGTCGAGCGGATGTCTTGAATCGAGGATTTAGTGGTTATAATACCCGAATGGCTCTGGATCTTATTCCAAAAGTCTTCGGGGTGGGGAACAGAGTACGTACATCACCTCATTATCTATTCGTGACTGTCTTCCTTGGAGCGAATGACGCTGCGGTGGCGGGTGAGCGACAACACATCCCATTAGAGGAATATGGAGAGAATTTGATCAAGATTATTCAAGGAATTCGGAAGGAAACCGAGGACTCTCCCGACTTTCCTATCATCATTATGACTCCACCACCTGTCGATGAAGAGGCTTGGAAAAAATATCTTAACCTCTTTGATCATTATGATAGAAGGAACGATGTTTCTCGACAGTATGGATTGGAAGCCAAGCGAGTCGCAAAACAATTGGGATGTTCCGTCCTCGATACGTGGGAGATCCTCGGAGGACATACATCTGAATACGGAACGTACTTATGCGATGGGCTCCATTTGAGTGAAACTGGTAGTGAACTCGTCTTCGAAGGGTTGATGGATCTCATCAAATCTGAATTTGCTACGTTGGCACCACAGCCATTGATTGATGGCAAATATGTGGGAACAGGAATTCCACCAGAGGAAAAATTATGGGACGAGCTTTGCTAGTGCCTCCACTAACTCAAAAATAGAGATAAAGATAGTAAAGAGTATGTGTATTATGTATCGACACGACCAAGTTTCGTCGCGATCTTCTGTATACGGTCAGTCGAAGCACTTTTCAACAATCGAGCGAGGGTAAGCATCCTGAGTCCCTTTTGTTCCTGTTGATGGGCCTGCCAAGCCGAGATGTCATTACTGTACACCATCAAGGCACCTGTATTCCCTGGAATGGATACAGTATTTAATGGTGGGTAAAACTCCTCCAGAAGCATCCGTTGAACCTCCGGACGGATGACAGGGCGCATCCAAAGTGCGGAATTTCTTCCCCGGCCTGTGATGATCATCATATGGAGTGGTGCCCGTGTCGCGGCGACTTCCTCCTGATTCTCGCTGGCCAATCTTCGTAGGGCAACACGAACAGTACTATGTGCTAATGCAACATTCACCCCATGTAGATCAAGAACAAAACGATCGTCATCTGGCTGCTTACCGAAAACGAAGGGTAAATACCCATGTGAAATCGCAATAAGGAACACTTCATCTGCGTCATCATACATTCCATTGTTGTGCAGAGCGGTGATGGCACCGTTATAGATCATTTCTTCATAACCCACACCGTCCCTTGTGTACTTTCCAGGATTTGGGTTCTTGGGGTCGATACATTGTGATAGAAGAATCTTCACCTCCTCTCCTCGTCCACGTTCACTCAGATTCCGTACCGTCGCCAAAACGGCTTCCGGTCGTGGCTGCCTTCCACTCCATTTCATCCACTCAGTCAAGACACGTTCTCCCCAAGCATACTGTGATCGCTTCTCCAAGCAGATACACGTGGCTGTGAGAGCTGGGGCTAACTGCTCGTACCTGCTTTCCAAGGTGGCGGCATCATCCCCCTTGACCTTCTTTGGATTAGTCCTTAGAACATGAGATTTCAGAAACTGAAGTGTATTGACGCATACTTTCCAATGTCCGGCTGTTGATGCACACTTTATGACGACAACCCAATCTGCCGCTCGCATCCCAACGTAGGAACTGTGCATGTCATGTTTCTGTAACTCCTGTATAGGCGAGACTACCTCCGTTTCAGGAGCCTCTGCGTCGAGCTTTACCGACTTGTCCTTATTCGTACCATGTGATCGTAAGGCGAAGTTTTGTATATCGCTGGTGTATTCGAGGGCGGCGGTAATATTGCCCTGTAAGGTACACTCTCGGAGTAAAGTGCTGTGGACTCCACGAATCCACTTGACCTCTCGCTGCCGCCACGGAATGCCCGATCCAAGCATCTGCTGGTGAATATTTCGCAACATAGTTCGAGATATCGACCATTGCTGAGTCTTCGCACAAGCTTGGGCAATAACGGCGAGGACCTCAGGGGAAAGCTCTTTGAGGGCGACAGCGATCTGGTAAGCATTGTGTGCCTTCGAC
>Ga0194115_10004945_pt1 | contig 14068 bp, 28 predicted proteins | sample TA2MahsurfametaG_3_FD_148656 | JGI IMG/M metagenome (GOLD analysis project Ga0194115, IMG submission 148656) | Freshwater microbial communities from Lake Tanganyika, Tanzania - TA2015002 Mahale S4 surface | ecosystem: Environmental > Aquatic > Freshwater > Lake | place: Tanzania: Lake...
TCACCGCAGACGCATCGGGTTTGACAGTAAGCGCATCGGGCGCAACATCAGCGACACCAACCGCAGACGGTAGTTATTCTTATTTTCAGTTCAACGGCTCAGGAAGTCTGACGGTGGCATAATGGCACACTTCGCAAAGATAGAGAACGGCATCGTTCGTGAAGTCATCGTCGTTGGCAACGGCGACTGCGCTGGCGGCGACTTCCCCGAGAGTGAAGCGGCAGGTCAGGCGTTCATCGCAAGCATCGGACTATCGGGCGAGTGGCGGCAGACTTCGTACAACAACAACTTCCGTTCTAAGTACGCAGGTATCGGTGACACCTATGATGCGGTGAACGATGTATTCATCGCACCGAGCATCGAGAACGCAGAGAACGAGTAGCCTCAACCGAGGAGGATCATCATGCCCCAACTCACCCCCCAGCAGAAGGCGGCCCTCGCCTCATACCTACGCTCCGCCATCGGGGCAGTCGCCGCAGTTCTCGCAACAGGCCAAACGGAGCCGGATGCTCTGATCAAGGCGGCCCTCGCCGCGATCCTCCCTCCGCTCCTCCGATGGGCAAACCCGAAGGATCCGGCGTTCGGCAGAGGCTCCTCGGATGACCAACGCTAGGCCTGCTCGCAAATACACGGGAATCTCTGATGGCATCGCCTCGGGGGCTCGCCCGGGGCTGCTGGAGTTCGTCGCCCAGATCGAGGCTCGGACTGATCGCGCCCTCTGGAATAATGGAACCTTTGCGAATCGGAGAGCCAGAGGCAAGGAGAGCCTGAGCGTTCATGCCACAGGCAGGGCCGTGGATCTCTCCTACCGCAACATGAGGGATGGGAGAGGGAGACCCGATGGGAGAAAGGTCGCCGCCGAGTGGATGAGGCTGCTGACCTCCCGGGCGAATCAGTTCGGCCTAGAGGCCATCCTCGACTACCAGCCTGCCCCCTTCGGCAGGGGATGGCGATGCGATAGGGGCTCATGGAGGCGATACGACAAGCAGACCATCTCCGGGGCTCCGGGCGGCGATTGGATCCACGTTGAACTGTCGCCCTCGATCAGCGACGATCCCGAGGCCATCAAGGCCGCCTTTGAGAGGATGCAGGTCTCCTAATGGATCAGGGGCTCGCGGCAGTCATGGTGGGGCTCTTTACGGCTGTTGGAGGCATCATCGTGGCTCTCATCCAGCGAAACCGCAAGGAGAATCGGGATGATCATGCCATCGTGTCTCAGCAGATCGCCCATGTGTTCAGGTCGCTGACCCGGGTTGAGGATCTCATGCACGGACACATACGATGGCATAAGGAGGCACAGCGTGAGCAGACTCAGCGAGGAGATCAAGGAGCAGGCGGCGACCTCACGGCGTAGGCACGGAGTTGATGCAGCCCTAGAGCAACTATCGGAGGAGGAGAGGAGAGACCTCCTAGAGGCCATCCTCGATCCGACTATCCCCCTTCATGCGATAGCGGAGGTGATGCGGAAGCGAGGCATCAGGCTCTCCACGCACTCGATCAGGCGAGCGCGAAGAGGGGAACTGACCTGTGAGCCTTAGAGGAGAGATCGAGGAGCAGGGCAATGTTGCGGCTGGGGCCGCCCTAGTCAAACTCAGGCGTGAGCGCGACACCGCCTTGAGAGAGGTCGCTCGCCTCCGGGAGGCTCTGGAGACCTCCGAGCGAGCCCTCTCCCTAGTCTCCGCAGCCGAGGGTGCGGAGTTGCAGCCGCCTCGATGGATGAGCCCCGGCAAGCCGAGAGCCTCGGCGGCAACCCTGATGGTGATGCTCTCCGATACTCACTTTGACGAAGTTGTGAAGCCGGAGGAGATGGAGGGCCTCAACGCCTACAACCGAGAGATCGCAGTGATCAGGCTGGAGCGATGGGCTCAGAATGTGGTGAAACTCGCTCGCCACTATCTCGCAGGGGTCAGGTATGACGGGATCATCCTGCTCCTCGGGGGCGACATCTTCTCAGGCGACATCCACGAGGAACTGAAGGAGACCAACGCAGACACGATGCTCGGCTCTCTCCTGTTCTGGAGCGAGCAAATCGCGGCAGGCATTGACCTCCTCGCAGGAGACTTCGGCAAGGTTCATGTGGCCTCCGTTGTCGGTAATCACGGCAGGATGAGCAGGAAGCCTCGGGCGAAACAGAGGGTTCGCACCAACTTCGATTGGCTGCTAGCAAAGATGGTGGAACGCCACTTCTCGGGGGATGGCCGGGTCTCCTTTCAGATACCTGAGTCTGCAGACTGTCTCATCTCGATCTACGAGCATCATCATCTCCTCACGCATGGAGATCAGGTCAATGGGGGCGGAGGCATCGGCGGCATCTACCCTCCGATCATGCGGCTCCGGGCGAGGAAGGCTCAGCATCATCTCGCCATCGGCTCGCAGTTCTCCACGCTGTGGCTCGGGCATTGGCATCAGTATCTCTCGACTCCCTCCCTGATCATCAACGGTTCGTTGAAGGGCTACGATGAGTACGCAAAGGTAAGCAACTTCGGATTTGAGCCGCCGCAGCAGGCTCTCGCCATAGTGACCCCTGAGCGAGGTCTGACGGTGCAGGCCCCCGTGTTCTGCGCTGACCCCAAGAAGGAGAAATGGTGAGCGATCTGCAGGTGGTCATCGTGGAGTGGGATGATGCTCACTCGGATCCCGGCACGTGGATCTCTGGCGATGAGTTGGAGCAGGAGCCGTGTCGAGTTAGCACCGTGGGGATCCTGATGCCATCCGCCAAACTCGGTCATGTCGTTGTGGCGCAGTCGGTTCACAGTCTCGGGCAGGATGACTATGAGCCGCAGTTCGACTCGATCCTCTGCATCCCTGTGGGCATGGTGAGGGGCATGAGGGTAGTATCGCAGTCGGGTGCAGCCCCCCTGTTCCGCTGCGCTCCCTCGGGGCAGGAGTGAGTTCCCTCCCTTCCTCCCCTGCCCCGAGTGAGGGGGCTCAGTTGTCGGTGAACGCCTCGGGGCAGAGCAGGCGGAGGATGGCCACGCTCTGATAGGCCAACGCACATCGCCGTTGCACATCGTTGAGATCGAACTCCATCAACGCAATCTCATCGTCAGCGGCGAGGCAGATTACCGCCTCTATGTCGTGGGCAATCTCCTCCTGCCGCTCCAGATAGTCGCCCAGAGCGGTGAGCAGGATGGTGACCTGCTCGGCGTTCAGTCTCGGAGACCTGCGCCTCATCCCTGCTCTCGGAGTCTGCGCACGATGCGCTGGAGTTTGTGCAACGCTGGGCAGTCGAGGTCAGCGACCACGATGTTCTCCCATCGCTCCAGATAGTCCACGAACTGTTCCCAATCCACCCGTTCGTCAGGATCCGGGCAGAGGTCATCAACGAGTTCGGTGATGGCTGGGAGCATCTCCTCCGTGAGGTCTGCGGCCTCTCGGATGATGATGGGGGAGAGAGGTCTCTCTCGCAGGGCTCCCTCTGGCTCAGTCTGCCGTTGGCGTTGCTGCGCCTGCGCCTCCTCCGTCTTTCGCTGAGCGGTGGCGTTGACTGCAGCCATGACCTCGGCTGGGATGCGGATGTTCATCAGAGGTCTGCATCCCCTCGGCACTCGTAGGTGTGGCCCTCGGACTTGCGGAACAGGCGAGGGTTCGCCCTCACCGTGTCTCGGGCGATGCTCTGAGAGACTCCTGCCATCTCTGCGAGTTCCCTCACCGTGACGATGGCGGCGAAGTTCTCTCTGGCGTATCGGAGGATGGTCTCCCTGCCTGCATCCCGAGCCTGACTCTGCCATCCCTCCGAGATGCGAGCCCCTGCGAGGATCTCCCTGCGAGTGTCGAGTGGCACCATCCTGCGGATGCGCCCGGGGATGAACGCGATGTAGGCAGGGCTGCCGTGTCGCTCCGTCATCTCCCGGAGCAGAGCCTCGGCCTGCTCGGGGGTAGTGATCTCCTTCGTATCCATTCCATGTCTCCCTCTGTCTGGGCAGGCGGCTGCCTGCTCCTATTAGAAGCATAGCATGGCAAGTCAAATCGGGGTCTTTGACTTTGACCGACTGCCCCCCTACTCTGAAGGCATCGGGCAGGGAGCCCGAGGAGGAGGAGACTCATGGTGACCTACTGCATCCAGACTCGCAGAGACTTCCGCAGGCATTGGGAGACTCGGTTCTCCGTTGATAACGAGGCGCAGGCGCATCTCCTCTATGAGGGAATCAACATCGGTCTGGGATGGCAGAAGCGGCTCACTCGAAACGGTGAGGAGATCCGGCGTTCCGAGTCCTGATCGAAACTGTGCAGCACCCCTCCGCCATGATGGGAGTCACCCATCGAGGAGGGAACCGTTATGCAAATCGTGAGCAAACCTGAGCATGGCTCCGAGGAGTGGCTGCGTTTGAGATGGAGAGACCCGGAAGGGCTCTGCGTGTTCGGCGCATCGGAGGCGGCCTCGGTGATGGGGCAGAGCCCCTATGTGAGCAGAGGCGATCTGTTCGCCGCGAAACGCAGTGAGCCGATCATGTCGGAGCAGACTGAGGCGTTCCGCAGAGGTCATGTGCTGGAGCCTGCGCTCCTCGCTGAGGCTGGGCGCATCCTCAGAGCAGAGGTCATCGCCCCGGGCGTTATGTATGCCGAGGGCCGATGGATAGCGACCCTCGATGGCATCGTTGGCGCAGCCGAGAAGCCCGAGGTCATCGTTGAGGCCAAGACAACGACTCGGTACTCGATCAGGGATGCCGAGGATCTCCCTGCGGAGTGGCTCTGGCAGACATGGGTTCAGGGCTCGCTCCTCGGAGCAGAGGTGTTCATCATGGCACTAGATCGAGACCAGCGACTCTCGCTCACTCAGGTTCCCAAGAATCCCGAGGCGTGGGATGCGCTGCTGCTGGAGGCTGAGCGACTCGGCTGTGCCGTTGATGAAGGCGATCCTCTCGCCCCCGATGAGTTCTCATACGAGCAGATCACCGACCTATGGAGGGCAACGCCTCGCATCGCAGAGTTGCCGAGCGAGGCAGGGCAGTGGCTCCATGTTCTCGCTGATGCCCGAGACCTGAAGGCGCAGGCCGAGACTCAGGAGAAGCAGGCGAAGGATGCGCTCGCCCGGATGCTGCTGGATGCCGAGATCGGAGTGCTGGATGGTCGTGAGGTCATCACATGGAAGGAGCAGGCTGGGAGAGCCTCGCTTGATGAGTCTCGGTTGAGGCAGGATCATCCTGATCTCTGCGCCAACTATGAGAAGCCCGGAAGGCCGTATCGCGTGATGCGGTTCTCCTCGGGCAAACCCAACAAGTCACGCACGAAGGAGAGGTCATGAGTTTCAGTATGGATGGGTATGTGGATGTGGCGGAGCGCATCCGCAGGTTCAAGGCGGCGTATCCGAACGGATGCCTCCGCCCCTTCAATCCGAGTGAGCCGTTCCGCATCATGGAGATCGGTGGGCGCGAGTTCATCGTTTACACGGCTGCGGCGTTCCGTTCGCCCGATGATCCCTGCCCGGGGATAGCGGTTGCGGCGGAGCCTGCAGTCGGTCAGACCTCGTTCACCAAACTGAGTGAGGTGATGAACGCAGAGACCTCGGCGTGGGGCAGGGCCATCGTGGCAGTCCTAGCGGCAGACTCTCAGCGCATCGCCTCAGCGGAGGAGGTTCGCAACCGACAACCCGAGACCCCGAGGGAGGTCTCAGGAGCCCCCATCGCCCCCATCGCATCGCCCGAGCGCAAGCCGAGCAAGAGGGAGCCATCGGGGGCATCGGATCGAGTCTCAGACAAGCAACTCGGGCTGATCAACAAACTTGTGCGAGAGCGAGGGATTGATGACGGTCTGGCCCTCGCCTCCGTTCAGGCGGATCGAGAGATCACCTCGCTCGCCCAACTCAGCAAGAAGGAGGCGAGCGGTCTCATCACAGCGATTATGACCCTCCCAGCCGATGCTCCCCAGCCTCAGCAGGATGAGGAGCCGTTCTGATGCAGGGCCAACTCTTCAGCCACTCCTTCGGCCTCGGGGGCTCAGCCGAGAAGCCGAATCTGGAGTTGATCAGAGAGCCCCGGGCACTCGCCCGGAGTTCCGACCCTGAGACCTCCCAGCAGGCTGCGGCTGCAGCCGAGCGGAGGGCTCCATCGCAGAGAGACAGACTGCTCAACGCCTACATGATCGCCGGAGATCGAGGTCTCACCGATGAGGAGGCAGGAGTCTCCGCAGGCCTCTCCGGCTCGGGTTATTGGAAGCGATGCTCGGATCTCAGGAACCTCGGAATGATCGCTCCGCTCGGCCCCCAGAGGCAGGTGTCCTCGGGGTTGATGGCGCAGGTTTGCGTGATAACGCCGGAGGGATGGCGGCGCATGGATGAGTTGAGCCGCCGTGCCAGATAGGGGCGATTGGCGAGAGAGAGCAGCCTGCCGAGGCAAGCCCTCGGAACTGTTCTTCCCTCCAAAGCCGCTCATTGCCGCCAACTATCGGATTGCAAAGGCGATCTGCGAGACCTGCGAGGTGAGGGAGCAGTGCCTCGCCCTCGTGATCCGGCTCGATGCGATGGATGACCGATGGGGAATGTTCGGCGGCATGACTCCATCCGAGAGGAGGAGACTGCGCTCGGATCGAGCGTGGAGGTACGCTCTAGGAGATGGAGCAGCAGGGCCGCAAAGGCGAGTGCGAGGGCAACCGTGAGCGATGCAAGGAGCAGGGATGCCCTCGGTTCGGCACTCTCGGCAGACCCGGGCGAGATGGCAAGAGGCGAATCAAGGGATGCGGAGATCCTGTGGCTCGCGGCAAACGCAACCGAGCGAAGGGGGATGCGAAGGCTCGGAGGGCTCGCAAGAGGCTCGGCATCGCTGGAGCGAACAGTCGCCATGAGGAACTCTGGGGAGGGGCTCTGCGGCTGGAGGTCAAATCTGGGGCGCAGGTCGCGCCTATCGCCACCCGCTTCCGGGCGGCGGAGCAGCAGAGCAACGCCTCTCGATCCCTCGGGGATGTGCGGCCCTTCGTGTTCGTTGCGATGCCGGATGGGCAGAGCGATGGGCTCGCCATCATGCGCCTCTCGGAGTTCTCAGACCTCATCAGCCTCCTCGGAGATGCCGCCCCCTGACGCTAGACAAGAGGCCTCCTATGGATGAGAGGCTCGGAGTCGTGTCGCTGTTCTCAGGAGTCGGAGGGATGGAACTCGGACTAGAGAGAGCAGGGATGCGCTCCGTTTATCAATGCGAGATAGACAAGAACTGCCGAGGGGTGCTGGAGCGACATTGGCCCGGGCTCCCTCGCTGGGATGATGTGCAGACCCTCACGGGCCGAGAGATCATGGCTCGGGTAGATCGAGCCGATGTGCTGGCGTGGGGTTCTCCATGCCAAGACCTCTCGTTCGCAGGCAAGAGGGCAGGTCTCTCCGGGGAGCGGTCATCGCTCTTCCACGAGGGTATGAGAGTTATCAGAGAGATGCGAGAGGAGACAAACGGTGAGTATCCAAGAATCTCTATTTGGGAGAATGTGGCAGGAGCCCTCTCCTCCAACAAAGGGGCTGACTTCGGGGCAGTCCTCGACTCGATGGCTGAGGCAGGGGCGGTGGTCATCGAGTGGCGGCTGCTGGATGCACAGTTCTTCGGAATCCCCCAACGGCGTAGAAGAGTGTTCGTCATCGCTCTCTTCGATCCTGCAGCCGCAGCAGGATGTGCCGATCCGCTACTATCTCTCAGCGAGGGCCTGCGAGGGCATCCTGCGGAGGGCGGATCGCAGGGGCAAGGTTCTCCCGGAGAGACTGCGCCGAGCCCTAGAGGCAGGGATGCGGAGGGAGTGATCTCCTTCCCTACTGCGTTCGGTTCCTATGCTCAGGCGACTGAGGAGATAGCGCAGAGCATGACCATCAAGGCAGGGCCTCCAGCAGTGACTCAGAACTATGCTCGCCCGTTCGGTTCATCGGTGGTGGGTTCCGAGATCGTCGCCAACCTCAACGCTTCAGACCATAAATGGCCGCAAAATCAGCAGTTGGAGGAGAACAAGTTTGTGCCTGTTCCGGCGGTGTCGTTCCTGCCCGGGGCGATGGTGAGGCAGGGGCTCCAGCCATACGAGGAGTTCGCTCCTCCGTTGAGAGCCGAGGATCACAATGGCGACAACGCCACCCACGTTCAGCAGGCTGGGCTCATGGTGAGGAGGCTCATGCCGATCGAGTGCGAGCGGCTGATGGGATGGCCTGATGAGTGGACACGCTGGAGAGCCGATGGCAAAGAGCAGGCAGACACCGTTCGCTACAAACAATGCGGCAACGGCGTGGCATCACCCGTGACGGAGTGGATCGGCGGCATACTAGTTCGCCTGCTGGGAGGAGCCCGAGAGTGAGCGTTCGCTGGATTGGGAGGGTCTGGGAGTCATCGCCCTATCAGGGAGACCGACTGCTCCTCCATCTCGCTCTCGCAGATTATGCAAACGAGGAGGGGGAGTGCTGGCCCTCGCAACGCACCCTCGCCCGGAAGGCTCGATGCTCGGAGCGGTGGGTTAGGGAGGCCATCGGCGGCATGATCGCGGATGGATGGGTTGAGATAGTGGAGCAGACCATCGGCAGGGGAGGCAGAACCCTCTATCGCCTCAAAGCGGAAGCCACATCCTCTTTAGAGGATAAAGGAGGAACTCCAGAGCAGGTAAAGAGGAACTCTGATGCATCCGCTCCTCTTATTAACCGTCAAGAACCGTCACTCTCAGTGACCGACTTTGATGCGTTCTGGCAGGCCTATCCCCGGAAGGTCGCCAAGGGGGCAGCCCTCCGGGCGTGGACTATGCTTAGCAGGAGAGCCGATGCGCCCCCCATCGGGGAGATCCTAAGCGCAGTCAAACGATACACCTCAGCAACGACAGACCCTAGATACCTATGCCATCCGGCAACATGGATCAGGGCGGAGAGATGGAGCGATGAGATCGCAGCAGCCACGCAGCCGCAGACCCCAGCCCAGCCGAGCAGGTTCCGCAACGCCGAGACCTTCGCGGCAGGGCTCCGAGCCTCCGGCAGGACACGAGCCGAGGTGGAGGAGGCCCTTCAGGGCAGACCCCCAGAGGAGATCGCCGCAGGGCTCGCCATCTTCGATCATCGTTAGTGCCGCCCTCATCCTCATCATTCTCGGGCTGATGCGGTCAGCCGCAGCCGCCCCGGGCGTTCCCATCGCAGAGATCGAGACCCCGAGGAGCATCCCCATCTCATCCCCAGCCATCCCCAGCCCCACCTCAACCCTGCCGCCTGCGCCCCCCGATGCTCTCTGCCCGGAATGGTGGGCAGTCGCCAGAGCCGAGGGCTGGGAGGAGGAGCATCTCGGCTCACTCGATCTCGCCCTCTGGAGGGAGAGCCGATGTGACCCCCAGCAGCACAACGCCTCGGATCCGGGCTCAGGCTCCTACGGTCTGCTCCAGATCAACTCGTTCTGGTGCGAGCCATCTCGTTATTGGCCTGATGGATACCTGCAGGCGCACGGCATCCTCGGCTCCTGCTCAGACCTCTACCGCCCCGAGACTGCGCTCAGGGCTGGGCTCACCATCTACCGCTATGCGGAGGAGAACTCCGCCTGCGGATGGGAGCCGTGGGCAACGATGACCTGCCCCTAAGGGCGGAGGCTCATCCGACCTGCATCACTGCGCCGCAGATAGGGCAGGTGTAGTAGTCGCCCAGCACAGAATCGGGGTCAAAGTGGTGATCCCAATCGTTGTCTGGATGGTCGCACGGCGGATGGATGCGGAGCGAGGCCTTGTTCCGATGCTGGATGATGACCTCAACCCAGAGGCCGAGGTCTTCCAGCGCATCGAGTGCAGCCTGCAGGGAGCCTCCCCGATGCCTATCCCATCGGACTAGAGCGTGATGAGCCCCTCGGATGCTCTTGCCGCTCCCGAGGAGGCTGATGCCTGCCGTTCCCTCTAGGGCTCGGCGCACCGCAGTTGGGCTCACTCGCCCGGATTTCGTGACGGCCTTCATTGGTCAGACTCCTCCTCATCCTCATCATCGGACTCGGTGTAGGTATCGCAGTCATCCCAGAGGCTCTTTGAGCCGTACTCATCGCCATCCCCGAGGGCGAGGAACACCGTTGCGGTCTCCTCCTCCTCATCTATCAGGGTGGTGACTGCCTCTAGGTCGGTGATGAGAGGCCACCGAGGCTGGAAAGCCCCCTTGACCTCGATCTCTCCATGCTCCTCCTGAATCTCAGTCAGGCGGTCAATCAACTCTCCGATTCTCATTCCATGTCTCCCTCTGTTGTGGATCGGGCGGATGCCCGATGCCTTCAAGATAGGGAACCCACGCTGGGAAGGCAAATCGGCTCTAGGGGGGAGGGGGGGGGAGCCCCGATGGCGCAGGGAGGGGGGGGGTCGCCCCCCGGGGGGGCAGGGAGGCTATTTGCATTCCGCAGACCCCCTCCCTATTGTAAAGAGCATCGCCTCCATCGGGGGGGCGCACAACAGAGGGAGATAGAAATGGCAACGAAGACAACGCATGAGGTCTCACGAGACCTCGCCGCGAAAGTCACAGAGGAGATAGCAGAGGCCGCCAGAGCCATCCTGCAGAAGCACGGGATGGAGATGGCTCCGACTCGATCCAAGTACGGTGCTGAGTATGCACTGACCCTGAAGGCATCGCCCATCCGGCGAGGCAAGAACGGAGTCAACCTCGCCTCGATGGAGGCGCAGGAATGGATTGCCACCGCCTACCTCTATGAGATAACGACAGAGCGTGCGTATGATGCGCTCGGAGAGGTCATCTACACCAGCCCAGCAACAGGAGGCGACTGCATCCTCATCGGCTACAACGGGCGCAAACGAAAGATGCCCGTGATCGCTCAGAGCATCGCAACGAAGAAAACCTACTACCTGAGCGACACCTGCCTCACAAAGGTCGGAGTCTCGCTGAAGGCCATCAGAGCGTTGGCGTGGGCATGATGGCTCACCGCTCCTACTCCTGCTCCTACTGCGAGCAGACCTTCCCATCACCGCAGGCTCATCTCCAGCATCTCGGAGAGGCGCACCGCTCCATCATCCAGAAGGCAGGCAGAGTGCCGAGAGCCGAGAGGCTGCGCCGATCATCGTTCTGCTGGGGTTGCGCCTCAGAGATAGCAGTCGGAGAGAGGCTCTGCTCATGCGGAGCCATCTCCCCAGCGTTCCGAGGTCAGCCATGAGGGCCTACATCGAGTGCCTCGGTTGCCGCAACAACGGCAGGATGCACGGCAGTTGGGTATCTCTGGAACGGATAGAGGAGGAGACCGACTACCTCTCGGAGTCGGAGACCACTCCGCCCGGGAACTCGATCTACGGTGGCATCGCCACGATGGAGCCCTATCCCAACGGAGGGAGACTCGCCCCCCATTGCACGAGATGCTTCGGGGATGAGTTTGAGGTCACGGACTCCGAGGGCATCCCTGCAGCCTCCAGCCTCACCATCCGCGATCTCTACGAGAACGCCGAACGCCTCCGCTCGCTGGAGGAGGATGAGGCCCTCTGCGAACGCATCACAGCGGTATGCGCCAACTTCCACTATCCGCTCTCATCCCTGCAGGAGGCCATCGAGTACGACGACGAGCACTACCGAGGCTGGTACAGTTCGCTGGGCGACTTCGCCTCCTCCTATCTGGAGGAGACTGCGCTCCCTGACCTGAGGGAGCAGACCCTGCTCGGCAGGCCGCTTCTGGATTGGCTGGATGCCGATGAGGTCTGGCGATACTCGCTGCAACATGATCACTGGTACGAGGATTGCGATCTCGGGGTTCACGTATGGTGGAACTGACCGTTCCGGGCATACCGCAGGAGACCGATGGCAGGTTCTATCGGATGACCATCACCATCCTTGCGCTGGATGCGCCCGATGACCCCGACTACGACCCCACGCCCCTGATCGAGGTCTCCCGTATCGGAGCCGAGGTCATCGGATGGCAGACAGAGGAACTCCTGCTCGTTGAGCCTCTCTGCTCAGACTGCGGAGACACCATCGCCTCTCGGGATGCAGTCCTCGGGGCTGTGGATCGCATCGTTCAGAACGAACTCGGGGATGAGTGGACACTAGAGGCGCACATGGAGCGCAAGGCCGCCATCCTCCGAGTCGTGGATGAGGAGGAGAGATGAGAGTCGTGGATCCTGAGCGTTGGAGCAACACCAAACTCGCCGTGTTCTTCATCGGGCTGATGGTCATGATTGCAGGCGCAGGAGGTCTCGAAAGCAACGACCCCACCGAGCCCACCCTCCCGTTTCCGGGGCTGTTCCTTATCGGGCTCCTGATCTGCATCCTCACAGGAGCCCATCTCGGCCCTCCTCGCCGCTGAGGTTCTCTGCCTGCACATTCCGCTGTGTAGGCTCTGAGGCTCCCCTCGGTCTGCCCTGACTCCCTCTGTGGCAGGCCGAGGGCGAGTCCTATCCTCGGGGAGATGATGACCACAGCAGACCTGATCAACGCCGTTTATTTCTTGCGCCGAGTCGCCGCAGGTAAACTCGATGAGGAGCGACTCATCCAGACAGTCGCCGCCCTAGAGGCCGAGATCAGGAGGCGTAAGAGTGACCGGGAGCAGCGATGATCTCCACTACCATAGGACTGTGGCCCACGAACAGGGGATTCATGCCGAGGCTCTGCGGATGGAGCGCGACGAACTAGCGCAGAGAGTCTCCGAACTCTCGGCTGCTCTGGAGTTGCTCCGGGAGAAGGTAGAGAACGCTGAGGATGCGGCCTCATCTCTGAACGCTGAACTCGATCATGCGAAACGGCAGAACATGACCCTCCGAGCGCAGATCCAACGCATCAGAGAAACCTTCAACTCCTGATGGCTCGCATCATCTCAACGGAGCAGGTCGCTCTCAGCAGCATCTCTCCGCATCCCCGGAATGTTCGGCAGGGCGATGTTGGCGCGATCTCTCGCAGCCTGCAGGCGCACGGTCAGTATCGCCCGATAGTCGTGCAGGCCGGAACCGAACTCATCATCGCAGGCAACCACACCTACAAAGCGGCAAAGGCTCTCGGCTGGAAGGAGATCATGGCGACCCTCGTTGAGTGCGATGACGATGAGGCCCTCCGCATCCTGCTCGCAGACAACAAGAGTTCTGACCTCGCCGCCTACGACGATTCGCAGTTGGCCGAACTGCTCCGGGAGATCGCGGCGACCTCCGCAGGTCTCGCCGGAACTCTCTACGATGGCGATGATCTCGATCAGATAATAAACGACATAAACGCAGAGGCCACCGCTGGGATGGCAGACAGTCTCTCAACAGGGAACATCATCGCCCGGTTCGGCATCGCCCCGTTCTCGCTGCTGGATTGCCGCCGAGGCTGGTGGAGAGAGAGGCGCAAGAGATGGCTCGATCTGGGCATCCTCTCAGAGGTTGGCAGGGATGGGAACCTGCTGCAGATTTCCGAGATGATCGCAGAGAAGCAGGGCTTTGCAGTCATGGGTGCAGAAGGCCGAGACAAGAACCTGTTGCTCCCCAACAGCGCGATCTATCGCAACAAGAACCCAGAGACTCCGCAGTACACGGGAACCTCGGTGTTCGATCCCGTTCTCTGCGAGATCGCCTACAGGTGGTTCGCCCCGGCTGGAGGCCGCATCCTCGATCCCTTCGCAGGCGGCTCGGTGAGGGGCATCGTCGCCTCGCAACTCGGGATGCACTACCGAGGGATTGAGTTGCGCCCCGAGCAGGTCACAGCCAACCGAGAGCAGTTGTTGAGCATCGGCGCAGGCTCAGGATCAGCAGAGTGGACTCAGGGAGACTCCGCCGAGGTGCTGCAAACACGGAACGCCGAGGATGGGGCCGAGGAGTTTGATCTCCTGTTCTCCTGCCCTCCGTATCACTCGCTGGAGGTTTACAGCGACCTCCCGGGCGATCTCTCCAACATCAAGGACTACGAGGACTTCCTAGAAATCTACGAGCAGATCATCATCGCGGCCTCCGGGCGACTGAAGCAGAACAGGTTTGCAGTCTGGGTGATCTCCGAGATCAGGGATGGCGATGGCAACTACCGCAACTTCGTGGGCGACACCATCGCCGCATTTGAGGAGGCAGGTCTCTCCTACTACAACGAGGGAATCTACATCCAGCAGGCCGGATCATGGCCTCTCCGCATCGGGCGAGTGTTCGGCGGCTCCCGGAAGATTGCGCGGCTCCATCAGAACGTGCTGGTGTTCGCCAAAGGTGACCCGTTCGCTGC
>Ga0194115_10004949_pt1 | contig 14060 bp, 14 predicted proteins | sample TA2MahsurfametaG_3_FD_148656 | JGI IMG/M metagenome (GOLD analysis project Ga0194115, IMG submission 148656) | Freshwater microbial communities from Lake Tanganyika, Tanzania - TA2015002 Mahale S4 surface | ecosystem: Environmental > Aquatic > Freshwater > Lake | place: Tanzania: Lake...
TACCGGAAAATCCTGAAGTTCCCGCGTAGGGCAACTCAGGCATTGGCGACGACATCTGAAACACTCTCTTTCGTCGGCGTTAACCAACCTTGAGCGACCTTGAAGGCTTCGCGCAATGCTTCGAGGTCTTGCGGGTCATAAGCATCTTTGTGCGCCGTGATGTATTGACCGATGACCGCGAGGGTCTCAAGGTTTTTTGCGTTGGCAATTTTCTTCATCAGCCCATCGAAAGGCTCTACCTTAACTTCGGAGCGTTCATAACTCGAAGAATCTGGGTCTATCTCGTCAGTTGGCAAGCAAAGCGATTGTAGGAGCGCGGTACGAAAGGCCACCGACATCGCTTTGGCACTTGCCTTATCTCCCACATCCATTGCTTCGGCAATTACGGTGGCTTTAATTGAATCTCCCAACGGGCCGATAAAAGAATACGACACCTTGACTCGGCAATGCCCCATCGCGGTGCGATTCTTGCCCACCTCAACTACCGAATAATCGCTCTCCTCGACGGTGGGGACAACGACAACTCCATGGCGTTGAAGTGCGGGGGATACTGCGTTGACTACCGCATCAATACCTCGGAAGTTAAATCCTTGCGAAGCATTGCGGTCACTTTTCTTGATTGCTCCCACTTCGCTCATTACCGCATTAAGCGATTGAACGATTGTTTTTTGTTCCATAGTTTCCTCTCTCTACTCTATAACGAAAGAAACGCTGACCTCTGGTTCCACAATCGAAACATTAGGCAGAATTTCTCCCTGGGTTGAAATTACCATACCATCCTGAACTTTCAAAGCATTGAGCGCCTTCTTGTCGATTTCTTCCTTGACTCGAATCAGGGCGGAGTCGTTGACCTTAGCCCACGCGATGAACTCTTTTTCGTCCCCGACTTCGACTTTCTGGCGACCCTGGACGGTCTTGATAGTGCCGTGGGGTAGAACTATGCTTTTACGGTCATTGAGGCGCTCCTGAAGGGCGTAGGGGCGAAGGATAGCCTCAAAGTATTCCGCGTTCCGATTAAGGTCTGTATTGACCTTCTCCAGCCAATTTTGAAGGCGTGAAATTTCAGAATCGTAGATGGCTTTGTTCTCATCTTGTTTTTTGCGGATAGAACGAAGGCGACGCATTGCCCAGTTAGCCTTTTCGTCATTATCTACGACAAAGCGCTCGTCGCGCTCTTCCTCGGTATTGTCGAACTCATCGACTTCCGAAATGATAAAATCCATTGTTGCTCCTCTCATTGGGAGAGAGGATATACTACCCAGGTTGGGTAAGTCAACTCAAACCCCGATTATCTGCCCAACATAGACTGAGGCACCGACAACGGTGGCGATAAACAAGGCCCCGACGGTACGGACGACCCATTCTGAGCGGGATTCCATCTTCTCAAGGCGGTCAGTTATGTGGGTCATTGCTTGACCGATGCGGTCAGAATCCGAATCGTAGACATCTTTTCGAACATAGGTTTGAGAGATATTGAGGTTTATTTGTTTGACCTCGATGGTCAAATCATCAAGTCGACGCATGACTTCTCCGAGCGTCGGTTCGGTTTCCACTACGACTCCCAAGCGGGTCGGGCGATTCCCATGACCTTTGCGTAAGGTCGTTTTTTGAGATATGCGCCATCACCATTAGATTGTGAACCTGCCCCATCTTTTGCGGTATTACCCTCGTAACACCAGATTATTCCTTTACCATTATTCTTCATCACGATGCCCACATGGTCAGCCTGAGCATCATCATCAAATTGGAAGAAAGCAATATCTCCCGCTTGAGCCTTCCCAACTGGAACGACTTGACCTTTTTTCGCAAACCATTTTAATCCCGCATCACATGAAGCAAAACCTTTTTTACCTTGAGCGGCGATAAGCGATGAGAGTCCGGCCTCTTTGAAACACCACGAAACAAACATAGCGCACCAAGGTTGATTATTTAAGCCGTACCATTTGCCATACTTGGTGTCGTTGTTCGCACCTTCTTTGTATTTCGCATCGATTTCAGCCTTGGCAATGGCGACGACCTTCTCGGCACTCATTACTTCTCTTTTGCGGTTTTTCTTGTTGGCTTCTTTATGGCCTTGACTGCCGAGGCGCTCACTGCGTCGGCTACTTTGCCGAAGGCAGCGTCCTTCGGATTTAAGGCTCGAATCGCAACTGGCAAGACTGAGGCAATACCCGCCGCGAGGATGCCTTTGAGGGTATCAACATCGAGGGCAAAGAGGTCGCCTCCGGTAGCCATGAAAGCGGCAGTTGCGGAAGCAAGGAAAGACCGACCATACGAGGCGAGCATCGCCTCTGGGAAGTAGACAACATTTGAACTCCTATCGGTGAGAACACAATTCTACAATATGAATTTATGAACCAAGGTAGATAAGGCTCATTGACGGAAACCACTCTTCATAGTTATCTCCATCAGCGATGATGATTAAATTTAAGGACACTTCTGCAAAGGCAATCGTTTCAATATATTCCCCTTTGGTCATGTAAAACGGTGGACTGATAGCGGTGGTATGCGCCCCATGAGCCGTCGCCTTTTGAGCATCTCCGTAAGCAATTTCTTGAGTTCCATTGTATTTGATGGAAACTCTGCGAACTCCCGCCGAACCATCCGACCATTTAAGTTGCGCTTGAGCGATGTAGCGCCCCGTGATAGGGGCGGTCAATCGAGATGGCTGTCCAGCATCCCAACACTCCCACGCATCGTTTTCAACTGCTTGAAAGATGACCGTTGTATCTGTTCCACTTGTGATTGATTGAAGTGCTGTGCGATAAGCCTTCGGACTCAAAGTGCGGTCAAGTCCTGCAATCATCCCGATAGCAAGAATGTCGGCATTTTGTGTAAGTAACCAAGTCTGTGTGTCGGGCAATGGGGCGTAGTTTGAAAGATAACGAACTGAGGGAAGGGTGTTGGTATCCCCTGCGATTTGAACATCAACGGTGCGATTGCTGTTGACGGTAACGATTTTGCCTTGTCGTAATCGCAAACCCTGGGGCGCTTCCCTTATCAAGTTGATGAGATAACTAAAATCCATCAGAATCTCCTCGTTCGACCTACGGCGCTCATGGTATCTGAGGGAGCCAGTGGAATTGTGACCGCATCCAACATTAAAATAGCGTCCACTCCAGATTCGGAACGAACAATTTTTACCAAATCAAAGACATCGTGAGCGGGATTAACAATTTGATTCCAGGTAATCTTTTCGGTTGCACCGATTACTTTGCGTAATTCTGCTTCGGCGGCAAGCGTGGCCTCTGCCACTGTTAAAACCGTGGGTGAAGATTTGAAGAGCGGGACTTCTCCATAGGTGTATCGATAAGTGGGTGAAGCGGGGTTGTAGTCCCAAGCCTCCCCAATCACTCCGATGCTCAAGTTGGTTCCCTCACCCGTGAAAATCACCCCATTGAATGTTTCATCTGAAGAGAGAGAGCGCATCAACTGGGTCAAGACCGATTCACTGTTATCTTCATAGGTGATGAGCGCGTTGCCCAAGTCTGGGTTGGGAATCGGGCGAAGTCTTGCAATGCCGTTCTCATCGAAAAATAAATCCATTCCAGCAGACTCAGCAATTTTTAGCGCTTCTTTCCAAGGGTCTGAACTCTCTCGTTCAAGTGTGGGATAAATGATGGCTGTCGTCTGACCCGTCGAGGGAAAAATTGTTTGGACTGAGGGATAACGATTTACAAGAATTTGTTTGATGGCATCTTCTTTGCTTGTCCCCTCGTCAATGTAAAATTCGTGCGAGGTGAACTTGGCTCGTTGAACTCGGAGGCTACGGTCTGAACCCTCGACATTGATTTGAATACCCGCAGCGGTATCGGTGATGTCGACAGAGGTGATAATAAAAACGCCAAGGGGGATAAGTTCTTCGGTGCCGTCAGCGAACTGAATACCGCGATAAATTCGCACTTCACGGTTGTAGGGCAATAAGATGGAAGATATTTTGTTGGTCGGTATCAAAGTAGAATCGGTATCAACAAAGGTCAAACTGCATTGACGACGAGTGGCTCTGCGAGAGTCAATGGAAACATCACCGGAAATTGGCTGAATGGTTTTGAGCAATCTGCCATTCGCCATGTCGTAGACTTCGACCTTTACTTTAGCGACATGGGATTTACGAATCGCCGATAGGAAATTATCGGAAACGGGAAACACTAAGGTGCCTCGACCTCGTAGTAAGTAACCTTAATAATTCGGACAAGACTGCTTAGTGGGCCTGATTCTGTCCAGTTTCTATCCACAAAGCGCACATATTTTTGCCGACCAAGTGGGTCGTGAACATGAAGAGTGCCTTGATAGGTAAGGACTGGAAAAAGCGCATTGTATTCAGCGGTTCCTTTCGTCGTAAACTCATAGGTACCATCAACGCCATAAATGCTTGATGAAACCACAATGGTTTTGGAACCACCCAAAGGCTTAAAGACTCCATAAGTTTCAACGATTGATAAATTTAATGGTTGCTGAACTTTGGCAGAAGTGACTCGGATGCTCGGGTTTTCTGGCGCTGTGAAACTCCAAATACCGGCGTTGGCGATTTGAACTGGCTCAGTCGTTGTATAAGCGGATGAGACGGTTGCCATTAAATATCAGCCCTTGCTTTTGCTCGATACTTAACTGTCGTGTCGAGGGGGACTTCATAGTCGGAAAGAACCGCTACTTGCGATGAGTTAGCCGTGACGGGACTATTTCTAACGGCACTAAAGGAAACATCTGTTCCCTGCTGACGCTCAACATCGAACTTAAAATTACTGAAGCCACCCTTTGTCCAGGTCGGCGAATCTCCCGAGTGGAATCCAATCTTATCTACAAAGTGAACTTCTGAGGTCGCTGCGCTCGCAACTTTTACAAAGACCTGGGCGTGAGTTGCGGTTGGAGGAGCAAGGACGGATGCTACTGCCTCTGTCCAACTACTCGTCGTCGTCGTGACTGCCGTTCCATAAGTTGTTGAGATGGTCGCACCAGCCGAAGTCAGATAGCGAATTCCAACTGAAGCCAAACGGGAGACCGCTGCGGAACGAAAATACGCAATCGCCGAGAACTTTAGGTTTGCTGTAATTGTAAATTTCGTGGCGAGGGTCGTTGATGCCTCGACATTTCCGGCTGCCGTTGCGGTCATCGAAAGGGAAGCCGAGCCATTTGCCGCTTGAGCGGTTGAACGAGAAATCGTGCAATTCGTCACCGCATCCCAACCTGCGGTATCGACTTCAAGGGAGGCTTGATTGGCGCTTAGGACATTTGTGCGACCAAAAATAATGATGCTGACCGCGCCCTCTGTTGAATCATAAGAAGTGGTCACAACGGGATTAGCGGGAGCCTCTACCGATAAAGTGAACTGAGAAAATGCGTAGTCACTATAAGTTTTCAAGGAGTTGACTAGCGTATGAACTTGAACATAAGCACGATAAGTGGTCGAGTTGGCTAAATCGGTTTCGAGTGTTGCGCCATCGACTTGCGCGATAACCTCGTCTGTATCCTCTACTGGCGTACTTGTTTCAGGGTCAAATCCACCCGCCGAATAAGTGTCGCTATCAAAAATTTTAATTTGATAACCATTTTGAACCAAGCCTTCAGATTGACCGTAAGTCCAGTTGACTGAAGGAAAACTTGTATCGGTAATCGTCCCCGTCGGAGCAGTCACGGTGACGGTGGGTTTAGTTGCGGTGACGACATCTACGAATACTTCATAGAAATTCGCTCTCGTCGCCGAAGTAATCGCATCGTCAGTGATTTTGACGACAAGATTGTTGAGAAGGGTCTGCGTCCAGTTCGCGCCATTAGGGGCGGTTGTAAGCAATAAACCCGTATCTTGAATACCGAGGGCATAGGTTCCCGTCCGAGAAACGGGTACTGAATATGAGGTGACTCGACCATTGGTATCGGTAATTACTCCAATACTAAATTTCGTATTTCCATTCGTTTGCGCTATTTTGACCCGAAGGTTCACGGTCTTGACCACCTCCGTAGCGGCAAGCGACTGCGTACCCATCTCCATCTCATAACTGGCGGGAGCCGTCGTTGATGTGCGAGTGATAAATGTCGAATCGGAGGAATCGGCAAGCGCTCCATGAACCGAACCGGCTCCACCGGAAATGGTGAACGAGGAGGCGTTGTTCCAGTTGGCATTAGGTGTAAGGGTGTAGGTCGCCATTATTTAGCAGCCAACTCCTTTGCAAGCGTCGCAAAGACTCGTTCAATTTCTTTGACGACAACTTCAGACATTTCATCAGCGGTCTTAGTCATACTGGCATCAACAACAATTTGAACTGCGCCTTGTTGGACGACAACATTTGACGAGCCAGCGGTTGCATTACGAACTCGAAGCGCCTCCGCTTCCATTTCTGAAAGCGTACTGGTCGCTTTACGAATTGGCTCTTCATAGACCGCTCTGGCTCCAAAACCTCCGATAGATGTTCCCGCAAACTGAATGGCTTTGTTCAACTGATTTATTTGAGCAATCGTATCGGCTTCTCCGGCGAGGATAGATGCGGCGATTTGTGAACCTTTAATTGGCCCCATTTCAATAATGTCTTTTAACGCGGTGGGGTCAAGTCCAAGAGCCTGAAGAGAGGCAATCTGCTCAGCAAACTTAACGGATTTATCAAGGCGCATACGCATATTCTCAATAAGAGATTTGGCCTTGGGGATAAACCCATCGGGTAACTCAATCGCTTTCAATCCGGCGAAACTGCTGATGGTTTCAGCAATGCTCTTTGTGAACTCAACGGCAGCGTCCCGTAGGTCTTGAATCACATTTCGTATGCCATCTATACCGGCAGCCATGGCCTCTCGAATTCGTTTCATCGCATCTCCTTGCGCCGCCAACTCTTCGGCTGTCTTTTCTGCCGCGGTTCCCGCGCCCGCTGCCTTCTCTGCTTTTTCTCTTTCTTCTTTAAGAACATCTCCAAAACCCAAACCGGTTTTGAGTTTTTCTATCATTTTAGAGAAAGCGTCACCTAATTTATTAAACGCATCTGCCTGTGTAAATTTGGTGACCGTTCCCGCCAAGCCAATTAAGAAATCACCCGCTCTTTTGGCTCCCTCCCCTAAAGTATTGACGAGGGTGTCGCCAAATTTGAAATTATCTAAAGGTTTTAACGCTTTGACTATCACATCTAAAGCCACCGAAGCGCCTTTTGCTCCCATCACTAATCCATTGGCAATCTTTTCTCCTAGATTGACCGAGGTGAACTCAACGGTTTTTTTCGCAAAACCAATCAATGTATTGGCGACCTGCGAAAGCGCCCCCGAAACACCCGTCTTATAGTTTCCAACACCTTCCACAAAATCTAAAATGGTCTTGTTGGTGCGACTCATCGCGTCAACTGATTTCTCGGCACCTTGAACCAAATCATCTAGGACTTTACGATTTGCGTTTTCATTCAGGGTTTTAACTGATTCGCTTGCCCCACGGACGGCGACTTGAAAATTAGTTAAGGAACGACTAATCGTGTCTCCGCCCAATATGTTTGGCAACTTAGCGGCTGCTCTTGCCAACATACCAATAAAGTTGGAGATGTTTGTTCGCACATCGGCAATAAAAGACTGAATGTTGTCTATGAAGGCACCAATCGCATTAACAACCCCACCAATGAAGGTCGTTACACCTCTTGCAATAAAACGAAACGCATCAACTATAAAATCTCGCGCTTTTCCGAGGCCATAGAGAAGGGTGGCTATTGTTTTTAAGAGGCTTGCAATGAATGTAATGATGGCGGAGATGACTGTACTGATAATTCGAGCCACCGCATTGAATACTTCTTGGACAACTGTTCGAAAGGTCGCATTAGTTTCCATCAATCGGATGAAACCATCGACAAGATATTTTATCAACTTGACCAAATTGTTTATTACGAAATAAACAGCATCATAAACAAAGTTAAACACATTGGCGACGGTGCGCCCAAAGGCGGTGTTGGTGTCCATGAGTGAAGCAAAAGCGTGGCTAAGATAGCCTAAAATTTTCAAAATAAAACTAATTACAGTGCCGACGATATTGGCAATGAAATTAAACACCCGTCGGAAGCCCTCAGCGAAATCTTCATTGGCTCGATAGGCGATGACGATTGCCGTGACTAGTCCCGTAATTAAAAGTATAATTTTTAGGATTGGGTTCATCATCATAACTGCGTTTAGATGTCCTTGCGCTTTTGCTTGTTGTAATGTCCACCAGGCAGCCATTTTTTTTAGGGCAACATCGGCGCGAAGTGCTATGGTTGAAGCCACATAAGCGGCGGTCAATCCGGCGACGGCGCTTGCCACAACGGTAAGCAAGGTACGATTCTCTCTGAAAAATGCCGTTACATTTTTGATTCCATTCGCTAAATAGGTTACACCCCTTGCGAGCGCTGCTACTGCGACTGAAAGTGCGGAGCCGATAATTCGCGTTGCTTCTTTTAAGGGATTTAATAACGGTCTTAAAGCGTTGAACAAGTTACCCAAGGCAGAACGCATCTGGGTTGAGGTAAAAGCGATGGCAAGGAAGGCGATAGGAAGTGGTTTGAGGACTTTGGCGAATCCAGCCATACCGGGTATAAATGTTAAAAAGGTTTTACCAGCGATAGCCGATAAGCCAGCAGCGAGACCCGCAAGTGGTGGCAGCAAGTATTCCAGATTAGTTGCAAAATCTTTTAAGCGAAGAACAGGCTTTGAGATTGTTTCACCAAAGACTCCAGTTGTTTTCTCGGCAAAAACCATAGTATCGATATACGCTTTAATTGAGTCAAAGGCTTTCTTGAATGGTGCCGTAATTTTTGCAAGTACCATTCCAACTGCGGTAATTATAGTTTTGAAGTATTCGCTAGATTGAACTGCTTTAGCGAAAGATTGAACCATTTTGTACGCCGAAAAAATAGTAGGGCCAAAACCAACTAGCAAAGCCCCGCCCATGGCAACTTGAATCTCATTTTGTAAACGAGCAAAAGAACGAAGGACTTTTCCCGGAGTCGTCATGGCGGCCTCGTAAGTTCCAGCGACTTTTGCTGCCTCGGCAAGCGCACCCGTGGCTACTGCTTGTTGTTTTTCTTGATAAGTCAAAGATTTTGCTGATTTACCAATACTTGCTGCAAAACTTTCATACATCTGACCGGCAGATTTTTGAATACCAACGCTTTTGAGAACTTCACTTCGACCCGTGATAACTGCGTGAGTCAACATATTAAAAGTCTCAGTCGAATTTTGACCGCTGATAACCGCTAAATCTTGGGCAGCGCGAGCCAACTGAGATGCGTATTCTAATTTCAGATTGTTTTGGGCGAACTTCAGCGCTGCCTTTTGAGCAACATCCATCTCGATACCCATACCCTTGATGGCAACGGCGGTATCTTGAATAGCCTGATAGCCAAGTCCCGTGGATTTACCTACGGCATTGATAGCAATATCCAACTCATCTACACGCGCTGCTGCGTTGAACGCCTTAAAACCGAAAGCAACGAGCGCCGTCGTTAATCCAGCCGTGACGACTGATGTGGTCGTAAGCACAGAGCGAAGCGCTCCAGCCGATTGTTGAAATTGTTGCGTGGCTGCTCTGGCTTTTTCCATTCCCCGCACAAACTCAGCAGTCTGGGAGGTAAGCCTCGTTCTGACTTCAATAGTAGGCTCAGCCACTTCTATCTCCTACCTTTTTGCCTTGGCTTTACGGTCAGCCTCTTCTTGTTCTCTGGCTCTTAAATTCCAAAGGGCTGCCCATTCGGTCAACTCTTTACTACTAAGGGGGCGGTGAGCGCCACTTCCAAAAAGAAGTTCGCCCACCGTTCTCCCAAGTTTTTCTGCTAGTTCGAAAAGAAACCTGCGCTCAGGATTCTTGATGAAATCGGGCAGATGCTTCGTCTACCGCCTTTTCCGTAAGACCAGAATTGCCCATCGCTTTTGTCGCAAGACGCTCAACAACTGAGCCATTCTTGGAAAGGATGGCTTCCTTATCATTCTCACCGAAGATAGGAAGTCCTGATTCTGGGTCGTAGCAGGTGGCGATAACGGTAAGCGCGTACATCAGACCGACATTTACTTTGTCGCCGTTCGCACTTGCGCCTTCCATCAACTTTGCGCGTTCCAACGCGGTCATCGAGCGAATCTCAACTGATACTCCCCACTCGGGAACATCAACGAGTTCTTTCGTTATATCGTCAGAACTAAAAATTTTGTCGCGTAGACTCATTTTTCTCCTTGGACACTAGGGGTCACGATTATTTATTTATTTGTTAATAGGTACCGAGAGTGACGGCACCTGTGACTTGGAACTCAGCAGAATAAGTCACAACATCACCAATGGCACCTGATACTTCGTAAGAAGTGAGAATACACTCACCCGTGAATTTTCTAAAGCCAGCGGTTGAACCTTCTGGGCCATACTCATAAGAAAGGGTTGAAGCCACACCTACGACACCAGCAAGGAAGCCGTCGGTGGTGGCATCAAAGTTGCCTGAAATGGAAATGGTTGAATCGCTCAAACCGACGACATATTGTTTTGCGGAGTCACCGAATGAACTGGACTCTGCTGTGTCGATTGAGCGGGGAAAAGAAACATCAGTAAGGGTGTTGCTGATGTCGCGTAGGGTTCCACCTGAATCATCGATTTTGAATGTGGTGGACTTACCGTGGCGGAAAGTTGGCATATTTATCTCCTTGCGAAAGCCACCGTTGGAGTGGCGCTACCTGTGGAACCTGCGACTGTATGGGACACTCGTAGGTATCTTGCTACTGACCCCGTGACCTCAACTCGTTGTGAGGTTGCGGTGGCACTACTGACTACCGTGAAGGTAATCAAATCGGCGAAGGTTGAGTTATCCGCCGAAGATTGGATTTTGACGGTGATGTTTCCGTTGCGGGTATTGGTAGGAACGCTGAGGTAGCCAACTCCACCGTTGGAGGAGGCTGCCCCGTTATCGACTGAGGTACCGTTTTCCGTGGCGCTGATTGCTGAACCGCTGGAAAGAATTACCCCACGCTCAACTCCATCGCTGGATTGGAACTCAGCACTTGCTCCGACTACATCGCCGATTGGGGAGGTAACTTCATAAGAGGTGGTATCGGATTCAATCATCACGGCACGACCACCATTGGAGTGACCGCCGGGGAGGACAATTACTTTTTGTTTTGTCGCTCCGCCAAGTTTGCTTGCGAAATACTGGTCGGTTCCCACGGATGCGGTGGATTCGAAGTAACCACCAAGGGAGATGGTTCCATCTGCGTGACCCGTGATATAAGTCTTAGCAGAGGTACCAAAGGTTGAAGTTTCGGCTGTATCGACGGATGCGGTGGCGGTCATATCATTAAAATAAGTCGAGAAATCGTACTCATCGATGAAAACGGCAACACCTTTACCATGTTTGAAAGTTGGCATTATTCATTCTCCGCTTCTGGTTCTTCAGCCTTGACCTCAGTGACGACAGGCTTAGGCTCTTGTTTTGGAGTGGATACGGACTTGCTAATATCTTCGATGAGGCCAGACTCTAAAAGCCATTTGATTGATTGCGCTGGTAAATCTTCGACTACTTGACCTGCTTCAGCGCGTTTGTTTGGGGGGTAATCAAGACCAGTGAGAACGCGATATTTTGCCATCTAAACCTCTTCCGTGACGGCACATAGAAAACCCGAGTGACCGTCAGGGTCACTCGGGACACGGAAGAGACGAAAAACTCAGGCGACTAAGCGCACAATGGATTCAGTATAGCGTATGCCCTATTGAGTAATGAGTTGCTTTGCTTCTACTCTCTTTACCCTACTAAGCATCGTTGAGAAGATTCCTTTGTAGTCGTCAGAACCCTTGATGGTTGCTTTGATGGTCAACTCCTCACCTATCTGAGCATTGAAGGTATATCCTGAATCAAACCACTTGAACTTAAAGTCACCGCTGTCGAATGTCCATAGCGTCGTTGAGCCGAATCGAGTTTCAAGTACGGAGCGAGCCAAGACTTTGACGGGTATCTCGACTCTTTCGCCCGTGGGCGCGAATTGGATGCTTTGGTAGGTCTTGGCTGCTGCCTGAGCAATCTCGCGCTCGGCTACACGCTCTTTGGCTTTGATGGCTGATACGAAGATTCCGATAGTGGAATAATCCTGAAACTCAAGTTTTGCCACGGCTCGAAGATTCTCGGCGTAACTGCTGTCGCCCTCGAAGTTTCGAGCAAACTCGATAAGCGCTTGAGCCTCGGCAATATCGGCTTCGGTCACCTTGCCAATTCTGCTCACAATCTCAGGACGGGTAATGGGATTCCAAAAGTATCGACGCACCATCTCTTTGACCCCGATGTAGGAGTATTTTTCGTCTTTGGCTATCTTGACCGCGATGGATGCGACGCTCAAGGTCTGGACACCCGATATGCCACTAGGTGAGCCAAACTGCTGTTCGAACTTATCCTCGGTGACGAGGTAGGACGGGTTGAAAGTCCAGCCTAGATAATCCTTGACGCATGAGGAGCCGACTTGCTTGATTTCCCCTTCTTGATTTTTGACGAAGAGGTACTGGCTTCTACTGCGGTTGGTCTGGCAATGAGCGCAATATCCGACCTGAACTTCTGAGGGTTTGACTGACGCGCTCTCTGATACTGAGCGCGTAAGTACCTGACCCTCTTTGACTTCTGCTACTGCGATGAACTCAAAGCCATTGTATTTGACGGGTTCACCCTCGATGACGAGGACTGGGTACTGATAAGTCGCACCGTCGACTTCCTCGGAGCGATACTCGACACGGCAGGAATACCCGCCACTTAATCCTTTTTCCTGACCACGCTTGGCTAATTTTTTTGCCTTGGCAAGCGTCTGCTCGATATTCACCTCGGAGATTCTGACTTCTCTCACGATGTCCCCCTCTCTGGACAATCTCAGCATATCATACGGGGGTTAGATATTCAATGGAGCGCCCTCACAACAATTTGCCTTTTGGTGGCAAAACGGACATAACCATCGGGTCGCTATGGGTTCGAACTGCTCACCGCAAAAATCGCACTCAGTCACGCTCTCGGCGTAGCCTCTCCTCACGAATCATTGCCAGCGTCAAGAAGTACCCAATACCGTCTACAACCGTATCGGGCTTCGTCCTGTGGGCTTCTCGGGCTATCTTCATGCCCACCATACATAGGCTGACCTGCTCAGGGGTGACGGGGCAACCAAGGATGACCTCCCAGATTTTCGAGGCTCGGGTGAAGTTGTCGAGGGGATGCCCGTACTCATCTTGCCTATCTCGACTGACTAACGATGCCGCGTAACTGGCTATATCGTAGGGGTCGCTTATCGGAGAATTTGAATATCGCTTACCCCCGCTTGACTCACTAGAAATGTTAGAACTCCCGCTTCCGAAACTTCCCCCGTCGATTGTTCCCACCAGATACTCCCTCCATCTAATGCTGGAGCCTGAATCCATTTGACTCCGCCCCAGTCTGCCAATTTGAACGAATGGTAATGACCCGTAACGAGAATGTCGCAATCGCCAATTTTGCGTCGCCCTAAAGTTTGGTCAGCAATCCATCGGCGTATTTTGGTTTCGTGACCCCCTGAAGAACGAGCCAAATGTCCATGAGTGATGCCGACGATTCTTCCCTGAACTTCCAGAGTAAGGCTCAACTCATCCTTCGGGATAGCAAAACGAATATGTCCAAAGGCCTCGGGATTGGCTTGGAAGATTTCGGCAACTGATTCCACCAACGCTACATCGTCGTTATCATTCAAAGTCGTAAAGGCTTTGCCGTTTTTTCGATGTTCGCCATGATTCCCACCCACCGCTGCGACGGTCACACTTGGAACTAACTTTGACCAACGGATAAGCGCATCTCGAAGCAAGCGTCGAGCAACCTTCACTTGGTCGCGTCTATCTATCTCAACGGTAAATGTCTGGATGTCGTAGTGACCATCGCATCCTTCCACTAAATCACCAAGGCAAAGTACGACAATCGAATCAATGGGTCGACCAATCTTTTTCAACTCACGAAGGCGCGACTCCACATCGTCGATGGCTTTGAACCAACGAGCCACCAAACCCTTCAGTCCATCGCCATCTTTTTTACCCGTCTGCCAATCAGAGGCAACAACCACCAAACTCGCACCCGTTACTTGAGGTTGAAGGTTGCGTCCTT
>Ga0194115_10004965_pt1 | contig 14030 bp, 6 predicted proteins | sample TA2MahsurfametaG_3_FD_148656 | JGI IMG/M metagenome (GOLD analysis project Ga0194115, IMG submission 148656) | Freshwater microbial communities from Lake Tanganyika, Tanzania - TA2015002 Mahale S4 surface | ecosystem: Environmental > Aquatic > Freshwater > Lake | place: Tanzania: Lake Tanganyika...
CGAGACCTTCCTTTTCTATTCGATTCTTTCTCGGAGGAGTTCTGGGTGGAATCGTTAGGCTTTGTGACCCCGTGAAACTCGGTCGTCTTGGTGATTTGTTTATCCTGGTACGATTTGTACGTGGACCTACGTAAGCTCCCCTTTTCACAATTTTGTGTCACAACACCGGCACCCCGTCAAGCGAAAAGTTCGGGTACGAAACCGTCGAAGACGTCCTCATCAAACTCTAAAAATCAGTTTGGCACCCAGACTCTTCCATACTGAGTGTGGACGACAAATGTTCGTGTACGCCCTGTGAGGGTATTTCCGATTCTTCTAACTTGTGTCTTCTTCAGTGTTTCTGCCCAGTCATCTTGAAGTGAATTATCCACATCCAGCGCAGATTGATTTTGGTTGTGCATAATCAATAGTTTCCAAGACCATTTCTTGATCGAGATTTTACGCCTGACATGTCTCTATTCGGAAAAGACAAGGACGACCCTATCGAGCGTCGTATCCAAGAAGACCTGCGAGCGAGGCAACAGGCGAGTGCAAGTTCACAACAAGCAGCTAGTTTTACAAGTTCTTTGGGTGCACATGCCACTTCATCGGCATTCATGAGTTCGCTAATTGCCGACGCCAACAATCCTGCTTCGCCATATTTCGCACAGAGAGCGGCAGCCGCCGCTGCGGCAGCTGTTCATTCCCCGTATCCTCATCCATACGCGGCGCTGGGGCAACCTGGAGTTTCACAGGTCTACGGTCAGTCTCCAAGCGATGCAGTGGCGGCACAACTCTACGCTCGTCAGCGGGTTACATATGGCTATGGGTATGGGCTTCCTGGTCAACATGACCTTTATGCCCAGCACATGTTAGATCGTGCAACTGCCTATAGCAACGCACAACAACGCCATGCGGAACAAGTAGTCAAGGCAAGCAGTCAGCCTCCAACGCCAGCACCAGTACCGGCACCAGCTACTCCTATCAGCGTTCAGAAGGAGAGAGTGGCCACTCCCGAGAGCGATTCATCGGAGGGCACCGACTCTAGTGAATCAGAGCCTTCTACACCAGCCGAAGTCATATCGACACCGACTATATCTCCTGCACAGCGTTCCCCGAAGAAGAAAGAACCTCGCACACCTGTTGAGCGAAAGAAAGTCCTAGAGGTTACTCTGAGGAGGGAAGGTCAGCATATTGTTAGTGACGAGGGACACAAGTGGTATTCTTGTGGCGGTGTACCGCTGGGCCTGCCCGACGACAAGTATTGGCTTTCAGAACTACAAGTATTTCTAAGGTCCGACTTTGCAGAAGCGTTTGGGGCAACCGAGGATGATATTGCTGCGCCGATGCATGGTCGAAACAAGCCAATCGCCTTAGGACAAGTTGGAATCAGGTGCATTCATTGCAAGAGTAAGCTTTCATCACGATGCTGTAAAGTGTGCGCTTTGTTTCACGAACACTAACCATTTGCCTACGTGCTGTCGGTAGACGAAAATCCCTCGGAACGGGGGCAACAGGCGACAAGCTACCCAAGCCTTATTAGCGGCATTTATAACAGTGTCCAACAAATGCTTCGACTTCATATGGATTGTTGTCAGGCGATGCCGGCCGATTGCCGTGCCAAAATTGAAGCTCTCAAACTTTCCAGCTCCAGCCGTGGTGGTCGTAAGCAATACTGGGTTGATTCGGCAAAGCGCTTGGGAATGGTAGATACTCCACATGGGATACACTTTGAGCGCGACCCTCTTGGCCCACTTCCGCCCTTAGCAGGGCCGTCCATTAACTGGAAGAATTATAGACAAAGAAAGCAACCCGAAAAGACACCAGAGGCACAGCGAGAAAATACTGCGTTGGAGGAAGAAGCATTGCCGGCCGTAGTCGAACAAGAGGAAAAGTCCCCTCCAATAAACGTCCCGCAGCAACTAGAAGATCGCCCGCTGGTGTTCCCCGAAGACATGGATCTCATCTCTGACTACCTTTACCTCACTCTCGAGCAAATGAGCCCTTGTAGGCTGATGGAAGCTGATCGAGTGGGATGCTACAAGTCTAGACAAGTCGGATTTCCTGGGCTAGCATGTAAACATTGTGTAGGCCAGGCTGGTTGTGGTCGATACTTTCCAGCCTCTGAAGCTTCCTTATCGCAGACCACAACCTCTCAAACAATCATGAATCATGTCAGAAATTGTCGGAGGTGTCCAGCTGAAATAAGGGATAATCTTGAGATGATGAAGCGATCGCGCATGGGTCCTGAAGGGAAGAAAGCTGATAAACCGAAACATGGCGGTAGAAAGGTGTTTTTTCATCGTCTATGGTGTCGGCTACAGGGTCTCCCAATGACAGAAGAGAAAAGTGTTTCCAAGAAGGAAAAGAAACGAAAGAAGGGTAGTCCGAGGAAAGTCGGCAACAAACAAGGATCCACGGAAAGTGACGCGTCGGAAGGAGAAGAAGACGTTCCAGGAAGCAGGCTTTCTGGTTCAAGTGATGAGGGCTCTGATTCCGAGTCTTCGTCAGACGAATCGGGAACCGAAGAGCGCTTGAATGATGCCAAGAAACATGAAAAGAAGCGACAAAAGAAAAGAAACGTCAGCCCATGGCATGAGGGTTGCGTTCGTTTGACCAAACCAGACGATCCAAACTGGCTTTCTGAAATGCAATGCTTTTCCCGCAGTGATCTTGTGGAAGCTTTCTCATGGAAGGAAGATGACGGGTTGGCAGGATATGCCGGACGCAAAGACCCCACTCCGGGTCAGGTCGGGATTCGATGTGTCTTCTGCAAGACAAAACCACCAGAAGAACGACCGAGCGGTTGTCTCGTATTCCCAGAAAATCTTTCGTCGGTACATACCAAAGTTATGGATATGCTTCGACTTCATTTTCACTCATGTCCTGCAATGCCTGAAGAGACAAAGGAAACATTCAAGACTCTCCGCGGATTCGGGGCGAAGGTCTCGGATGACTCCCAGCAATACTGGGTAGATTCAGCCCGTGATATTGGCCTTTCAAGTATTCCACCAGGAGGAGTAGGAAACGGTTGGGGTATCACCTTCCGCAGAGATCCTCTCGAGCCTAGTCCGTCTGATGAACTCGATAGGGAGACAATGGGGGGTACCCCTCCAGTTTTGAACGAGGCATACCTCATTAAGCCCGACGACCGAGGAACTTGTACAGACCAGGTTCTACTGATGATGCGGCAGATCAAGGTTTGTACATTCGAGAGAAAAGATCGCCGAGGCGGTCCAGGGGCTCGTGGACGTGACCGAGTGACCGGGTTTCCTGGACTATCTTGCAAGTTCTGCTCTTCGAAAAATAGCTCTGGTCGCTATTTTCCTGTCTCGGCCAAGAATCTGTCGGACAACACAGCGAATTCACTACACTCGCATCTGGCGTCGTGCAGCCGATGCCCCGAGCCGATTAGGGCCTCTCTCGCTTATTTGAGCCATCGTAGTATCCTACAGAAAGGGGAACTTAGCGGAAGCTGGAAGAAGTCTTTTTTCAAGAAGATTTGGGATCGTCTCCATGTTGAACGCGGCTGGACCATTTCTACTGAAGAGACGGAGGAAGACGCTGAGGGATCTGGATCGAGTGAGGAGGAGATTGAGGAGACACGCATTGAGGAAAGTGGAGACGATGAAGAGGATGAAGAGGTCCCGAAGGAAAATGTGGAAGAAGTATTGGGTGATGGCATGAACGCATTGATCAAAGCTGCAGCAATTTGGCTTACGGAGCAGGATCAAGCGACGGATACATCGAATCGGACAAAGGCATCACGTGGCCGGGCCGTTCCCAGCAAGCGCGCATCCCCCGAGGCGGCATCACAGAAGGAAAATTCTAATCGAAGCGGTACAAGCCTTACGTCGGGGAAGCGAAGGCGTGTTCATTTTTGATAAAGCTAGCTACTAGTCAGCTCACAATCAAGCATCTACTAGTTGCTTCAGTAGCCGAGAAAACTCTCCGACATTTCAATGGAGGCATCTATCCCAGAGTAATGACTTATCGATCTTCACGTCATGTGCGTCGGAGCAACAAGTGTAATGACTAGATTGAAGTTGAAAATAACGTTCTCGCAGTCTAGAATCGACATGTTGTGACACTTTCGGCGACAGTGACTGTGACATGTGCATACGCAGACTATGTATGTGTGATACCAAAGATAGGCAGGTAGTGTCCATGGTCCATGGGGATGAATCTAGTGTATGATATCACTGTCGCAGTCATTTGCTACCGTATCGATCTCGTATCATATCGAAAATCATCTCGGATAGAGGCTTCCGAACGGGCCAAGATTTTCGGAAAATTGCTAAAGCGCACATCAATTCTATCGTCTTGCTAACTCTTTTAACCGATCAAGCGTTGTTCAGTTGGCTATTGACTCGACTTCTAAAGCGATTTCATTCGTCATCCGTTGAAGAGCACGATTCTTGCTCATTTCGGTGAGGATGCAAGTCTTGACTAGCCCGATCCGATCGAGGGATAGGATCTTGGGTGCCTGAGATAGCCACCAACATGAGGCGCCTTTGTCTTTCCTCTCAATGTCAACATCAACTAAGGATCGACCGGTTAGCAAGTCGACCAGAAGACGTAACCCAGATTCGCTCCCACTCATCGACAAAATTCTGGCATACATCGACAACCAATGTTGAAACTCGGATACAGAGTTCAAAGCAATCGCACATGCTAGACGATCTTCGCAGTGCGATCGAGTGATAAGATCGTTTCCAGAGTCACTGTCAGCACTACGATAGGCGCTATCGGCAATGCTTGACATGGGTCTTCCACGGCGCGCTGTCCTCAATGTAGATGCCGCCGACCCAAGTCTAACGGAATCTTCTAGCTTCGATAGCTCTCCGGATGACTGTTGTTTCGAATTGACCGAAGGAAGAACCGAGTAGAAATCTGATAGAATAAAGCGACTATCCGCCACTCTCATCCAAAGTTCCGCAAGTGGGTCATACATAAATGCCTGTAGTGATCCACCGACCCCGACAGACGCTTCGATGCCGCCATCGCGATTGCCCCCTTGAGATGATCGACTATGTAAAGGGCCGAGGGATAGAAGAAGAATGAGTTTGCCCGTTTCAGTAAGCTGGATTCGCGTGAGCTTCGGTAGCTGCGACTCATGAGATAAGTCAGAAGAAAGAATCATATGCGACATCGGAGGCAAAATTGACCCCCTGAAGACAACTTTCAGGCTGGGATTCATCGAATAAACTCCAAAGGATCCATCGGCTGATACGACTAGTAGATCCGTCTGCAACTGTCCATCGCCGTCAACCCGATTCGAATCCTGAAGTTTCAGAGCAACAATTGGTCGTCCAAAAACGATCGGAGGGTGCGATCGAAAAGCTTGTCCACTTTTCCATCCTATTGTAGGTGAGGTCCCGTATAGTTGGATACACCCATCGCTCGTCCCAACCGCCAGAAGATTCTTGGAAGCTGCAATAGCAGAACAGGACGTTCCTGAGAGCTGATCCTTGTATAGCTCCTGTCCTGATCGACTTATTGTGAGTGCCGTGCTACTCAGGGTACCGCCGAGTGATGCATGACGAGGTTGAACAAAATTCATGCAGTCTGCCGTGAAGGTAGTTGTTGTAAAGCCTTCCAATTCTACCGGCAAATCAACAGAGTGGATCCGATCTGTGCTATGGGGTATCTGGGGTGAAGACATCGAAGGTCCCGATAGATGCGAGACGAGACCATTTGAAGGATTCTGTTGTTGGACCATCCCACGAACAGGTCGGCTCTGAGATTCAGCGAGAGACTGTTGTGTCTGGCTTGAGTTCGCTGGTTGCTGGCCTACCGCAGACGCATTGGCGACCGCTTTGGCTGCTAGATCCATGGCATCTTCAATGTTCTCCACCCTCCTCTTTGAATTCTTGTCGGCGCCAGCACCGTTCGACGTTTTAGGGACCTTGGTGGGAGGGGCATCAACTGACATCAATAGTGGTTGGATTCGTTTCTTCCCTCCGATCGAACGACTTTCAGTCTGCGATGCCTTCAGCTCGGCTCCTGATAGGCTCTTGTTGTTGTTTCTTTCCAAAGGCTCTTCTATTCTTGTTTCTGCAATGTCAGTAGTACCATTCTGGTCGTCCTCCAACGTAAACTGCAATGAATTTTCGATCAGCCTGGGACCTGAATTCCCCCCCACGAAAAGACGTCTTCGACCCATGTCGGTGTCGCCTAAATCGATCCCATAACGTAGCTGAAACACACGAGCTTGTTCTGCAGGTTTCAATAATTTTCCCAGTTCCGCCCCGACGCCAAATCGTAGAGCGACAACTTGTCCGTCCAGAAGCGCAACTAGGAGCAAGATATGATCATTCACTTTGCCCCACGCTAAATCCGTAACGGTGCATCTTGTCTCGGAACACTGAATCTTGAATAATGGTCGGGCCTGTCGAGTGCTCCATACTGTCACAAATCCACGTTTATCGCCCAACGCAACCATCGTAGCGTACTCTGGCTCATCGTCTCTTCCATCAGACTCATCCTGTCGGACATCGAGTAGTTGTGGGCAGTGCCGGCTAGCCACGACGGGTTGTTTATGTCCCACCAAATTAGCCGCACCCGAAGCAGTCGTTTTCGCGTTACTCACAGCCCATCCATCCCTAGAAATCGTCGATGCGACGTGCTTGTTTTTGACAACAGCGTTGGTACTGCAGATATAGGCGCCGTCCGTCGACCATGACAGACGTCGAAACAGTGATTGACTTGATAAACTCTGACTGTCCGCTTCATTCCATCGTCGGAAAATCCCAGAGCTGGCGTCGATTCGCTTCTCAAGACCCCAGTCATCATATGCTCTCCATATGCATATACTTGGATCATCGCCGCTACTAGCCAAATATGTTCCGGCTGGATCAAATGTTACACCCTTCACAGTGGATGTATGGATTCCTTTGCCAAGAATCTTGTATGGACTTATCACGACATTGGAATGTGTTGGATGGTGATCAGTCATCGCCAAATCAGTCAAGTTCCATACGATGATGGGCGTATTCGAGTCCAAGGAACAACTGACGAGGTAGGAATCATCGGGAGCCCAAGCTATGCCTACGACATCCAAGGCGTGACCACGACCAAGCTTAATTCTCGTCCAGTGCTCTACAGAGTTGTCCAGATTCCCCTTTGCAACGATCGCACTCGAAGCCGGTGCGAAGATACACACAGAAGAGTCATCGCCTGCACTTGCAAGATATTGCCCATTCGTCGAAAACCGTACCGCTAGGACCGAAGATCCTGAATGCGCTGAAAGGGTACATAGAAGTCGATGTTGATTGTGACCGTGATGGTGGTGGTGGTGGTTATGTGAGGGCTTCGATGCTGGAGAGGCACCTGCCATGGGACCTTCCCCCATTGGCAACCTACTGAGTGATTTGTTGTCTTCACCATTTTTCCGACGTACTAGACTACTCAAGTCATGGACAACGTCTTCTTCCCCGACTCCGCCCACAGACGACTCACTCGCACTAGCTTCATCAGGTGCAGTCGTAGTAGTAGTAGCCCCATGACTATTCTCTTCCGCTGACGATTCACCACTACTTTCAAACGCCCCCCCGTCTCGATAACGTGATTTGCTCCTGGCAACGGAAAAGAGTGCGTTGGCATTCCATATCCGGACAGTTCCATCTCCACCTCCGGTAGCAAATTTCTTCCCCTCGGGATGGACATCTATAGAATAAATAGCACATTTCTGCTTTCCTCCAAGTCCTTCCAATAACTCAAGCGACTCCAATGCACGTTTCTCGTCCCTGTCCTCCTTCCGAACATTGTCGTTGGACTTATTGACACTTTCACTAGAGTGTGCCACCCACAAAGGCAACTCGACTACGACCATGGTCTACGATACAGGAACTGAAGAGCAGCAGATGGTCGATCGACGGCAGCAGAGGGTCGATCAATCTATGTTGGATAACCTGCTTGTGTTGATCCACATAGATTATCCGACCCACCTTTGTACCTTGAAGCAGTTTGGGCTGCGTTTGTCGCGTATGCAGCAGCTGCTTACCGCGAAAACTGGATATCGCGATCACCTTGTGGTCGTAAAGCTCTCTAGTCTCGTAGCACTTGGCCAAGAATGAATGGATAGAATCTCACCCAGTCCACTCAACGGGTCGTATCCGCTCCGAGTATGATGCAAACCATGGCATTGCCGCCATACCAGCTTGACTGGGAGCTGGTTCAATTAGCGACGTCTCGCCTTGGCGGGAAAAATCGAAAGTACGGGAAACGTTGAAGGCCAGACGTCGCAGGTCAAACGGACGGGCGCACAAGAAAAATACAAAATGGTCGACCAGCATGACTACTACCGGATGGCGTGCCAACTCGGATAACCGTTCGCAAAACGAAAGTTGACGAACTTCACCGTGATGAGGTTCTTCTACGATACGATATGAAGAGGTGTGCTAAAGTTGGCTCTGTATGACTATTTCACTTGTTTCGGACATGTAGCCATGGCCATCTGGAACATTCTCGAAAGGCCAGACGACAGAATTATTGTCTCGGACGCCAGATAGTCGTCCGTTGCGCTTGAGGTATCACCTTTTGAGATTGGCGTTTTCCAAGGTCTGACAGGACGTCGAGTTTTTTTTTGCAACACAAGAAAACAAAAGATGAATCGAGGACACTATCAGCAGGCGGTACCAATAATGGAAGACGAAATCCCTGTAGCTACCTTGGCAGATGAACAAGACGTTGATTTTTATGAGACGGATGTTGAACTTCTAAATGAAGGTCTTGCTTACTCCCACACGTTGGTCCGAGCTTTGCCAGTTGACGACGAAGAAGGTGATACGCACACACACGACCATGAAGAAACACTGTTGGTAGATCACTGCCTTGCCAGAGAGCCAATTTTGGTAGACGTAGACAATACACAAGTTACAGATTTAGAACTGGATCAAGATCTTCTTGCTCATACGGAGCGGACACCTCAACAGAACGACAACGATCCGTTTGTTCTGCACGGTCGGATTGCGGAATCTCTATCATCTTATCTCAATGATATGATTCGAGAGGGGTATGAATGCAGGTCAGTTCCTCGTGAATCGATCCGCAATGAACACAGCTGCAATCAAGTCGTAGAGCGCTGTATGACGTATCCGGACGAAGCCTTCTACTTGAGTCGGAATGGAAGGACACCCCTCCACGAAGCCTGTTTGAGGGGATCTTGTGGCCACGTGATTTCAATCTTGTTGCAAAAGAACCCGATGGGTGCATCCTTACAGGATTCACGAGGGAATACACCACTCCATCTCCTCTTTGTTGATCAGACGACAACGAGAATAATCAGAATCTCTGAATATGGCGGGTACGATATTGCATGGGCTATCAATAGTTTGCTGGAGGTGAGCCCCATCCATTCGGTATCGTATACAAATTCCGAGGGAAATACGGCTCTACACATGGCATGTCTGGCACCTGAACGAATGGTACCACCTAGTGCCATCGAGCAGCTGTTGCAGGCTAATGTCCACGCCGCGTCTATCGTCAACAACCATAATCAGCCACCTCTTTTGTTGCACTGTAAACGAAAAAATGCTTCTATCCAAACGGCACGACTACTTTACAATGCGTACCCAGAGGCTCTATCAACGTTAAGCTCTGACGATGGTTGGGCGGCCTTGCATTATGTGGCATCCGACAAAAATCTGGGTTTGTTGAAGTTCTTCCTTGAGCAGACGAATCCAAACTCAGCTCGTTTGAAGACTAGAAGTGGCGAGACGGTCTTACATCTAATGTGCAAACAAAACTTGGCGGTAGGTCAACTACCTGCTCTGGAAGTGTTACTGAGGGCGTATCCAGGCGCTGTCATTCAAAGAGAGAACCAACGACTGCGTACCCCTTTGCACTCTCTTCTATGTCACGCGGGGAGTCGTACTTCACTCGAAGTCGTTAAGGGCATATTGATCGCAAATCCATCCGTAGTTGATATCTCAGACGATGATCAATATTTGCCGATTCACCATGCCTGTGAAAATGGGTGTGAACCGTCAATAGTGGCTGCCATACTCGAGATGAATCCGTCGGCGGCCTACGCGATGACCCGCAGACAGGATTCCGCTTTATCCTTGGCTTGCGCGTGTAATATGCATGAAGAAACTGTCAGGATGCTCATTCAAGCCAACATTGACGCTGTCACGAGGAAAAATGACTACGGCTTCGCCCCTCTCCATTGCGTCTGTCGTGCACATCAGCCCCGAATGGGAATCATTCAGACTCTCATGGATGCATCTCCGAATTGTATAGCGTTGCAGACCCATGGCGGGGAAACTCCGGTTCATTTGGTTTCGGGCAATGCCAGTGCCCTCGTCGGTGTACTTCAATTACTGACCCAACATCAGCGCTTCCATAGCGTTGGCGACATTACACCGGGCTTGCCTGCGGAAATTCTATCCACCATCACAAATAAGGTTGGCAATACCCCGCGTACGTTCCACTCCTGTTCTGTGAGATCTTCCTGTCCCTGATGCTCCGTTTCCTGACTCTGAATTGTATAGTACATGACGCGTGCTTTCGAGGGGCATCATTTGAACACGTTGAGACCTTGGCGATGGCGCACCCCGAGTGGGTTCGGACGCATAACAATGGTGGCTTATCGCCCTTTCAAATTCTTTGTAAGAATGGTCGAATCGATGAACGGATTGTAACTTTCTTTTCTCGAATAGGTGGGCCTGAAATATTCAATGTCGTTGATTCAACTGGGAATACAGCGTTGCATTCAGCGATGCGTGAAGATACGGATTTACCAACTCTCAGGTGTTTAATTCGAGCGCTACCCGAATCCCTTCAGATGAAGACGGTGTATGGGGATTCCCCCCTCCATCTGGCTTGTCTCCGTCGTGCCCATCCGGACGTCGTCCGTGAAGTGGCGTTGGCAAGTACTACTGGCCAACACTGTCCGGCTATGGAGCCGAATACAAGGGGACAAACCCCCATTGGAATTGCTCTTGAAGACTTTCAGAACATTGTCTGCCGTAGTCACCGTGGAAGTCGATCATGTTGTGTCTTATCAGAATACAGCCCAGAGCAACTTCGAGTTTTTGATGTTCTCGCTACGTTGGTCAAACTTTTGCACTACGGGGCAGGTATGCAGGATACCAAGCATATGAATCTTGTCCGGGCATGCGTAGAGCTTCATTCTCGAGGCGTTAGACTTGATCCGGTCTTCATGCGACGCGCGATACATGTCAACCCAGAAGAGGTTATAATGATGGACGACGACGGGACCTTCCCCCTGCACATTGAATCGAGTATTCCTGTTGAGAAGATGTCTCTATTGGATGGAGATTGCGGCTGTTGTGATGGGGAATGCCACAAACGTATCGGTATTTTGGGAATTCTTCTGAACATTTATCCTTCCGCGACCAAGGTTCGAAGTATCTTGTATGGTTTCCCTCTCAATGGGATGATAAAGAATGGACGCCCATGGCAGAATGAAATTGCAGTTGCATTGCAAGCCTTCCCCTCCGCGTTAGATTGGCGAAGGAAGGGTCTTGGAGATCCATTGCTTTCGTTGATCCTAGCCAAGGTGAGCCGACGATGTGGGGTTGACACTCTCTTTTCCCTCCTACTTAGCTTTCCCGATATAGTAAGCAATGATCGGCATGAGACCATCCACTAGTGGGACAGAGAATTCAATCTAGGTATGGTTTTATCGGTATAGAATTTCCGTTCGAGAGTTAAGATGTCAGACGACGAGCGGCTGTGAGCTGCAGCATAGTTCGTAGTACCGATCTACCTTTCTCGATATAGTAGGCAATGATCGGCATGATGCCATCCACGAGTGGAACAGAGCATTCAATTTGCGTATGGCACTATAGAATTTCTACTGGAGAAAGCTAAGATGTCAGGCTACCAATACAGTAGCTGAAAGTTGCAGCATAGTTCGTACCAATCTACTGGTACGTACACGAGTCTTATTCTGCTAGGATTCCGTTGGCAGCCAGCGCACCAGGGCACGTTCTAGGTGAGGATTTTGAGCTCGGGTAAAACATAAACAAGGGCGGTACTATTTCTTCCTATTTGAACATTTGCATATGCACTGCTTTTGTGAGTACCGTACTGTCCTCTTGTCGGTATTTTGCCGACACAGCAGCACTATACCAGTACCTTGGACCCGGATAGAAACGAGCGGCTCCACGCGTTTCGTGGGAATCAAACCGTTGTGTCTAAGGGTATTATGCAGAGTCTTCGACTCCGACTCCGGGATGTGTACGGTTTCTACCAAGGAGGTGAGTCGGGCATTTCCGACGTGACATCACCCCTCAGTCGAAGAACGAAGTTAGCGAATCGCTGTGCTTCTCAGATGTCAGAAACCCATGGTGTCCAGTGTCGCAACTGCAACTCGTGACGTCACGGCGTCAGTTCGTAACGCCTGGAGACCACAGAAAAGACACTCCTCCTTTTCTCCCATAGGGTCCAAACGAGGAAGGCACAAGCTGATCAAACGAAGCTGTAGTGAAGACGAGAGGCGAGCACTATTCACTGTCAATCCTTCAACTCCTGGTTGTGATATTGTGATCCCCACCCCAGAATAGATCGGTCTTCTCCCTGCACACCAAGATGGGTCTATTAGTGTCAAAGTCGTCGGATCCTTCCTTCAATACGACAAAGAGGGGTCAGTGGATTGATGATGATCGCTCGAAGGCGACAGCTCGGACGGAAGATTCCTCCATACGGTCCAGACATCCTCGATCAAGTACAGGCTTTGAAAGTAGCGCTACCTACGAGGATGTGATTCCAAAGGACTCGTACCAAGAAACGAGAGAATACATCATGGGATCGGGTGCTTCTTCACATCGCCAACATCAGCATCATCATCATCATCATCGCAGTAATAATGCTATCCCACCTAGACGTAGTCAGTCTTCCGGAAGTATGGACAGCAGCAGTAGGAACAACAACAATAACAACGAATACTACCACTACACTCACGGAGGGCCATCATCTATGTTGTTGCATCGTCGAGATTCGGACCCTGGAGCACCGCCCCGTAACAATACGACTAAATCAAGTGCACCAGTGAAATGTCCTCCCCCAACATCAAGACGACGAAACCTAAGCGAAGGTGGTGGAGGATGGGACATTTATGGATCACAAGGGGACGAACCTTCTCATCGTGACAATGACTATTTGGTTCGAATTTACAATACCCGTACCTGGGAGATGTATTTCCGTATCACGGAAGCGGGACGGAATAGGAAAGTCCATCCGCATTCTTCGACCACGACAGAGGAAGGGAGGAACGCTACTACTACTACTACCACCACTACTACTACTACACCGCATCATTATCATGCTACTACGACTGCTACCGCAGCAACTACTGCTGCTGCTACGTCTGCTACCGGCGCTTCTATCATCATGCCACATCATCATTACTATCATCCATTCTTGACAATGAGGAATGGAGAGACAACATCCGGGTGGGAAAATCTACAACATGAACCATCCGAAGTCGTAGAGAGTGAGCATGCCATGGTCTTTCTATTCGATTTCGATTGATTTTGGAGGGATGGGAAAGGGAAGGAACTTTTGGCGTTTATTTTGGAACGTCATTGATAGCACTTCTTGGTACATACTACTACATTGGCAGTGGTAATTCCATCCTCTTGCTACTTCCTGCCTGCTAGCTATAACCAGACCCAAATGTTCATCACTCGCAAGAAGATTGCCCAGTATCTCCTGCTATGGCTATTAACACTAAAAGACTTAGACTGCATTCTTGAGATATACAAGAGAGTACGGGAAATCGATAGACGTTATAGTACGGCGGCATCGACAACGAAAAAGTCGAGGAATAACGAAGCAGCTTTTGGGTTTCTTTCACACTACAAATCTGCAGTCGACGTTTTCTTGACCATGGAAAGGTGACACTTCTGAGAAAACGATGCGTATGGTTCGATTGTTGGTATAGCACATCGTAGTAGTTGTAAAATAAATGTCTAGCCTAGAGTAGTCAGTTGCATCTCAGCAAGGAAAGAAGAAAGAAAAGTTGGCTATTCGGGACCGACTACTAGAGATCAAACACCTCAGGAGTAATACTAGAGGAC
>Ga0194115_10004966_pt1 | contig 14030 bp, 12 predicted proteins | sample TA2MahsurfametaG_3_FD_148656 | JGI IMG/M metagenome (GOLD analysis project Ga0194115, IMG submission 148656) | Freshwater microbial communities from Lake Tanganyika, Tanzania - TA2015002 Mahale S4 surface | ecosystem: Environmental > Aquatic > Freshwater > Lake | place: Tanzania: Lake...
ACCAACTGCGGTTCTATATTGACTTACATAAAATCCTTGTGCAAGTTGTGATGGACCAACACCGTCAAATGCAATCTTAAACGCCTTATCAGTAAAACGGGTTAGTTGTTGTCCCACTGCTCTTGGAATTGCTTGTCCACCAGACGAAACATAAGAATTTGCAGGATTACGGGTAAATTCCCTTTGGAATTGATCGGGAACTTGTGCTCGTCCACGACCTTGCCCATCCAAATAATTTACCAATGATTGGTTTGTAGAAGCATCTGCTGCTTGTCGATTACGTACAATACCTGCGTACGAATTTGATGGTGCTTGATTATAGAGTGTTTCTAAACTCATGATAGTTCTCCACTACTAAGTGTCATATCTGACTATAAATGTTTGCGCAATATCCGTTGTTCGTTGGATAGGCACTGACGGTTTAGCAACCATTAATAACTCATTATTATCATTATAAAATCCTATAGTAGTCACATACGGTAACAATACTGGTCTACTACCACTAAATGAAGCCATACTAGTTGTTACCATCAAGTCCTTGGGTCGTGTTACTGAACCCGAGAACGAACCACTTTCAGGTATTATTACATTATTTGCCGATGGATTATTAAATCCATATAAAAACTCTGTTGGTTCTAACTTAACTTTATATGAATTTTCATACAAAGTTATTGACGATGAAAAGTTTATTTCTATCGATGAACCACTAGCTATATATATTCCTCTATTATCTAACACACCTGTAGTTTGTTGTCCAGCAGTTAAACTTCCATATGCTACTGACTGTACTATCACTACACCCTTATCATAAAATATAATACCAGCAACACTGCCTGTTCCCGATGACGATACAATCAAATTACCTTTTGCATCATCATATGATTTAGATGTGTTTAGTGTTAAAGTAAAACTTCCAGGTAGTACTTTTTCTCCATAGACATCTTGGGTAATACTAAAAACTTGTATTCTGTCCTGCGGAATAAATGACGATCCTGACTTTATTCCATATGCAGTATACGGTATTGCTGAGTAGAACGTTTGTATGACCGAACTAAATAAATCGTACGTAGGATTCGGATATCTAGTTGTATTACTAGACGTTATAAACTTTTCCCCATATAACACATCTATATCAGTCGAATTACTTTGTGAACCAGAAACATAAGTGTACTGATATTGGTAATACGCCGGAAATGGTGTAACCGTATAATCACTAGGTTTTAGGGATTTAAATATACTTGACATGGAAACCCATCCCTACCTAAATGTTAGTAATCTAAACGAACGCGAATTAATGCTGACTTATCCTTACTCTTTTGAAGTGGTCTACTGAGTTTTGCAACTGCTACTAGTTCGTTTGTTTCTGTATACAATCCGATGGTAGTAATATAAGTTACTGGGTTGTCTCTTAATGCCGTAAGAATTTCTTTACCATTTGTGGTGGTTGTGTAGTATGATGGATTGGTACTATAGTTGTAGTTGTTATAGTTTAAATTTACAGAATAATTACGTGATGCAACTTGTTCTACACTTCTTGCGATAAATGCCTTACCTTCTCTCATTGAACCAGAGATTGCGTTCAATAGTGCTTCGTGTTGGTATTCATACTGAGTTGCAGCACTTCCAGTATATGGTACAAATGGAACACGTGGAAATGTAGTGACATTTCCTGTTGCTGCTCTACTACCAGTAAATCCTACTGATGAACTAATTGCGGTTGGATATAACAGTATCACACCATAATCTGGGAATACTGTTCCATATACGGTCGTTTGGTCGTAAAATACTGGTGTATCACCTGTTAGTGATCCCGAATAAATATTGTATGCGCTTGAAGCTACGACGTTTCCTGCGGTAGTTGCTGCGGAACCAAAGTTATCGATAAAGGTACGTACACCATTTGAACCGGATAGTCCTAGTTGCCAATTACCAGGATCAAGTGCTTGTTTAAATCTTGCACGATTTACATTAATAACATAAATATCATCGGATTCTGCTGTTCCAAATGTAAACTTACTACCACTAGTCAACAATATATTTCTATATTGTGAATAAATTACTTTTGTTGGTAATGTAGTTTCACTGTTCGTTGCCACTGTTGGCGAACCACCGCCGTTTATGTGACCGTATGCAACGGACAATTGTATTTCTGCGTTGTTAGCAGGAACTGCCGGATTTAAGTTATATACATCATAATAGAACTCACCAGAAACATCCTTCTGAATACTAGATGTAAATGCAGTGGTTAGACTACCAGTTTCATCGGGTGACCACAAACCTGTTGTTATTTCCGTGGATAGCACTGGGGTAAAGTCTCTACCTTCTCCACTAAATCCTGTGAATATTGTCATAAAATATCCTTATCTAATTATGATACTGTAATTGTTGCTGATGCGGTAGCGCCAGTTTCTTCACCAAATACAGTAATAGTAGTTGATCCTGTTTTTCCTGTAATTCTCTTGAATGTAAACAATGTCTTTGGTGCTCCTGCTGTACCACCATCAAATGTTAACGTAATAGAACCGTTTGCGTTGATTGCACTTGGGGTGTTTAATACTGCACCAGTAGTTGCATTATTTGCTCGAATTTCAAATAGATTTGCATTTGCAACAATCAATACATACTTTTCTTCAAATTGAGGATTTGTTGAAATTAAAGGACTATATGCGGTGTTGGTTGATGTCAACGTACCGTTATTTAATCCATTAAGTGTGGGAATTCTTACAATACCACCATCAATGAATGGAGCGCCAACTTCATCTAACGACAACAACTTGTATCTCATAATTTGTTGTTCGTCTGGTGTTGCTTCTAATACTGGCATATTTTCAATAACATACCCATAATAATCTGAACCCTCTGGGTGAGCGGTATTGTATAAACCGTAATCGATTTCATCATCTGCTACCGCAAATTTTGTAATTCTTAATCCATCTGCACTGGTACCTTGTTCTGCTAATAATTCACGACCACGGTTGGTCAGAATAGCATCAACGGTAATGGTTGCCTTGTTTAAATATCCCATAATTCCTTTTCTCCTGAAATGTTTCCACTTCTATAAGTATAAAGTATTTTTATTTACGTCCAATTATTGGCCATTGGCTTGTCCAGTATTTGGGGCGTCTACAGATCCATCATCATTAGTATCAAAATTACCGTCTAAATCTTCTACTATCGCAGAAGTCTTTGGGGTGAAATTGATTGTTATTGGATTAGTACTTTCTAACAACTGGTCTGGCATGACCAACGTACCGTTTTTAAGTCGGCGTGGTAATACTCTTCCAATTCTATTATTTGGATCCGTGACATCTGGCGGACAACCCTCTGGGCAATATACCAATCTACATCCTTTGTAACTCTTTCTGAGGGTAGCTACGTTATTTGTTCTTGTGAACTTATAATGACGAGGTAAGTACCCTAATGGAACTAGATTTGCTGGTTCGTATTCAAAGTAATTTAATACGATATTAGAAGTTATGTCACTTGCACCAACATTATCCACTGTATAATATATAGTGGATTCGTCGGTTTGTATCAAGGTGTACGGGAAAACTTCTCCATATTCATCCAATAATCCATCAAATAATACGTTTGCAGATAACGTCGGTACGATTGCAAATGATCTAGTTAAGTCATTAGCCTGATCAGTTTGTGTCTTGTATAATCGTAGTCGTAATCCGCTTGTCCCTTGCGCTCTAAATAATGATAAGATGTTTGCAATATTCAATACACCTTGATATGGTGTTGATGTGGTGTATGTTCGCAATGGAATAGTAAGTTCATGACGACCTGGATAATCTGTCAATCTACTTGGATCAATCAATGTGATACTTGCCAATTCCTTTTCTGCAGCAGAACGTAGATCACCAATTGGAATATTTAACTTTGCTCTGTAGTTTTGTTTTCTGAATATTGCTTCTTTTGTTTTTACCAGTACCGATGGGAACCAGTATAATCCAGAGTTTTTGTGAAAGTATGTAGTTGCACCCGTATCATTAAAATCCGATGTCGGACCAATTGCATAATATGGTGTTTGAGTATCTTGTTCGGTTGCTATTCTGTAGATAGACGAAGTGAACGATTGTCGTAATCCTAAATATGGGTTTCTTCCGTATCCAGTTTGACTTATAATTGATGATTCTTGCTCAATTGCGGCATCAAGGAATCCTACCGAACTTGCATTATAATCAAAGAACGATGAGGACGCAAATGATGCAGAAATATTTGCCTTTCCTACTTTTTGTATCCCTCTTCTGAATACTGGTAGATCCGTTGGTATTGTACTACTTACTGGACCCACACTACTGGTTGCTATATAAAACGCATCTAGTGTGCCTACCCCAGTATCACTTAGGAAAGATGATGTCAAGCGTTGTGTACCCCATTGTTGTAATGGAGCACCAAAACTCATGGTTGTACTACTGGACGGGAATACGTCTTTTTGTAAATTGTATAGTGCTAAGAAGTCATACGCACCGACATTGATTGAACTGGTGAGTAGTACGCCGTTCGAAATACTAGAAGATGACGATACAAATGTATCAAATAATCTTGTATTTCTACCATCTACTCTAAATGCCTTTTGTATTACTTGCTTACGTCTTTCAAGAATTGGTGATTCGATTACTACACCATCAACTAATGTAGTACGTGCAGGAACAGCAGTTTGAATGTATTCGGTTGGTCCTTTTGTTGCATTACGGAAGAATCTAATATAATCATTTACATTGATTTCTTCGTTATAATATTCCAAGAAGAAATCAAAGATTTCGTCTAGTTCTGTGTATTTTCCATTTTGATATTTTCTTGGACTTCCAATCAGATAATTTACGTCAAGTGAATCACCCATACTACGCAACATCGTTTGGTTTACGAAGTCAGTTGGTGATAATGCAAATTGTGTATACTCTAATCCACCAACATATTGCTTATCTTGTATGGGTTTAATACTATCAGTTGCTGATAAATTTTGTACTCCATCCGAATCGATAAAATTGTCACCAAATGTCGGTGCTGCGGCAACTGTTACCTTCTTATTAGAGAACATAGTTGCACCAACAATTGGAGTGAATTGTTTGATAGTACGAACTATTCTAGTATATGATGCAGTAGTAAATCCAATTGCAGGTAGATTTTGTAATAATGATGCACTTACATATGGTGTTTCATTAGTTGCCGATGAAGTAATAGAAGCATACTTTTGACTAAATGATAAGTCCACATACAGACTTGTATATGATGATGAATAATTTGCTCCGTAGTATGAGCCAGGATCATATGCTTGCTTGATAAAATTATCTACTGATATATTTTCACCCCACACACGTACATCATCTACAATACCATCAAAGTTACCCCTTTTTATAGAACCAGTACCATTGATATATATGAACGTAGAATTCCATTGTGGGATACTTGGGCCGCCCCAATTAATTGAGCAGGACTCTTGATGTAATATTTGGTCCCCATCGGTTTGAACTATTACTAAATCTTGTGATGCACTACGTAACATGATATGTGTGTAGACGTCGGCAAACAATGGGAAATAACTACTTGATACAAATGTATTTAGACTTCCATCAACTATTTCTATACGTCCATAATCTTTTGTTTGTGGCTCTATTGTAAAATAGGAGGTAAGTCCTCTACTTGATGATGGATTTTTTGCATCAAACTTTACAGAAGATCCAGTAAGAGGTACTAATTCAACAGCCCAATTACCAGTTACGGTATTATCGTTGGCACTTAATATAGAACTTCTACGTGTTGTATCTGGTAAGAACCGTACTTGTAGACTTGATGCACTAAACGAGGATGACACGAATGGAAGTTGGATACTACTACTGACTGACCCCGTAACACGAAGTGCATATACTGCTTCATCAGACTTTATGTAATTATCTGCTGCTGCATATGTCGATTCCTTAACTTGTAGTAATGGAGAGCTTACCCCATATGTGTTTAATACCGCATCTACACCGGTACGAGTACCTTTTATTTTTCGTAGATAGACCGAACTATGAAGAAAACGTTTCCATGTTTCTGCCACAAATCCTCTTGCACCTTCTCCATCATATAATGAAGAAACTAACGACTGCAATGATTCGAGTGAATATGCGTTCGGTAGGTTAAGTCCAAACGATTTAGCAACTTCATAGGTTTGGTCCATCGACAAATCTTCAAATGGAGCAGGATTCGTAGAATAGATTTGTGAAAACTGATCAACATATACTTTGAGATTATCCATTACGTGCCCAAACATCTGAATAAACGTAATAAACTCTACAGAATTTTCATCTTTTTGGATGTATTCTGGTAAATGTTTTACTAAATAATTTGGATTGAATTCATCAAATCGTTGTGCAATTGCACTTTGAGTTACATACCAACTTACAACATTTTCATATGAAAGAGGAGTCATACTTGCGTCTTTTGGCCATGACCCCGTAGAGTTATATTCTACTCCGTTGTCGGCATAATAAGCACTTGCTGAATATGCATTGGATTGTGATGCAAAATACAAATATTGTTCATATGGATCAAGATTACGTTTGATGTATTCTTTTTCTAATGCTAACTTACGTTCTCCTGCATTACTACTCGATACACTAATTGACGATGAATATGATTGTATTTTATTAAGTTTATTTACGAATGCGTTTAATCTGGCTTGTGCAGAACCGAATGTCACAAAGTTGTTATAATCAGAAAAATCTATGTTTAATTCGGATGAATTGAAGTCCGATGTATACCATCGATTAAACGTTCTATCATCATAGGATATCGCACTGCCGGTTATTACCCCAGATGATCCTGTTATTAATTGTAGCGATGTAAGTGTAACATCTTTTACTGTTTGGCTCTTAACATTAAACTTACCTACATCTGTATTCAACGGACGTAAGAATGGGGTGGTGTCTTCTGCGGGTAATAATTGGAAATCTGCGGTATCAATTACTGGCTTTGCAATATCTCGAAAAATAGAAGCACTTTGATATAATGCAATAGTTCCGTCTAACGGATTTGTTAATTTTAATTGTATAGATGCAGAATCAGATGGTACAGAGCGCCACGATTCGACAAGATATTGTTTGTCATTACCAAAATTGATTACCGTTTTGTATTCACGGTCAGCATCAAAAAATTGTAAAGTTTTTAATCTAATTAATGTGTTACTTGCCGATAATATTGCACTGGCTAATGGAACTTCTAAATTTTGAATAGATACAGATATTACACCATACGTTCCTATTGTTCTACTTGCTTCATCTGTTCCAGTAACAACTTGTGTAGGTGGGTCTTCTGCAAGTCCGCTTGTTCTTGCCAAGATACCACTTAATAAAGTAATCCAATCATTTATTACTCTTGCACATTTATCTCTGGATTTAAACCTACTATCTCCTTTTCTTGGTATGTCGTAATCTCTGCTGTATTGAGAAAACCAACCACCTGCACCTCTACCTGTTGCTTCGGATGGTACTGTTGAATTTTTGAAGATTATTCCACGGAGCTTTTCTTTAGTGTAAAAAACTATACTTTCTTCGTCTGTTGCAGTACCATATTGTCGGTCGATGTCATTTAAACCTGCGCCAGAAAGATTAGAAATTTCTTGGTACAAGGCTCTCATATCAGTGAGTTTTCCTTGTATAGATGCCTCTGATACTAATATTTTATCTGAATTACTTGACAATACACCAAAAGGATTTCCTAACCCCCGCACACCTCGTAGCGCAGTAGGTTTTTTATATCTATCGTCTAACGTATTTACTATAATATCTGCCATTATATTCTCGTATTAAGCAAATGTGTCTTGTCTTCCACCACCCGCATCACCACCGCGAGGGTCGGCACCGCCGCCGCCACCGCCGCCACCACCGCCGCCGGCGACGCTGACGCTCCCAACCGCCGGTGTAACAGTAACCAAAGAAGATGTTACTGCAACTAAATTAAATTTAATATCATATGTTTGTATAGAAACAGGTAACGTATTATAATTTGTAGTATTCAATTGTACTATGATGTTTGCAGAATTTATATTTGAACCAGTTTTTGGTGGTAACGTTAGTGGAGCAGATGGTGTTATAGTTGTGTTACCCACCGTAAATGACAATTCCTGTATACTACCCGTAGGAAATAATCTGATACCAAATGCATCTGAACTGTTTGAGACAAATATATTGACTGTAGGAATAGATGTATCTACATACTTTGTAAAGACTCGGTTTGCATTAGCCCCACTGACAAAGAACGAATTTAAAAGAGTAGTTGATGATATGGTCATTGGTTATTCTCTCCGTCGGACGAGACGACTCGAATGTTCGCGTCAACAACACGCTGTACACGCTGTACACGCTGTTCATCGGCGGCTTTCCGGCGTTCCACGCTGGCAACTTCTACTTTGTTTATTGTAACTTCTGGTCCTACCTGTGCTTGATCTTTTACCGCTTTACTTAAACTCGAAGATACAATTGCATAAAAAATTGTATCTGTTACTCTGGTTGTTTGGTTTAGTTGCGTTGCTAAGGACGCAGATGCGTAATTATATGTTCCATTAAGTATTGCTTGTGTAGTATTTTTTATACTTGCTGTAAATGTTGGAAGTGTACTTGGGTTGTTTAATGCGGTAACTGTTGTAACTGGTAAAAATTGTTCTACAATATCAAAAGTTAATGCTGTTTTTTCTGTTGGTATATTGGGATTTAAACTTTGTGATTGATTACAGATATATTTTAACGCATCTAACGCCCATTGTGCATTTATTTGTGGTGATGCAAAGGTAGTGAGTAAACTAGCACTTTGTGGAGTTTTATATTGTGGTGCAAGTTTGACTTCAACCTCAGTTCGTGACGGTGAAATTCTATTTAATATCAACGAACTTGTTGTTGCATTTCCAATTTCTGGTAAGTAAAAATTAAGAACTACTTCAAATCGACCATCGGGAACTTCTATAGAAAGTGGTAACTTGGAAAAATCTATAAATACTAATCTACGTGAAGTACCATCTGAGTATTGTAATGTAGTTACTGTAAACAATCTTGGCTCTACTTGATTATCAATCTTTGTATTAAAGACAACACTATTATTTGCAAGTGAGTATAATGTAATTTCTACAATAAATATTTCTGGAAATGATGCTGGTATTTCTGTTTCCAATAAATTATCTAATGGATTTGATATAATTCTAGATACAGAAAACTTATTATACGAATCTTTTAATCGTGCTATATTTGTTTCGTAGTTAAAAGTATTGGCCATTATAATGCACTCAATTCTAGAAAGGATTTATTTACAGTTTTTTTCCAAGTTTCATAATCAATTTTTTCTACGTATACTGGTGTATAATGTGTTGCGCCAGTTGTTTCCAACGAATCAACATACACAGTTATTTCACTTAATGCATTATTCAACTTAACACTTTCAGTTGCATATGACGCAGTAAGGTCTGTTAAAGATACTCTGATATCGACGGTATCTTTTTCCTTTACTGCTTTTTTGTCAGGATTAATTGAACCCGATAGTAAAACGTATTGTGTAGTCATTAGTATGAAGTGTGTGCTTCGTCAGTGATGGTAAATTGTGTATCCAAATCTATTGTTTTAACGTATTGACCTTGATTTACTTTTATCTTTACGTTATAAAATCTGCCGCAATATAATGGCGATGTGTCTAATACGATATATGACCCAGAAGCATCACAATGAATCTTTGAATATTCGTCAAACGGTACAATTACTACGTCTGCTTGTGAATCTATAATAGAATAATATGACGATGTTGGAAGATAGTATTTGTTCTTATATCGTAATACACTATCAAATGATTTTAATGGATACGAATCACGGACAACTAAATCTATTCTTGAAACATCTCCCTTGGTATAATACGGAGGTATATTACTTGGTATTACTTTCATCTTTAAGTTTGATGGAGTAGGTAATAATGAACCAGTAATAAATGTTTGGTCATCCCATGCTATTTCTAACGTTGGTTGATGTATAGTATGTGTTTGTGTTGAGAAAAATTTAACATTACCACGGTTGTCTTCGTCTTGTTCGTCCTCAGTTGGAAACTTAACCACTAATCCATAGAATGTATCTTGTAATGATTGACTTACAATAGGACGTAATATACTTGTGACATCAACTCGTACATCTTGTATTGGGTACGATGACATACTGATACTTGCCGATGTGGTGTTGGTTATGAAATCTCCTCCTGCCGTACTCCACGAAACGTGTGGGGTACATTGATTCCATGTTGCGCCGTCACTAACATTCTCTACATCTTGGTAAAAGAATCCACTACCTTCTTCCCATGAACGAGAAACTGGATAGATTATTAATCCTTGATTGCGTTTTATTTCTGATGCTCTTGCAAGACGTAAATTTAGGTAATAATCTGCGTTTATATTTACACTTGCCGTCGTAGGTAAATCAAACTTAATTAATCCTCTAACTGACCCTGTTGCGTAGTCGGCAGAAGAAGTAACACCTAAATTAGTGATGTTAATTACTTTACCTACTTCCAATATTTCGTCTAACCCACTATTATTGTTTGGGTACGCTTGATACAAACTGGCGTCTTGACTGGCGGTTAATATCTTTCTCATTGGGTAGCGTTTCCTATAATGTCCGTGTCTGGATAACGTAACTCAAATATACTTGGGTCTAAACTTGGATAGATTACATTATCAGTGGTTGCCTTATCTATATCGTATCTATATGGTTGATAATCTAATCCATCCTTGAATAAATACTTATTGAAAATTTGTATATTTGTGACGTTTTGTACGCCTTCTACGGAACCAATTCTATAACTTAAATCTGATAATAGTATAGGTTGATTTATTGCCCAGTTATCTATATTAAAATAATCTTGTACTGCGTCAATACTACGGGCAAGTACATCACGCATATTATAATTTTTAAATACCGTAATACTGAAGTTTACTCCTACGTTGATTATAAATGCGTCAAGAATATTAATATCATCCGTGAGTATTCTGTATTGTTCGATATATCGTGCTAAATTTTCTTTTGTTATTGAATTCAGTCTGGTTAGTTTCTTGTTTTTATTATACCCCAACGTATAGAGATTTACTGCACTTGGGTTGACAGGATTTTCTACGAAATTACCATCTACATTCTTCAATATTAAGTTAATTTGTTCGTCCTTGACCGCATATGCTTTTGCAACAGTACCATATCTTGTTGGCATTGCGTATGTTCTAACTACATAATCTTCGGAAGTGACTACTCTGTTTTGTGCGTTAAAGAATGCAAGTGCATTTTCACGGGTTTCGTCTAATGTTTCACCGGAACCACCACCAGTTGCAGGATTTGGGTTTGTGATTAATGCTGTAGTCAATATTGCTTGAAATGTTCCTTGCTGACTGGTGGTGAATCGTTGTATATCATTATTAACAATAAGATTATCTATATTGACAATCGTATTTGCATTACAGTTTGATGAGATACCACCACCAATCAAATAAGTAACAGTTAATGTAGTATTAGATGGTGCAACCCCATATGCAGCACTGTTTAGAAAATTAAAATTGTTAAGAGCAGTATTACCAACGGTACCTGTCACAAGATTACCATATTGATTGGTTCCAACTTGTCGAGAATCAATTAATACATCGTAATCTGAGTCGTTCGTTTCACCAGAACCGAACACCATTTCTAAATTAAAATCTTTGTTTATTCTGGTTACAAATCTACGTGGTACTTTTCTAAGTTTTAATCCACGGGGAGGACGAATTCCACCTTCTCCATCGGTGTTTAGTACTACGTCATCCATGATTACATCTTGTGCTAAATAATCTACTTCATACCATTCGTTACTTGATGTATCGGTAACATTTAAAATTCCAATTACGTTTGTATCAGTAATTATTTTTTTTGTAAATTTTTCTGCGCTACCAAACGAGAATGTAGTAGTTTTTTCTGTTGCACCTAATAACAAACATTCTTTTTTAACTAAAAAATTAAGAGGATTGCCTGACCCATCAAACTGATTAATTACATACTCTTCATCGGTTATATCTGCAAAATTTACAGGTTCCATCAATCTGAATTGCACTCGTTGATCATCATTAGTACTAAATGTGGAACCATCAGAAATGTTAGGTAAATATGTTGGGTCTGGAATGTAAACACTACCAGATAATATTGCAGGAATTACAAACGTTAATTCTGCGTTAGTGGTTGATGGAGAGTTTAATTTTGGTTTATATCCTAAGAATTGAGCAATACTAACAATATTATCTTGTTGTTCTGCATATGCCATTAAGTTTTCTTTAAATGCATTATCGATGTAGAATGACAACACATCACCAAGATATGATGCCATCTCAATAAACATCATACCAGGTGATGCTTCATTGAAATCTGCATACGTATTTGGATAATACGCTTTTGTAAATTCTATAAAATTCTGTCTAAAATCGGTAAATGTTTTAGAGACATAATTTATCTGCTTTACATTTGGCCGAGGTTGAATTTTAATCGGTTGGTTGGTTGCCATCTATAGCTCCAAAATTATACAGAAACGGTGATACTATCCGTTACGTTTGGGTTATTTCTAAATCTATATGATACTGTGATATCTACTTGATTTGGTGCTCTATCCAAATTTTCAACTTTTAATTCTATTACTTCAAGAAATGGCATCCACCGTTCTGTTGCACTTACTACTGCAAATCTCACCGTTTCTAACATATCTTGTGTAATATTTTCAAATAACATATTATGTATGTCGCACCCAAATTCAGGTTGCATTAAACGTTCTCCCTTTTTTGTCAAAATTAAATTCTTATAGTTGGATTTAATTTGCTCAAAAACAGTAGAGGATTGCGCAAAATATCCTGTGTTACCTCGTTGTAATGGTAGGGTTACTCCGACATACTGCTGTGCCATCTTAGTTACTCAATCCCATTTTTTTCATCAATGCACTATAATCCTTGTTGATTGCATTTACAGTTGCCTTAACTGTTGGATCGTCTGGACGAACCCCATCAGGAAGTTGAACATTTGTTGGTGCTAAATTTGCAGTAGTAGCGGTAATAGTATCACCAAGTTTTTCCAATCCCATAAGTGCAGCCAGTTTACCTCTATCTAACTTAGGCTTTGGTGCTTGCTTGGTAGTGGTTTCTTGTAATGACTTGATTTCTGATACTGCTTTGCTAAGGATTTCTGGTAAAACTTTACGTACTTCTTCTTCCACAGTTTCTTTAACCAGTTCCTTAACATATGCTCTAAATAATGCCTTATCCATATTACCTCCTCTTATACAAATGTCGGTGCATCTTCTAATGCTTTTGCTTTTTCATTTTGTAACTTACTAATTGCGTCCTGCCGTTGTCGTTCTAACTCTTCAAGTTTCATCATGATATATTCTTTTATTTCACCAGGACTTGGTATAGTAAGTGTTGGTATCGGTGGAACAAGTGACTCTACTATTGCAAGTACTTCGTCTGGAAGTTCTGGTACTTGTTGTGAATTAATAAGGACATCGTTAGTTTTATTTACCACATCATGTAACTTTAACAATTCGTCCCTCACACATTGTAAGTCAGGTATTCCATTTGGTCCAATAAATTTTGCCAATAAACCATTAATCACTTCTTGTGAAAATGCTAAATCTATCAATGTAAATACTGCAGCACTGGATGCATTTGCTTGTGCGACCAATGCTTGTAACTGTGCCGTCTGTCCTGCTATTGCTCCCTGCGCCGTTGCTACCCCTGCTGCGATACCTGCGTTCAACTGTGCGGTGAGTGCGGCAGTTTCACCACACGATATACAGGTGGGATCGAGATTTTGAGGTAGACTCAGTGGCGCGGTCATGTGTTGACTTTGGAGACGAAGTTATTTCTACTATTAAATGTTGCCGATTGTGGATTTACAGGTGTTCCTAATGCTAATCTAAGTTGTGTTAATGCTTGTACAAATGGTTGTGGATTTAGTGTGGCAATTGATTTAGGTATTTCTACGATAAATGCGTCCATTAACTCCTGTAACCATAAT
>Ga0194115_10004967_pt1 | contig 14029 bp, 5 predicted proteins | sample TA2MahsurfametaG_3_FD_148656 | JGI IMG/M metagenome (GOLD analysis project Ga0194115, IMG submission 148656) | Freshwater microbial communities from Lake Tanganyika, Tanzania - TA2015002 Mahale S4 surface | ecosystem: Environmental > Aquatic > Freshwater > Lake | place: Tanzania: Lake Tanganyika...
ATTAGATGGAGTCTCATAAACTTTTGCTCCTATTGTTCCAATTGAACCTGTTATACTATTTTTAAATGCGTTTGCCATTAATTTTTATTTTTTATCCTAATGCTATTGCAAATGCTATAGCCGAATCTAAAACATTTACATTATCTACTAAATATCCACCTGTAGTCAAATTAATAGAACCTGTTACAATTTGTGAACCACTTACTCTCAATCTACTTGTTACAGTCAAATCTGCAAAGGTAGCTTGTTGTACTTCAATTGTTCCTTTAAATGAACCTGTTATTGAACCTGTAAAAGAACCACTCAAATCCGCAAATGCATTTATTTTGTCTTGCGTTATTGAACCTGAAAATATTGGACTGTGGATTACCATACACTCATTAGTTTCTTTTTAGTATAAATATAGAATTCACCCATTTAAGGTTTTACAGGCCATACTATACTAAAAGGATTTGATTGATTTGTAACATCTCTTAATTGTTGTCTATATAATTGCCAATTATTTTTGATTACATTTTGGATATCACCTAATTGTGTCCAATCACAATCTTTCAATAATTCATTTCTAATTTCTCGTATTTCACTCCATTTATTTTCTATTCGTAAATTAATTTCAGAATTAGAAGCATCGGTTTGAACCCAATTCTGATAATATACCCCATCAATTAATATTGGAGTATCTTCCGAAATATTTTTTGTATAATCGTTTGGTTTTGGAGTTTTTCTAACTTCATAAATATTAAATTCAGCCATTACCGATTCTGTAATTTCAGATGGAAAACTTACATTTGGGTTATCCTGTTTTAAATTATTAATTGTATAAGGATAAGTTACTACATTATTTTTAATTTTTATATACATAATTATTTAAAATTTGCTGGTATAGAGGCGAAGTTTGATAATCCTGTACAATTTCTAAATGCCGCTGTACCTGATGGTGTTGGTGTTCGTAACCACAAAGTTGGTGCAGTTCCTGTTAAAGAATTTGCTGTTGTAGTCATATTGTAAATATTATTAAAAATAGTTACATTTGTATTATATGTAAATTGTAATACATTTGTCAAATTCCTACAGTTTCTAAAAGTACCTGAAAAGTTTGTTGCATTTATATTTTGGTCAAACAAATCAGATGGCACACTTGCTAAATTTGTACAACTAAAAAAAGTTGATGCAAAAGAAGTTGCATTTACTACATTATCAAATAGTCCGGATGGAACTGTAGTAATTTGTAAACAAGATGAGAATGTATCTGAAAATGTTGTAGCATATGTTGAATAATCAAAAATATCCGCTGGTATGGATGAAATACCTGTAGCTCTAAATGATGATGCAAATGATATGACTTCATTTAAACCAGTATATCCACCAACTGCACTTAATGCTGCACTGCCGGGTAAGATTGATAAATTATTACATCCATAAAAATCAAACGTTCTTAACCCAACAATTCCCCATTGTACAATTTCAGTTATTAAGGTCCTAATTGCAGAATTATTATTAACTTTAAAGCCAGGCATAAATCCACTTATGGTTATTATATATTCGCCAGCTGAAGCATATGTGTGAATTCTGGCTGCATCAGTAGATGATGTAATACTTCCTGAACTAGTCCCATCACCCCAATTAATAACTATATTTGGTGTAAGAGCACCATAATCAACAAGTGGTAAGGTAAATACAGCTCCAGATGTAACACTTACTTTTATTTTCATTGGAAAAGATTCACCACTATCTGAAGGTATTAATTTTCTTGCTATACTCATAACTTTTATTTTTAACTAAGATTTTTTCCTACTACAAATCCATAATATGTTGTACCACCATTAAATGTAAAGAATGTTAAAACATCAGTACCGGCGGATGTTAATATTGGAGCGGTTCCACCTACCCAATCAATAGAAGCTGGCCATGTAATTGAATATGCACCAGCGTTTACAGTTGTAAGTGTAAATCCAAATGCATTTGATGCTGGTGCACCCGTATATGTAATTGTTGCAGCTGTATTGAATTGTCTTCTGAAATTATTTCCTAAAGACAAATCTATTGAGACACTACCACCAGTACCATAATCATAATATGTTTCTCTATATGTTGTTGCTGATATAAATGTTGTAGCTGAAACAGATGTTGATACTGTCACATTTCCTGTAACATTCAAAATAGTACCATCAAATGTTAAATTTGATTCTACAATGCCTGAAGAAGGTGTAACTTGATATGTTATTAAACCATTATCAGTAGCTCCACTTAATATAAATCCATTTGTACCTGATGTTCCTGAAGTCACACTTTGTGCAGACGTACCCGATGTGCCAGCTTGCCCAGATGTTCCGCCGCTACCCGCAGTTCCAGTAGTACCTGATGTAAAGCCGGGAGGGGTTGTGCCAGAACTTCCTGATGTGCCAGTGATTCCATCAGTACCAGATGTACCTGATGTAAAGCCGGGAGGGGTTGTGCCAGAACTTCCTGATGTGCCACTAAATCCATCAGTACCAGATGTACCTGATGTAAAACCAGGTGGAGTTGTACCTGACGTTCCAGATGAGCCTGTCGAACCTGTAGGCCCTTGCATTCCCGAACTACCGCTTGTGCCACTACTTCCGAATAATGTACCATCTAATCCCGATGTGCCAGCTGAACCTGTTGTGCCATTAGTACCACTAAATCCTGAACTTCCAGAACTTCCTGTTATTCCTGATGTGCCATTACTACCGCTACTTCCTGATGTGCCGCTACTTCCAAAATATGTACCATCTAAGCCGCTTGTACCAGCTGAGCCAGTAGTTCCTGTTGAGCCGCTTGTACCGTTAGTGCCTGAACTTCCTGATGTGCCACTTGTGCCGCTACTTCCACTACTTCCAAAGAATGTTCCATTCAATCCAGATGTACCAGCTGATCCTGTTGAGCCACTTGAGCCGCTACTACCTCCAGTTCCTGTTGAGCCACTTGAACCGCTAGTTCCTGATGAGCCGCTTGTTCCGGATGAACCAAAAAATGTTCCATTTAAACCGGATGAGCCAGATGTTCCCGATGAGCCGCTTGTACCTGCTGTTCCTGCTGAGCCGCTAGTTCCGGCTGTGCCATCAGTACCACTTAGTCCTGAACTTCCTGAACTTCCAAAAAATGTACCATTTAATCCAGATGTTCCTGATGATGCTGACGTGCCACTTGTACCGCTACTACCTGCTGTCCCAGATGAGCCGCTACTTCCTGATGAGCCACTACTTCCGAAGAATGTTCCGTTTAATCCTGATGTGCCAGATGTTCCATCAGTTCCTGTTGAGCCGCTTGTACCATTAGTAGCAGAACTTCCTGATGTACCAGCTGAGCCACTTGAACCGCTACTTCCAAAGAATGTTCCATTCAATCCAGATGTACCAGCTGATCCTGTTGAGCCACTTGAGCCGCTACTTCCTGATGTTCCAGTTGTGCCGCTGCTTCCTGATGTTCCCGTTGTGCCACTGCTTCCGAAAAATGTACCATTTAAACCACTTGAGCCGCTAGTTGCGCTAGTTCCGCTTGAGCCGCTTGTACCGCTAGAGCCGCTACTGCCTGAAGTTCCTGTTGTACCACTACTTCCAAAAAATGTACCATTTATTCCTGATGTACCAGCAGAACCTGTACTTCCTGATGAGCCGCTACTTCCTGAAGTTCCTTCGGTGCCGCTTGTGCCGCTAGAACCTGCCGTTCCAGCTGAACCGGTTGAGCCGCTACTTCCAAAGAATGTTCCGTTTAATCCAGATGTTCCTGCGGATCCTGTTGTGCCGCTACTTCCTGATGAGCCGCTTGAGCCTCCTGAGCCTGATGTTCCTGCTGTACCACTTGAGCCGCTACTTCCAAAGAATGTTCCGTTTAATCCTGATGTTCCTGCAGAACCTGTACTTCCTGATGAGCCGCTACTTCCTGATGTTCCGCTTGAGCCACTTGTGCCATCAATACCACTTGTTCCGCTTGAGCCGCTTGAGCCTGCTGTGCCAGAAGTTCCTTCTGAACCTGTTGTGCCGCTACTACCGCTACTTCCGCTAGTGCCATCAGTTCCACTTGTGCCATCAGTACCGCTTGTGCCGCTACTTCCTGATGTGCCTTCTGATCCTGTTGTGCCGCTTGAACCAGCAGTTCCGCTCGTGCCAGCAGTTCCGGTTGTGCCATCAGTACCACTACTGCCGCTTGAGCCTGAGCTTCCTGAAGTTCCTTCTGAACCTGTTGTGCCAGATGAGCCGCTACTTCCTGATGAGCCACTGCTTCCGCTTGAACCATCAGTTCCTGTTGTGCCAGAAGAGCCCGAGCTTCCGCTTGTACCCTCTGAACCTGTTGTGCCACTTGAACCTGTTGTGCCACTACTTCCTGACGAGCCGCTTGTTCCGCTTGTTCCAGAAGTTCCTGATGAGCCACTACTTCCTGATGAGCCGCTACTTCCTGTTGTACCGCTTGTTCCTGCTGTTCCTGACGAGCCGCTTGAACCGCTTGTGCCAGCAGTTCCTGACGAGCCGCTTGTTCCTGACGTGCCCGAAGATCCTGTTGTACCGCTACTTCCCGATGACCCGCTTGTGCCGGACGTTCCAGATGAGCCATCAGTTCCAGATGTTCCCGAACTTCCTGACGTGCCTGCTGAGCCTGTTGAACCAGAACTTCCTGAGCTTCCTGAGCTTCCGCTTGTGCCAGCTGTTCCTGACGTACCGCTTGTGCCAGAAGTCCCGCTAACTCCATCAGAGCCTGACGTGCCGCTTGTTCCGCTTGTGCCTGCTGTTCCTGACGTGCCGCTTGTTCCGCTTGTGCCGCTTGTGCCGCTTGAGCCGCTTGAACCACCAGTACCAGCTGTTGCTGAAGATCCTGATGTGCCACCACTTCCGCTACTTCCTGATGTTCCTGATGAGCCACCAGTTCCTGTACTACCTGAACTTCCACCACTACCAGATGTGCCTGCTGTTCCACCACTTCCTGACGAACCTGATGTGCCTCCGCTGCCTGACGTGCCAGAAGTTCCTGATGATCCTGACGTGCCGCTTGTACCTGCTGTTCCACCACTTCCTGATGAGCCGCTTGAGCCAGATGTTCCACCACTTCCTGATGAGCCGCTTGAGCCAGAACTTCCTGATGTGCCACTTGAGCCGCTAGTTCCTGATGTTCCGCTTGTGCCTGCTGTTCCTGACGTGCCGCTTGTTCCGCTTGTGCCGCTTGAGCCGCTTGTTCCTTCTGAACCTGTTGTTCCGCTAGAGCCGCTTGAGCCAGAACTTCCTGACGTGCCGCTTGTGCCGCTTGTACCAGAACTTCCTGATGTGCCGCTTGTTCCTGATGTTGCGCTTGTACCGCTACTTCCTGATGAGCCGCTGGTTCCTGACGAGCCGCTAGTTCCTGATGAGCCGCTGGTTCCTGACGTACCACTTGAGCCACTACTTCCTGCTGTGCCGCTTGAGCCGGATGTTCCTGTAGTCCCGCTTGTGCCGGATGTGCCATCTAAACCGCTACTTCCACTACTTCCGCTGGAGCCACTACTTCCAGATGATCCTGACGAACCAGATGTTCCTGATGTGCCGGCTGTGCCATCAAATCCTGATGTGCCGCCTGTTCCGGAAGAACCTACAGCTGCTGCAACGTTTCTTCTTTCTAATCTTTTTGTTGATTCATTCCATATTACAACTTCATCTGAAGAACCTGTTGGTAAATTATTTAATTGTAATCTACCATTTGTAATTATACTTCCACTAACTCCTAAACTTCCACTAATTACAAGCGATGCGTTTATTGTTTGGTCAGTATTAATTTGTAGGAATGATGATGTATCGGATGATGGTGTATTTAATGCAAATAGAGCAAATGATGCTGTTCTTGCAAATGCTATGCTATCCATTCCCAAAGGTCCATCAACATCAGATGAAAGTACATAAGATGCAGTTTCCGATGATTGTGCCGCTCCACCATTTATAGTTACTAATACACCATCTGAACCAGATGATACTACATCTACACCAGAACCACTAAAGTTAATTTTGGCAACTTGTGTTTTCGTTAAAGAACCCGTATGGAAAATTCGTAATTCAGTTCCACCCCCACCACCATTTAGTGCGTGAGATGCGGTTAATGCGTATGAAGCACTTACAGCCCCAAACACACTCATTGATGATGTTTGACTATTTAATACATAAGCTCCTGCACTTGCTAAAGATGCAGATAATGCTACTAATGATGCTGAATCAAATCCAGTTACAGCATCTGCTAAATCTGCCCTAACTGCATGGGATGCTGAAAGTACAGTTCCGAATACTCTATCACCTTGAATTGTACCACTTATTAAACTACCACCACTACCAATTACAACGTGGCCAGATGTTAATCCAGCAAATAAAATTTGTATGGTATTTTCGTTTATTGATTTAACTGTACCAGGTATGATTTGGTCTTCTGAACCTGTTGCGTAAACTTGAACCATAGGATATAAAATTCCTAAGTTGTGTACAACAGTTAAATTACTTACGTTACTAAATGATACAGTTTCAGTTAATGATGTTTCGGGTTGTGGAATGAAATAACCCTGCCCTTCATTATATCTTAATACTTGGTACTCTGCTGATGCAGTTGGACCAACTCCTTGGAAATTATATGTACCCAAGAATGAACCTGTGAATAGTGGTGAAAATATTATTGAACTACCAGTTATTTTATTTGCTCTTAAATTATTATCTACATAAGAATCTCCATATACAAATGATGATGTATTTACTACAAATCCTTTATCAGGAGAAATAGATGCGGTAGCTGAGCCACTCTTTAATATAAATGTTTCAAATGATAAGTTAGCAATATTAATATTTGTTAAACCACTACCATCTCCTACAAATGAAGAACCACTTTGTGCAACAACATTACCACCACTTACAAATATAGAACCGCTAACCTCTAATGAACCCGAAAATATTTTTACACCTCTATTAATAACAAGTCCTTTATCTGGGGAAATTACAGCCTCTGCAGAACCAGATTTGATTCTATCTAATTGAAGGTCTTGCAATGCTTGTGCAGGAATATTAAATAATCCACTACCATCGCCATCATAACGTGCCGAAGTTATTGGAGTGCTTACATCTAAGGTATCTATTCTTTGTATTGTTCTTGAAGATCCTGATTGAATTCTATCTAATTGTAAGTCTTGGAGTGCAGATGCAGGAATATTAAACAACCCACCACCATCACCAAAATATTTAGATGATGATATTGAACCTGAAATTTCTACTGAACCTGTAAATTGAGAACCCACCGAACCAGAGGGAACTCTTGCTATTACTTCAAATATTCTTCCACTTGCTACAGAAGCAGTTGCTGAACCACTAGCTATAAATGGTGCTGCTGCCGCTTGTACATTTGTCAACTGAGAACCATCTCCAACAAAACTAAATCCTACAATGCTACCACTAACATTAATTGACCCGGTGAATAATGAACCAAATGACGATCCTGTTTCAGAGGTTGTTACTATAAATTTTTTACCAGTTGCTACGGAAGCTGTCGCACTACCACTAGCAATAAATGGTGCTGCCGCCGCTTGTACATTTGTAATTTGAGAACCATCACCTACAAATGATTCTGCAAATATACTACCACTAACTGATATAGAGCCTGTAAATTCTGAACCTATTTCAGAACCTGTTTTTTCCGTTCTTACTACTAATCTATCTCCACTAGCTACAGAAGCAGTTGCACTACCACTAGCTATAAATGGTGCTGCTGCCGCTTGTACATTTGTTAATTGAGAACCATCTCCAATAAAAGAAAAAGCTCTAACACTACCACTTACATCAACTGAACCAGTAAATTGAGAACCAAATGCTGATGCGATAAATGGTGTAATTACTTTAAATCCTTCATCAGGATTAACAGATGCAGTTACTGAACCTGATTTAATTTCTGTAGAGATAAGTGCATCTTCAGTCAATGCCGAGCGCGGTATGTTTCTTAGAAAAGTTCCCTCTCCATATATAAATGATGATGAATTAATAAATAATCCACCACTTATATCATTTACAAATACACTTCCACTTACCGATAACGAGCCAGTTAAGTTTGAACCTATTTGTGTACTAAATAAATTATTAGAAAGTGTACCATCTAAAATATTAAATTCACCAGCCATACTACTATGTAACTGGCAATTGTAGTAGAGTTTATTAGGAGCTGAACCTGAAACTAAAAATGTTATTGTTCCATTATCTGCTCCATTATTTGTTACCCAAGTATCATAAGAGTCACCAGTACCAGTAGTACGTGAAGTTTTAATCCAAAAAGGATGACCTGATGCATTAATGTTAAATATATATTCTTCATTTCTAAATAAACTCATAGTTACATTAGAACCATCAGCCGCTCCACTAAACACATATTCACCACTACCATTGTTTGTAACGTAAAAAATATTATTTTTTCTTACTGATGATGTAAATGGTGTATTTACAACAAATCCAAAATTAGGCGATACTGATGCAGTTACTGAACCCGATTTGATTTCAGTTGATATTAAAGCATCTTCAGTAAGTGCTGAACGTGGAATATTTCTAAGGTGAGTACCTTCCGCATATATAAACGAACCAGAATCTATTAATACACTACCTGTAATATCTACAGAACCAGTAAATCGTGAACCAATCTGAGAACCAGTAAATGGTGTAGTAACAACAAATCCAAAATTCGGAGATACTGAAGCTGTTACTGAACCTGATTTAATTTCGGTTGATATTAATGCATCTTCAGTAAGTGCTGAACGTGGAATATTTCTTAAATGTGTACCTTCTGCAAATATAAATGATGATGAATCAATTTTTAATGCTCCACTTATTGCATTAACAAATAAACTTCCACTAATATCAACATCACCTAAGAATGATATTTGTGCAGATGTAGAAATTGCATTTACTACATTTATAATTCCATTCATTGATGTATGCAATTGGCAATTATAGTGTAGAGTATTTGGTGCAGAACTTGAAACTAAAAATGTTATTATTCCATCATCTTCACCATTATTTGTTACACCTGTATTATATGCATTAGCAGTGCCTACTGAATTTTCAGTTTTTATCCAAAATGGGTGACCTAAAGCATTAATATTAAATGTATATTCATTATTTCTTACTAAAGTAATCGTTGGATTTGAACCGGTAGCAGCTCCACTAAACACATATTCGCCACTACCATTGTTTGTAACATTAAAAGTTTTATTTAAATCAATAGAATTTATTATTCTAGTTGATGATGAAACTATTAAACTTCCACTTATGGTAGAAAATGTATTTACAACAAATCCAGTATCAGGAGCAATTGATGCTGTTACTGACCCAGAAGATAATCTGACTGCATCCTCAACTATTGCTGAACGGGGGATGTTAAATAAACCAAATCCACTACCACTAAAAAATGCACTTGCTGTTGTTAATTGAACACCACCATTTGTAATTTTTAAACTACCACTTATATCTACTGATCCTGTAAATTCAGAACCGCTTTCTATTGATTCAACTTTAAATCCAAATTCTGGTGAAACAGAAGCAGTTACTGAGCCTGATTTGATTTCCGTTGAGATAAGAGCATCTTCGCTCAATGCGTTCCTTGGAATATTTCTTAAATGTGTACCTTCACCAAAGTATGCTGAAGATGATTCGAGTATTAAAGAACCTGATGTGGCTTTTATTCTCAAACTTCCAGTAATAAATACACTACCTGTTATTCTTGAACCGCTAGCTTGAGATTCTACAATAAATCCTCTATCAGGCAATGCGGAGGCCGTGACACTACCACTTGAAATTCTAAATAATTCCTGAGAAAGTGCAGAGAATGGAATATCTGTCAATCCTGCGCCACTACCACTAAATACTGATGCAGAAACTCCCATTCTAAATCTTGCACTACCACTAACACTCAAACTACCACTCAATGCCGAACCGCTTGTTACAGAATTTACTACAAATCCAAAATTAGGTGATACTGATGCTGTTACACTACCACTAAATATTTTTGAAGTATCTAAATCAGATATTGCTGCTACAGGTATATCAAATAATTGCTTACCACTACCACTAAATGATCCTGTTCTTAAAAATACTGAGCCGCTTAAAAATATTGAGCCCGTAAATTGAGAACCTTTTTGAGTAGATTCAACTCTAAATCCAAAATCAGGAGTAACTGATGCTGTTACAGAACCAGAAAGTATTCTGTTTGTATCCAAAGCATCAGGAGCTAATGCCGTCTTTGGAATATTAAATAATCTTGCACCACTACCACTATAAGATGAGCCAGATGCAAGTTCTATACCAAAAGCACCACTTATAAATAAAGAGCCTGTAAATTGTGAACCAAAATTTTCAGATTCAACGATAAATCCTTTATTTGGAGCAACTGATGCTGTAACAGAACCAGAAACTATTATTGTTGAAATTTGTGGTGGTACTGTGATTCCTGTTATCCTACTACCATCTCCAATAAATGAGCCACTAATATCAAATGCACTCATTGAGATTGCAGATATTGATTTGGAAGATGTAATCGTATTTGTTACTAATAAACTTCCAGTAATGATTACACTTCCGGTAAATTGAGAACCTAATTCTTCGGATTCTACTTTAAAACCAACAAGTGGATTTACTGAAGCAGTTACTGAACCACTGGCTATTCTTGGTGAATCGCCTGTAAATGCTGATCGTGGAATATTAAATAATCCGCTACCATCACCTTGAAAAAATGAACCACTAAATGATGCTGTGATTTCATTTACTTTTAAAGATCCTGATATTAAAGTATCTCCAAATATTTTTATTCCACTTTCTCTTTGTAATAAAGAATCAACGATGTAAATATTACCTGCCATATTTGAATGGAAACCACAATTGTAATACAAATTATTTGGAGCATCATTTGCAACGGTAAATGTTATTGTTCCATTATCCGTTCCATTATTTGTAACACCAGTATTATATTGATTTGCAGAGGTAACTGAATTAATTGTTTTTATGTAAAAAGGATGTCCTGATGCGTTTATGTTAAATGTATATGTTAATCCTTTTACAAGATATAAATCAGGATTATTACCAACAACCGCGCCACTAAAAACATATTGTGATGCAGCATTATTTATAACATTGAAAATAGTTTGTATAGATTCGGTAGTGTAATATCTAGCAGAAGCTGATAAAATCATACTTCCGGTAAAAGTTGAAAATGTATTTACCCTAAATCCTTTATCAGGCGTAATTGATGCAGTGACTGAACCACTTCCTATTTTTGATAAATCTAAGTCAGGAATTGCTTGTAATGGAATTTCTCTAAGATTTTTACCACTACCACTAAATGAACCGGTAAATAACTCAATATTTCCGCTCACAAATAATGAACCCGTAAATTGTGAACCACTTTTTTCTGATTCAACTCTAAATCCAAAATCTGGAGATACTGAAGCAGTTACTGATGCTGATTCTATTTTTGTTGCAGCTACAACTTCTTCAGATAATGCTGAAAGTGGTATATTTCTTAAACCACTACCATCACCAACTAATATTGAACCAGTGGCTACAAATAGACTACCACTAAATTTAGAACCACTAATTACGGAATTGACAACAAAGCCTTCATTTGGTGAAACAGAAGCTGTAACACTTTCACTCACTATTAATGTAGATAATAAAGCATCAGGTGATAACGCTGAGCGTGGTATATCAAATAAACCCTTACCACTTCCAGAGAACAAACCAGATCCACTTGGAATAAAAATACTACCACTAATATCAATAGATCCTGTAAATTCAGAACCGCTTACTAATGATTCAACTTTAAATCCAAATTGTGGTGATACAGATGCTGTTACAGAACCAGAAGATATTAATGGAGCAACATCTGCCTGCACATTTGTTAATTGAGAACCATCACCTATAAAGGCGAAAGCTCTTACACTTCCACTTACATCAACTGAACCAGTAAATTGTGAACCAAATGCTGAACTTGTAAATGCAGTTTGTACTTTAAATCCAAAATTTGGAGATACTGATGCTGTTACACTACCGCTTTTAATTTCTGTTGATATTAAAGCATCTTCCGTAAGTGCTGAGCGAGGTATGTTTCTCAAAAATTGTCCATCTCCATAATATGATGAACCAGATCGTAATTTAATTGAGCCACTAAATGGATTTACCAACAAACTTCCAGTTATATCTACTGAGCCTGTAATTTTTGTACCACTTTCTTCAGATTCAACAACAAATCCAAAATTTGGAGAAACAGATGCAGTAACACTTCCGCTTGATAATTTTGTTGCTAATGGTAAATTAAATAAATCTCTACCATCACCAAAAAACGAACCCGTAAATGAACCGCTAAATGAAGAACCAGTAATAAAATTACCAATTAATTCTGTTTTTATCTTTACTGAACCTGTAAATTGTTGTATGTCAGAATCATTTTCACCAAAAATATTTGAACCAGATGAATATATGATTGATGATGAAATTAAATTAACAATTAATTGGTCAGCATATATTGATTGTGATACATATAAATCACCAGCTATACCTACGTTTGTATTTATATTTAAAGCAGAAGGCGAAAAAGATGCTGTTAGTGAGCCTGATGCTAATTTTTCTGCTGTATTTGATATTGGTAAATTTCTTAATCCACTACCATCACCACTAAATGAACCAGAAAAAGAACCTGTGAATGAACCTGTAAAACTTCCGCTTAGTGATGATGCGCTACCAGTAAAAGAACCTGTAAATTGCCCGGTTACTCTATCCAAATCTAAAGAACGTACAAATCCCCTATTACCTTGGTCATCAGAAACTACAATAGCGGGTGAGCCAGAAAGTGAAGCGCTAAAATTTGGAACGCCTAAATTAGGTTCAGCTTGTGATAAATCAAGAAATTGATACCTTTCCGAAGTTACATTTTTCGGAGATATAACTCTGACTCTTCCTGTTAAAAGATTGCTTATCGCCATTAGTAATTTCCAGCTTTATTATAAATATCTAAAAAATCACCTATAAATATTAATAGATAATATATATCGTTATTCATTTGCAGATTCAAGAATTGAAAGAATTACGGATAGTTCCGTTGAGCCGGATACTACGAATCCATATCCCTCTTCCAAAACAAGTTTACCAGCAACCACTGGAGAAAGTGAATCTGCAGCTGGAATTGTTGCATTAGTTACTAATTGAATAGGTGGTTGTGCAACTAAAGATGGTGTTTCAATGGTATTTGAAATAACATTTATTAACTTATCTATTAAATAAGCAGAACTACTAAATTGTAATGTAGTTGGAACAAATGAAGTAAATGATTGTGTTACATTACTTTGATATAATCTTTCTACAAATTGAGATCCTGTAATTGATTGATTCTTTATAATTTGTTGTGTAATAGTATTTATATATTCAAACGCATCTAATGATGCTGAATATTCTTCAGAAAATGTTACTTTCAATTTATTTACACCATTTTTTGTGAAAAACCCCTTTGCTGCTTTACCAGTCCTAATTACTTTTTCATTTGCTATATCAAATGCAATAGCATCAATAATATCTAATGAATAATCTTCAAATCTAGATGATGTGAAAGAAAATGGTGTTTCTGAAAGATTATTTTGAAATGCTGTATAAGCCGCAACTTCTTTTCTAATATATTCCCTATTAAGTGTCAATAAAGCTGATGCAGATTCTAAGCTTGCAGAAAAATTATCTAATGTAACATTCTCACCAACCGATGCGCTCAAAAAACTACTTCCACTTATAATTCCCTCAAAAGATGGAACTGGTAGTTCAATGTTAGAATTTACAAAAATTGTTACAGGTTGTGTAACAAGTCCATTATTAGTAATTTGTGCTGAAAGTAAAATAGATGATACTCCAGCCGGTGTAGAATAAACTTCATCCTGCTCACCAGTCAGAGATGTTATTACTGACTGAAATCGGTTTAGTGGTACGAATACATTTGCCATATTTTATTTCTTTTCTTTATTTTATATCTGAAGTGCCAATGAGAATGGTGTTACTAATGA
>Ga0194115_10004971_pt1 | contig 14027 bp, 25 predicted proteins | sample TA2MahsurfametaG_3_FD_148656 | JGI IMG/M metagenome (GOLD analysis project Ga0194115, IMG submission 148656) | Freshwater microbial communities from Lake Tanganyika, Tanzania - TA2015002 Mahale S4 surface | ecosystem: Environmental > Aquatic > Freshwater > Lake | place: Tanzania: Lake...
GATGGATATCACACATATGGTTATTTTGAATCGATAAATCATCCTAAGGGTTATACCAGTTTACGAATCACTAGCCAATGGGAAACTGCAAAGAATCCTGCCGCCGAGCAAACTAGATTCACTATGTTGCTTTCGCCTGACACACTCAACAACTTACGCACCCTGATCAAATGAAAGAACTTTGGACTGAACGATATCGCCCGCAAAACATAGACGGGTATGTTTTCACCGACCCTGTTCAACGTGAACAGATAGAACACTTTGTAAATGAAAAGAGTATTCCGCATTTGTTGTTTACTGGACCAGCAGGTACAGGCAAAACTACTTTGGCTCGAATTCTTGTAAACAGTTTGGACATTGACCCATATGATTTCTTACAAGTAAATGCTTCACGAGATAACGGTGTTGATTTCTTAAAAAGCAAAATTGAAGGATTTGTTAGTACCATGCCATTTGGCGAATTAAAAATTGTGCTACTAGATGAAGCAGATTATTTAAGTCACAATGCACAGGCTATTTTGCGCGGGCTAATGGAAACATATCAAAGTCAGGCACGTTTTATTCTTACAGCAAATCTCGCACACAAGATTATTGCTCCATTAAAAAGTCGTTGTCAGCAAATTGTCATTGACAAAACTGATCAAACAGAATTCACTGCCCGGGCTGCTACGGTACTGGTGACCGAAGAAGTAGAGTTTGATCTTGATACCTTGGACAGTTATGTAAAGGCCACATATCCAGATCTACGTAGTTGCTTGAAATTGTTACAAACTAATAGTGTTTCGGGAAAGTTAAGTATATCCAAAACCTCAAGTGGATCAGGTTCGGCAGATCATAAACTTGAAGTAATTGAATTGTTTAAGCAAGGACGTATTCGTGATGCCCGTACTTTGTTATGTACCCACACCGCGCCAGAAGAAATGGAAGAAGTATTTCGTTGGATGTATGATAATTTGGATCTTTGGGGTTCAACTGCAGAACAACAGGATCAGGCAATTCTTGTTATAAGAAAAGGCTTGGTCAATCACCCAATTGTGGCAGATCCTGAGATCAATCTGAGTGCTACGCTCGTGGAACTTAGTCAAATATGAAAAAACAATCAATTTATCTAATAGCAAACTATGTAACTCGACCACGTGATCCTCGGCGAACACATATCTCAGGTTACATGAAAGATCCTGCTAACGTGCAGTACGACGAGCAGGTACAAATCTCTACTAGGTTAAGAAATAAAGATATTCAAACAGCTAAAATTATCGTTGACCTTACTAACAAACAAGTGCAACAAAACAGTTTCAATAACAACAAAGATTTTAAAGAACTGTTCAAATACTTTTTTAAGGGATATCACAAGTATATTACTGAAGTTATGGCCAAGCTTGATCCTGAATTTTTCAATCAAATTCTTGACGAAATACAAAACGATCTAGACAAAGAAAAACTCAATGAAGAAGTTCCGACTCAGTGAAGCGGGTGCTAGAGGATGGTTCATCGGAGATTTCCCTGAAGCAATAATACGCACCAGAGAGTTTGAAGTTTGCTGGCAAGAAAATTCAGCAGGAAACATCGATCGTCCCCATCTACACAAAGTTATTACCGAAGTGCAATTGATTACTCAAGGTCGCATGATAATCAACGGAGAGGAATTTGGTCCCGGAGATATTTATGTGAGTGAACCCGGGGAAGAGTATCATGCTAATTATTTAGAAGATACTCAAGTAGTTGCTATCAAATTTCCTAGTATTCCTGGCGATAAATATCTATTATGAGCAATATTTTTAAAGTAATGAAAGCAAAGAAAAAGAAGGCAGCAAACCCCGATGCTCCTCCGCGCCCAAATTTAATGACACACGATGTTAAAATTAGAGATCAACAAAATGCTTTGTCTATGATGCAGGCAGAAATATATCAACTCAAAGACACAGTACGAAGTCTACAAAACAAACTCAACAATCAAACAATATATCTACAAGCAGTGCATCAAAAAATTAAACATCAATGAAAACACTTTATTTAGACATGGACGGAGTTGTAGCTGACTTCGATGAGTTAGCCACACGGATATTGGGCACAGCAGCAGCACCAAATGGCATTTATCCTGACGAACAATGGAATAAAATTGCTGAACACAAAAGGTTATACCTGGATCTCAACAAAACTGTTTATGCTGATCAATTGGTAACAGAATGCAAAGACTTTACTCTTACCAAAGGATACAGGCTGTGTTTTTTAACTGCGGTGCCAAAAGGCAATGATATCAAGTGGGCTTTTTATGACAAAGTAATATGGGCCCAGCAACACTGGCCCGGCATACCTGTAATGTTTGGTCCTTACAGTAAAGATAAATGGCAACATTGCAGTCCAAGCGATATATTGATCGACGACAGACTATGTAACATTGAAGAATGGCGTGTAGCCGGTGGCATCGCCATTCATCATACCAATATTGATGCCACTCTGTACGAATTATCTAGACTATATTAATCCTCCCCGTATAATTTAAGAACTTCAGATACAGCAGGATGTCTACGAACATCTTTAACTGCGAATTCCACTCCAGCAATATATTGGCTATCGAAGTCTTTTATGAGTCTTTGGAAGTCCAACAATCCGTTGTCCTTGGCCTTACAGTCGGCCTGCTGAGTGTCGCCTGTTACAACCATCTTAGAGTTTTCGCCTAGTCGAGTTAGCAGCATCTTCATCTGACTTGGTGTCGCGTTTTGCATCTCGTCTGCAATAATCCACGAATTTTTAAATGTCCGCCCTCGCATGTATGCTAGTGGAGCAATCTCTATATATTTTTCTTCTAGCAAACGTACGACCTCTTGTGGTTTGTAATACTCCTCTATGATATCAAAAATGGGTCTCGTCCACGGTTCCATTTTTTGATTAAGTGTGCCCGGCAAAAATCCATGTTGCTCGTCATCAACACCTACTGCGGGCCTGGTAATAACAATTCGAGAGCACTCGCCGGCTCTGAATGCTTGTAGCGCGGCCAACACAGCCAGCATAGTTTTGCCTGTACCTGCCGGACCTGCGGCAAAAACTATTAAGCGTTGGGGATTTTCTAGTAAATCTATATAAGTCTCTTGATTGAGGCTTTTAGGAATAAGTTGGATGGTACGGCGTTGTTTTTGATATGAATCTATTGGAACTACTTGTAATTGTGCTGCTTCGCTTCTACGGCGTTTGCTCAAGACTACCTCCTTTAGAAATGGTGTATCTGACATATGCCTTAGCTCCGCAGTGGGACTGGCATCTTTTTATCAAGTCCACGCAAATATTTAAGAAAGGATTTTTTGACCTTAAACTGCTAGTTTATTTTATAATTTGTGTGCTAAGTATTAGACCGTGACCATTCACCATATAATCTATTGTTAAGATCTTGTTTGATATCCACTAGAGAAAATCCAAATTCTTCAGCATACTGTTTGAGCAATTGTGGTGTCCATGGAAAGAAATCAATTGCTTGACATTCTTTGTTGCCATGATCGCGACGCCCTGGATTTACTCGCCAATAAATTCTAGCAGATGGTTTAAGTAAATTAACTACACATTGAATTTGATTTTGAATGATATCGGCCCCACCAAAATTAATACTGCCCAAACAAAATGCAACATCAAACCGTTGTTCTGTTTTGAAATCTTCAATGGTAGTTTGATAGTCGGCTTGTCCAAAAGCCGGATCTATCCCTATTAAATTAGCTATAAGCGGTTTGAAAGAATTTATGCCACAACCAATATCCAGCACCCACTCATCTGGTTTTATTTTTTCAACAAGTCCGAGTCCGGAATACTGATAAAGATTCAAATGCCCGCGCCAATGTGTGCCAAAATAATTGTTAAGGTATTGTTGATTCATATAATTACTTATTATGCTACCTGAAAGAATATTTTTTACCGGTGTTCCTGGATCACGCTGGAGCGGGATTGCTCAAACACTAGAAACCATTCCAGGATTTAATACTAGTGATCGAACTCCAGAACGCACTTATACTCATCACCAGTATAGTGGACATGTGGGTGCTTATTTTGGTTGGAAAATGGAATTTGATCCGATTATCACTTGGGCGGGCAAGGAGCACATTGATCGAGCCTGGACTGAACCTGATGGTTGTAGGCTGGTAAAAAGTCATCAATGGCCGGACAAGTTCGACGAAATAGAACGGCATTATCCCGATGATTGGATTATGTTAGTGTATCGTCCAGACATGGCCAGTTATGCTTGGTGGCACGAAGCTGGTGGATTTCAGATTAAGTATCCTAGTTATAAGTGGTATCAGGACGAAGCAGACATGCTACACGAAATAATTCGAAATAATAAATTAATGCTAGAGTATGCCTGTAAAAAACGAGCTCGTTGGGAATACTTCACACCAGAATGGGTATACGAACATTTTGCGTATCTAGTAGACATTCCAAAAATACATTCAGATATTTTGGTAACTTTGATAAAATGAAAGATCATGTTTGGTATATTAAATATGGTAGTGCCTGTGTAATTTTAGTTGCAATGATATTTCATGTACTTGGCATAACTCCTTGGAATAGTTTTTTACAGATGCTCGGTGCTGCAGGCTGGATTTATGTCGGTTATCGATGGAACGAACGAGCACTGATGCTTAATTTTATCCCACAATTTTTTATAATCATTCCAGGTTTAATTTATATGTATTTTTATAGGTGATATTATGATGATCGATGTCAAGGGCGTTTTTGAAACTGATGATCGCTGGCCGTTGCGATTAACTAAATTGGAACAACACGATAGTTGGGCATTTGATGCTACAAAAGGCTCATATTATGTTATGTTACAAAATGCGAGCTATTATAGTGACAATATAAAATTTGAAAATGTAAATGCAGCGTTTGCTGTTAATGAACATTTTACTATTAAATGCGGCAAAGGTACTGCTGTAGTTATTGAGTATATGGGATTACATTTGCTCGAAAGTCGTTTCTACGTGCAAAACAAGCTAGGCATGGGCAATTTAAGTTACATAGATGGTGGCACAAATACCACTGCGGTTAACCCCGGCAGGCTAGGCGATCCTGTTGTTAATTATGTTCATTTTCCTGCAGGGATGAAACAGACTTTACATACACATCCTAGCCATCGTGTGGGCATGGTGCTGCAAGGACGTGGTCTAATAGAACTAGATGACGGAGAGTTTCCACTGAAACAAGGTGATGTCTTTTTCATGCAACGTAATGTCTTGCACAATTTTACATGCCCGTACGAAAATCAAGATGTGGTATTGTTTGTGTTTGCACCTGATTCAGGTACAGGCCCAACAGACGAAGTTAATCCATTAAAAATCAGAACCTATGTTGGACAACAAAGATACGCCAGATAAACACCTGTTAATCGTTACAGGTCCACAAGGTTCGGGCAATCATCTTTTTAGCAGATTACTTAGTTTACATCCTGCGGTAGCTGGTTGGGAGGAACTTAAAACCAAGTATTGGGTTCCTAGCGATTTAGAACCATTTGCTGATTATTGGGTAAACCCAGAATTATTATCACCAGATAAGTTTGCTAATTCACAATATCATTTAGCAAATGTCAGTTGCCCATTTATGTATGATGGTGTGCGTTATGTACCCAAGATTGTAGAAGTGGCCGAACGTGCCAATTCCATGGGTGTATCTGTGCAGATAGCAATAATAGTGAGAGATCAAAATATTAATGCAGAACAACAACGACGTGTGCGTGGTGAAGTTACAACTCCTATTGCCCAACAGTATTATTACAATAATCTACTAGATTCACAATTTCCTGTTCATTTTTTAGATCACGAAGCATTTTTTCTACACAAACATCACTATCTAAAATGGGTTTCTAAAATATTAAATTTTCCTGTTGAATTAAATCCAGAAAAAATAAACCAATTTATAGAAAAAGATGCCAATCATAAATATGTAAAGTATGTCGAAGAGTACTGGCTAGATCAAGAAGTTTGGTCCGGCATACAGTCTAAAGCAGCCCGAGGGCTCAAATCTTCATAAATATTTAAGTATATACACAAGGAGTTCTATATGAACGCAAAACAATTTGTACAAAAAATCATTGACGAAAATCAAGCACTTTTCCGTGCTAGTCAGCACAATGTTAAAGCTTACTTTGACAGCAAGCCAGCTCAGGAAGAGCTAGTAGAACACTTCATTGGTCGCATGGTTAACGAGCGCATGAACATGGTTGAAATTAGTCAAGCTATTGCAAACATGCCAGCAGACGCTGATCCAGTTGAACTACAATTATTAACACATCAAGCACACGACGAAGCGGTTCACTTCCGTTTGGTTAAAGAAGTGATCGAACACATCCAAGGCAGTCCTGTTGATGTACAAGCTGCTATTGCTAGAGAAGCTGCTAAGCCTACAGCCAAAGGTGCCGGGTTATTGGCCAAGTATGGCGCACAACATGATGCTGCTGCTTTAGCTGCTTACCAACTAGTTGCTGAAGGTCGTGCAGAAGCAGTGTGGAATCAAATGGCAGAATGCATTGAAGATGAATTTATTAGCAAGGCATACGCTAAAATTGCCAAGGACGAAGGCTTCCACAGCAAGATTGGTGCCAGAGCGTTAGAAAAGCTAGTGACCACTGTAGAAGAACAAGCACGTATCGAGTCGCTGGTTGTACAAATGCGTCGAGACTTGTATGATATTTCATGCAAAAACACTACTGCCGCCGAAGACGGTAAGAAATTAGTAGCTGACGCTTACGGTTGGTAATTTGAAAATAGGACTTAGTCAGCGAGTCCTGTTACACAAAAATAGAGCGTATGACGCACTTGAGCAAAGTTGGTATACTTACTTAAAGTCGCATACGCTCTTTCCTATTGCAAACAGGCCTAGTCAAGATTTTAACAGTTTAGCTAATCAGCTAGATTGCTTTATTATTACCGGCGGCGATGATAGCACAGTTAGGCGCTTGACTGAAGTTCGATTAGCCACACACATGATTGCCAGGCAGAAACCAGTTATAGGTATCTGTCATGGTGCATTCTTATTAACAGAAATACTAGGCGGAGAAATAGCCGAAATTGACAATCATGTAGACTGCGAACATGAAATTAGTTACTTTGGTGAATTATTAACTGTAAATAGTTTTCACTCCATGGCAATTAAAACCCCACAGACATTGGCCACAGTGTTGGCCTATGATGCCCACGGCAACTGCGAAGCTTGGATTGATGGAAATACAGCAGGTGTAGTTTGGCACCCGGAACGTATGGCAAAACCGTGGATTCCTGAAGAGATCGAGCAATTATTCGATAAATAATTAAACAGGAACTAGCATGGCTACAAATATAAACGATGTATTAAAAAACATAAAATCTATTTCACTCACAGACAGTGCTGTTAACACATTATTGGATTTTGAACGAGTTATGGACGAACTAGATATCTATACGTTTACTAATTGGAAACGCGGAGAATTAGTTCAAGGGCCTAAATATGAAAAATATTTTGTAAGTTGTACATTTATGTGGCCTTATAAACAAATGCCCGACCCTAGAGGTGGTGAGCGGTTACTTGATTATGGGTGCGAAATTGTTTATAAAAAAGATCATCTAGAATATCCAGTTAAAGTTAAAAACCCTACCGATTTTAAACCCGGTACAAAATTTCCAAAGTTAGCAAGAACGCCTGTTTGGTTGGTTGAGATAGTAATACCTAAAAAGCTAATGCAGGAAATCAATCAAGGAAGTTTAGAATTAGAAACCGGGGTCGTTGATGCTGAAGATATTGAATCCAGTTACGAGGAAGGAATAGATAAAAAGATGTACCAAACAAACTCACCTGCTCCAGGAGGCGCAAATGTTCCACAATAACATTAACGAAGGACTAGAACAAAACGATCTTAAAAGACTAGTACACCCTGAATTGCACATAGACGAATACAAAAGCAAAATGGGCAAAGATGAAGATGTAATTGTTCTAAGTTTCAAAATTTCTGGGCGCGAACCAGCCGAAGATCTTGTTAACTTTATTGAAAAAGGTTACGAATGGGTACTAGACTCCGATGTCAGTGCAGGCGAGATGGAAGATGGTGATTTCTTGGTATTTGTAGAATGCGACAGAGATCCCGGTGTGGCAGAAAACATTCAATCAATGATCGATGACATCATGAATTTGACTGGGCAGAAACTCAGTGATTGGTCTATGCAAATAAGATCAAATCCAACGAAAATAGAGCTAACAGCCGACAATATTCAAAATCATGTACCACTTGATTCACAGTCGTACCAATTAAAGTACGGCAAAAAAAGCCTAGACGAGATGCGTAATGCTGCTGGTATTCCTGTAACTACCCGAGCCCCAAAAAACGATCATACCCAGAGTCTACGCAGCCTAGCAGGTATTTTATAATTAAAATTGCATAAATACTGTTAATTGAATTAACAGTATATTATGTGGCTACTACATCTACTACCTGAAAGTTTAATACTTTTTTTTACCTATTGTTTAATAGGCGCTGGCGTAGCTGGGCTTGTGGCCAGCTGGTTTATCACATTTGTTCCCTTTCTAAATATATACAGAAAATGGATTCAGCTGGCAAGTATATTGCTGCTTGTTACTGGTATCTATTGGTATGGTGGGTACAGCAATGAACTGTCCTGGCGTGAGCGTGTTGCGGAAATGGAAGAAAAAGTAAGATTGGCTGAACAAAAATCACAGCAGGCAAACACAGAAATTGAAACACGAATAGTTGAAAAAACAAAAGTTATTAGAGAAAAAGGCAAGTTACAAATTGAATATGTTAACCGTTTGGTCAAAGGCGACACAGTTGAAATTGTCAAAGACATGAGTGAAGAAGAACGTAAAGCGTTCCTAGCCAAACAACAAGAATTACAGGATGCACTAAAAAACTGTCCGGTGCCACGAATTATAGTAGAAGAACATAACAAGGCAGCGGAGAAAAAATGAAAACTTATTCTTTGCTATTTGTAATATTATTAACCGGGTGCTCGACTACTGTGCCTGTTGTAATGAAATTTCCTGAAGCTCCGCCCAGTCTCAAACAACCATGCGTGGCTCTTAAAAAGATTGAAGGCGATACTGTTTCAATAGTTGATTTACACAAGACAGTGGTTGAAAATTATACAAACTATTATGAGTGCTCAATTAAAGTTGAAGAATGGAATGCCTGGTACATCAAACAAAAAAAAATATTTGAGGAAGTGAAATAAATGAAACATCTGGTAATCCTATGCTTAACGCTTTCTTTATTAGGTTGCACTACTATCAAAAAGTACTGGCCAAGAGATCATGATCCGGTTATGTTTAATCACTTGGTAGAACTGGATAGAATGTTAGAATCTGTAGATTGCACAGGTCCGGACTGGGGTGTGATGGAGATATCATCAGCTCATTTGGCCAGATATACCGAATGGCGTCAGGATCCGCAGGCCGAAAATATAAAAGGGCTACATGCTCACGTGACAAGAATGAGCAAGGGCGGAAGCAAAACATTTTGCGAACTAGGTAAAAAGACTGCTGCACAAAGAATACAAGCTGCGCGATCAGCATGGGAAGGAAGATAATGCATCCACTAGAACAAGAAATACAAGCACTCAATGATGCCTACGAAAACGGTGATATTGATCGAAATGAAAGAGATTATCTATTGTTGGAAATAAGAGACATTCGAGCTGCACAGGAATGTGCAGGCAACGAGCAGCTGGCAAGACACATTTATCAAGCCTGCAATGTAGCGATGGCGGTACTATAAGGAACAGATATGCAAGAGCAAGAAGGTTGCCCAATATGTGGCGGAAAACATAACAAATAAAGGATCAAATATGGAATTAACTAAAGACCAACTCAAACAACTATTGCCTAAAAATCAATATATAAACCACTGGCACAAGGCATTAAGCCAATTGTTACCGGACTACGAAATAAACACTCCGCAAAGAATCGCAGCTTTTATAGCACAGTGTGCTCATGAGTCAGGTGGCTTTGTTTTCTTAACTGAAAATCTAAATTATCGAGCGGAAAGTTTAATGAAAACATTTCCAAAATACTTTCCAGATATGGCCACAGCCAAGGCATACGAAAAAAAACAAGAAAAGATTGCCAATCGAGTGTATGCTAATAGAATGGGCAATGGTGACGAAGCATCTGGTGATGGTTTCCGCTATCGTGGTCGTGGATTAATTCAGTTAACTGGTAAAACAAACTATCAATGGTTTGCAGCTAGTTTAGAGATCAGCCCCGAAGAAGCTGCCGAATATACACAAACATTTGAAGGTGCAGCTCAATCAGCTTGTTGGTTTTGGGAAACCAATAAACTTAATGTAGAAGCAGATGCTGGTGATATTAAGAAGATGACCAGAAAAATCAATGGCGGTTTTATTGGTTTAGAAGATCGTATTAAACATTACAAACACGCACTACATGTGTTAGGAGTTCACTAATGCGATACCTAGCAATTCTAATACTTCCATTATTAGTCTCTTGTTCGGAGAACTATCGTTATCCTTGTCAAGACCCTGATAATTGGGAAAAGAAAGAATGTCAAAAACCCTATTGCAGTGCCAATGGCACCTGCCCTGAAGATCTAACACCTTATGAAAAAGAGAAAGTGGGCGGTATGCCAGTTAACCCAAACTTACAGCCTGCACCACAGGCACCAAGAAAAGGAGATTGTAAATGATTAACGAATTATGGTCAGGAGAAAGATATACCACCGAAGAATTAAATGCTAGACTCAAATTCTTCATTGGTATTGTATTAGGTTGTACACTATTTGGTATTGTATTTGTAGTCCTATACAGTCTAATTTTTGTTACACAGCCCATGAACGGAATGAGTCCTGTAGATAATAAATTCTTTGAACTTATTATTCCTATTGCGACATTCTTGACTGGTACACTATCAGGAATCATGTTAGCCGGCGACGACAAAGATTTGCGAGCCAAGGCATTAGAAGCAGCAAATAAACCACCGCCTCCAAGTGCTCCGCCACCCCCACCTATTGCAATGGCAGCTCCCGCTATGCCAGCTGCTTTTGGAGGTTTGGGTGATATTGGTGCTCCGTTTGCACCAAGTGTGGCACCAGGCTTTGGTGGCAAGGAAGCGCCTGCACAACCACCACATCCAGAGCTATGATGAACTTTATTGTCAAAATGCTTTCTGGAGAAAGCGAAAGCAACCCTAGCAGTAAGAGAGTCATTACATTTTTGGCTTTCTTGCTGTTATCAGTGGCATTCTTTTCAGAATTATTTTTTGAAAAGAAAGTAAGTCAGCCGACCTTTGATGCGATAAGTTACATTGTGTTAGGTGGTTTGGGATTTACAGCATCAGAAAAATTTACTAAAAAGGATAATCCAAAATGAAAAAAACATTGGCAATTGTATTGATGGCAGTGCTTCCATTAGCTTATGCTCATGATTGTAATGCAGCCGAGGAAAAAAAGGTTTGTGTTAAAGAATTTGACAACAAGACCAAGAAAGAAAAAGAAGTTTGCAAAACAATCAAGGTTCACAAGAAACTAGAAGGAACCAAAATTGATGGTGCAAGCAAAGACGCAAAGAAGTAACAGTTATACCTACAAATAAATCGAGAGCCCTTTTGTTGGGCTCTTTTCATTTGTATTGACATTTATTACAAAGGATTTATAATTACAGTATGACACATTACGATACCTTGGGAGTTTCCGAAAATGTCAGTTCTGACGAAATCAAAAAGGCGTATCGCAAATTGGCCAATCAGCATCATCCTGACAAAGGTGGTGACACTAATCGATTTCAACAAATACAAGCAGCATACGATGCAATTGGAGACGAACAAAAAAGAGCCCAATACGATGCAGAACGTCGTAGCAGTGGATTTAGATTCACTGTAAATGGCCAAAACGTTGGCGCCGGAGTTCCTCAGGAAATGGAAGAAATGCTTCGTAATTTTGGATTTGCGTTTGGCCAAGGGTTTGCTGGCCACGGTGATCCTTTTGCACATGTCAGACAACCAAGAAAAAACAAAGATATACAAATTGAAATTGTAGTAAATTTAGCCAGTACCTTAGAAGATCAAACAAAAATTATAAATGTCAAAACTACCATTGGAGATAATTATCCTGTTGAAGTTAAAATACCTCGCGGCGTTCGGCCAAGTTCTACCATAAAATATTCTAACTTGGGAGACGATTTCTTTTCTTCTTTACCAAGAGGTGATTTGTACGTTAAAATACAAATAGAAGCCAACACAGAATTTGGCATGGACAATCTGGACTTACACAAAAATATAGAAATTGATTGTGTAAGTGCAATGATTGGGTGTACTCGTGCCATCAAAGGATTGGATGGTAAGGTGTTTGACGTTAACATTCCAGCTGGAACACAGCCGGGTACTCGATTTAGATTGGCTAGTCAAGGCTTGTATGCAATGAACCAAAACGTTAGGGGATCATTAATATTAAATGTTAAAATAAGCGTTCCGGTCAATTTGACTGATGATCAACAGCAAACACTTCGCAATTTATTCTTTATTCAATAAATATTTTTATGCTACAATCCAATCCAGAAATTGATCATATTGTTTCCGAGGCAACTGACTTGGCAAAAACTCTTAGTCACGAATATGTCACCTTAGAACATGTTTTTTTATCAATGATTCGATTTGATCCGTTCCGTGAGTTGCTGACTCAATTTGGTGCAGATGCAGATGGCCTAGATACAGATCTCGAGTTGTATTTGTTACAAGCAAGCAATTTGGTAGTTACGGATATAGAACCAAAAAAAACACATACATTGGAAAGAGTGTTCAATCGTGCTCTTACCCAAGTGTTGTTTAGTTCCAGATCCAAACTTGAGTTAATGGATCTATTCCTTAGTATTCATTCTGAAAATAACAGCTATGCTCATTATTTCATGGTCAAATACGGGCTGGATCGCGCGAAACTGGTAGAGATTTACAATAAAAATTATAAATCAGACAACAGCAAAGTTCTTGCCAACTCTGATAGAGCAGATAAGATTCTTGAACATTATTGTGACAATCTTAACACCTTGGCCAAAGAAGGAAAAATTGATCCTGTGATTGGTCGCGCACAAGAAACCGGTGACATTGTTGAAATATTGGCTCGTAGAAACAAATCAAATGTGCTCATGGTAGGCGATCCTGGGGTTGGTAAAACTGCAATCGCCGAAGGGCTGGCATTGAGTATAGTGACAAAAACTGTGCCACAGTATCTTCAAAATTATACTGTTTATAATCTAGATATTGGTAGTTTGTTAGCAGGCAGCAAGTATCGTGGAGATTTCGAAGAAAAAATTCAAGAAATCATTTTGGCACTTAGCACAAAAGGTAATGCAATTCTTTTTATCGACGAAGCACATCAAATGCGAGGTGCAGGATCAGGAAGTCAAAGCAGTGTGGATTTCTCCAACATGATCAAGCCGGCTCTAAGTAAAGGCAAAATCAAAGTTATTGCAAGTACAACCTGGGAGGAATATACTCAAAGCTTCGAAAAAGATCGAGCTCTGATGCGTAGATTCCAACGTGTGACTATTGACGAACCTAGTGCAGATATTGCAAAAGAAATCCTTCACGGTTTAAAATTTAATTTTGAAAAATTTCACAGCGGTACAATTTCCGATGAAGCAATTGATGCATCAATCGAATTGAGTATTCGATATCAAACTGATAAAAAACTGCCCGACAAGGCCATTGATTTAATAGATTCCTGCTGTGCCAAACACAAGATCAAACACTCTACCTGGACAGTTACTAGGTCCGATATCATAAATGCATTGAGTAGTATCACTAAAATTCCTGCTGATCAAATTGGAACTCAACAATCTAAAACAGCAGGTATAATAGACAATCTTGAATTTAAAATCAAAGATCGACTGTACGGCCAGGATACTGCTGTTGAAGCTGTATTAGAGAAAATTTACGTGAGCCGAGCTGGATTGAAATCAATTAACAAGCCGGTGGGTAATTTTTTATTCCTTGGCCCAACTGGCACTGGCAAAACTGAATTGGCCAAACTTCTAGGCGAACACCTTGGTATGAAA
>Ga0194115_10004976_pt1 | contig 14019 bp, 12 predicted proteins | sample TA2MahsurfametaG_3_FD_148656 | JGI IMG/M metagenome (GOLD analysis project Ga0194115, IMG submission 148656) | Freshwater microbial communities from Lake Tanganyika, Tanzania - TA2015002 Mahale S4 surface | ecosystem: Environmental > Aquatic > Freshwater > Lake | place: Tanzania: Lake...
AGGTACTTCCGAGAACCCCCCCCCCTCCGGGCACCTCCAAAATCGTAAGTTTTCGAAATCGTAAGTTTTTGATTCAATGGAATAGAGAGTCTCGGAGCGTTTGGTCGGCGATTTCTTCGCTGTGAATGATTTTCCCCGTTGTTGTTGTTGTCATTGCTGTCGTTGTTGCCACGGGCATTGCTGCTGCCTCGAATACAAGAAAGCAAGTGGTGTGCTAAAACAAAAAACAGGAGTGTATACTACAGAAGAAAAATATTTTTCACTATAGAGTTGAATTGAAAGTAAAATGATTCCGCTATCGACCGTAAATGAAATCATATGCATTCCAACGTTGACAGCCCCTCCATGTATGCAATAGAGCCTAAAGTTTGTTGTCCTCTGCGTCTGTTTGTGTAGAGGGTTTTCTTCTTTTCGAGATCACCTTCACTGTCAGTGCAATTCTTTCCAAGACAAGCGATCAATGACTCCTCCTTGTCGCATTGATTTTGAGTCGGCACCTTTTTTTCCGATCCGTCCTCCTTCTTTCATGCGTTCCTGAATCTGGTGACGACCAAAGTATTCACTCCCCCATTGCCCATCAGTCAATACCGATCCATGAACGCGGTAGGTATCGACTCTCTCTTCGTTTTGTCATCACCCATCTAGGTCCTAGTTCATAAATGGGTCGCATACCAAATCGACAATGGGTTCTCTCTAGAAGCACTTCGCTGCTCTCTTCACGGGGCAGAACAACTGCAATCCCGATGCAATCGACTATTGATATTCTTTCGGAACAATATCCCCCAGTCACCGACGGGATATTTAGTTGCCGACTCTATTGCCCGAATACAATAAACCGGAAGCCGGAAAATATTCGATAACGAATCAGCTTCCGCGGCTCCACGCTGACTGCCTCGACTGTACTTGAGGCGGCTTTACTCTGCGACGCCATCGACCGTATATCATACAACGCAATATATCCTACATTGAAGTTGCCCACCGGTAGAGACCGCCCTAGGTGACGACATTTGAATCGGCGCTATATCATGACTTCATACCAACGTAGTACAGTAAATGATACGTAGACGAACGGCCTCGGCACGAAGACTATGCCTGCCCAACAAGGAACACGGAGTAATGTCACTGTCAACTATTCCGCTCCATCGCCTTACGAAGCTCAGCAGATCGCGAGCTGTAGTCCTATGTTTCGATTGTATGGTTGTTCAGACCTACTACAAACGGACAGAATCAGGTCTGCGCCCTTGCCTGAAGCCATGGTTTTCGTTTCATCTGAGATAAGCGCTGTCGGGTGGTCTCTTCCAATAGTAGTTTCCGCTTCTCGACCTCTTGCTTATTCACGAGCGATCGTAGTTCCTTGTGTATTGCCTGTCCAGCATATGGGTCCTTCAAGACCCCACCAAGCTTTTGTGCAGTCTTCAGCAACAAGATCTGCCCCGCTGTACGACCAGCCTTCTGTACATGAATACCGCTGCCTCCGACGCCACCTTTTCCTCCAGAGCCTCGTTCATGAGAATGTTGCCATTTGATACCCAGTTTCGTCATGTCGGTTACGCGGGGTGTCACCACACGGCCTTTACCCATGGAACTCGATGCATTACTGCTTTGCTGTTGCTTCCATTCATCTTCTAGGCTATCGTTCAACGCGATGGCATGTTCCACTAATTTTCCCTCCAGCTCTTCTCGCGTACCATCTGGGATGTCGGAAACACCATTTTTGCGATCCTGAATCCACTGATCCGCAATAGACCGTGAGGCTTCCATCAGCCACGATCTGCAATCATTCAGGTCCCACGTCGCGGCGGGCTTTTTGGCCACCGATGAAACAACGACATCTTCTTCCTTCTTCACGGCGGCAAAGTCAAGAAGCAAACCTCCTTTCCCTGCCAAATTCGCATGATGAAGCTCATTGCGACGATTCGCTCTAGGATTGGCGAAACTCTCTTGGGGGACCTCCTGCTTTTGCTTCAAAATTTGTTTACCGTCACTGGACAACTGATCAAAGGCTACACACAAACAGGCTGCAATCACACCCTTGAACTGCTGGACTAATTCACGGTCATCACGGAATCCGGCGAAGATTTCTTTCGCTCGTTGGACAACAGCTTGATGAAGATTCAAGGCGTCACCACAATGTGTCATCTGATAAAACGCATCTCGTTTTTGTTTATCCTTGTATCCTGTGCGTGTACGGCGATCTCCCTTGCCGAACTGAGAAATGTTGAGCTCCGTATAGGCGTGGGCATTCCGCAGAACATTTTCTAGACCCTTCTTTTGAGATCCGAATCCACCAATGCCAGCCCCCGTTGTGATTTGCATCCCACCGAGAGTCGTGGACATATTATGAGCATTACTGTACAATCGATTGGGTGCATCTCCATGATGATTTCGATCCACCTCTCCTTCGAACTTTCTGTATGCCGACCCTTCGTGCATCAGTGACTCACTCACTACGGTACCGCAATTCAGACAAATTACATCACCATTCTCCTTGTCAGTCACAAACTGCGACTGGTCATTATTTCCACAGGATTTACATTTGTGTGATTTCTTGCCATTATCACCAGTAGACGCTGCTGTAGGGATATCAGCTTCGTCCGGATTGCCTTGTGCCAAGCCTTTGCCGAGAACTACCGTATCGTAGACACGCTTCCGGATCGCCTTGAATTCCTGAGGTTGCAAGTCACCCGCCAACATATCCTGAATCCGTAAAGGGGTTGTGACTAATACATCCGCTTCCACACATGCCTGAACCGCTTGATGGAGCGCAGTCGCCACGACTTTGAGTTTGGTGAAGGTCGCATTCCCCGCAGCCTCGATGGCTGCATCCTTGTTGAAACCTTCCTTCACGTGGCAGAGTTTATTAATGGCAATACCACCCTGTACTCCTGCCATACCATTAATCAATCCCGAAATGGAAAGTTGCGAAGTTTTTCCGCCGATTGTAGTCTCGAGTTCTGAAGCTGCCTCTTGGTAGGGATCGACGATGAGTCCGTCCGTTTCATCCTCATCGTCGACTTCGTTTTTTCGAATTGTATGCAAATACATATCGAAGGGGTCCACAATATCATAGATAACCTTGGGTTTCTTTGGGACTTTGGCTGTCGCATTCTCCGCCTTCGAACGTTTCGATGCGGGTTCCATCGTATCCTCATCATCTTCCGACGGGTGAGTGCGACTTCGCTCTGTGACAGTCAAGGACTGTAGGGCCTCCGATAGGTTGATCCATATCTGTTTCGCCACAGTAGGATCTACTAAGGAGTCCTTTCCCTTCTTATCCGAGCCTAGGAAAAATAACAGCAATTAGTATGATGCACGTATTTTGTCGAAGGTGACGAGCGAGTCACCATTTCAAGGTTTTTGCAGTAGGAGAGAGAGAGGCGCAACGAAGGCGATGAAATCCTCCCCCCCAACGTACCATGAAGAGCCGGAACTGTTTTGATCCATTTATCTAGGGCTGCTAAATCGAATTCCCATAGTGCCTTGTACGCCTGAACTTTGGAACGAGAAGGTTTCGCTTCTCCATTGGTACTGACAGACGCGGGAGGAACACTAGACGACATGTAAATTGCGAAGTCCGATTTTTGGTGTGATTCCTTTACACTACAATAGCAATGGCAACAAAGAAGGTATCAAGCTAGGGTGCCCTCCCGCAATATAATTGTGACAGTAAGCCAAACATAAACCAAAGTCAGATTGCCTGGCAGGATGATGCTGCGTGTTTGGTGATGCTTGGGACTTGCGTTTTGTTGCATGACAAGAAGGTCATCTCTACTGGAGGTGTAGGAACCAACGTTTCTCCGCTGTCGAGATGTCGTCGACTGCAAACGTGCGGTGATTGTGGTCAGAGAAATCGATGCCCAGGTGTACGCGATTCGAACGACTACTTGTAGCTCCACGTGGAAATGGCTCAGTCCACCATTCGAAGAAATCTAGATTTTCTAGATCATCAAGTGAATAGAATTCGAAGTCGCAACAAGCATGAGGATTCCATATAGCTCACTTCTTCCTATTGGGTATCGTCAGAGTAGAAAGGAATACCAAAGATCAAGATAGGTTCCATAACCTGCATCTCCCCATTTCAACTTCTTGTGCCTGTCTTTCGATCGGAAGTCGACATCAAGTATGTTCGATATCTTTTCTTTTTTCTGCGTTGAGATATCCACCCCACAGGAATCTGGTCATTATATGACTTAAAATTCACAGCGAAGTGAATCGTTTGCATCTGCAATTCGGGATATAATTTCATCTGCCACACTTGAACAGACTTCACCAAGAAGCACTTGTCGACCTCGAGCACCAGTCGGAACCGAAAGATCAAAGATAGATGCTTTCTCTGAAACATCGTCTGACTTGACGACTAAGCCACCATCATAGACAGTCAGATCATCCGCTGCAAAGAGCCTCCAGACGCAGCCTATTTCCGTCAATCCTAAAACCCCATTCCTTTGTGAAAGACTACAGAATAAGGAGCCATCCGACAAGCAAACGATCACGACACAAAGAAAAAATTCGGCAGACCCTGAATCTGCCGTAAAGACAGTGCGAAGATCATTCTGGATGGATGATCGCATGGTTAGACCAAACTCGCCATGATCCAACTTCTCGTCAATATCCACCGAAACATAAATATCAGAATTGGTGACATTCGTGGGGAGTTCACGTCTGTATCTAAGGCCAGCGCTTTTCCCCAACCGAACTAATCTCCGCACATAGTTCAGATCAAGATCCAAATCAATATCCAGACTCGACCTAGTTCTGGAGGACGACGTGTCTGGATTCGTGGAAATTTGGTCGGTCGTCTGTTCGAAGGAAGGTGCAGCCGTGGAGTCATCCTCTCCTTCGTTGTCGTCGTCTTCTTCATCAGTCTCGGTAGTCGACTCGAGGATACTTCTCGATTCTAATGTAAGGAGTGAGGTCGATCTGCTGCAACTGTCCGTCGAAAATGCCGATCGAGAAGCAACGGCAGAGGCAAATGATAGTGATGACGATGATGCTGACGACGCTGAGGACGACGGTGCCATGGAACCGGATACTGAGGATCCAGACGAGGAGCATGAAGAAGATACAAGCATCGGCTGGTCCCCTGACCAAGATGTGGTCAGCGATGTAGCCCTCATTTCTGTCTCGGCATCATCCAAGTAATCATTCGGCGGGTCGTGATCTCCAGATGTGGTAGTACCGCTGTCTGTTCCGTGGTCGACCATATGGGGCTGTCTGGTCGTATATGCTGCAGGAGGTGAAAGAGGTATACTTTGGCTGTTGTCTTCTGCTTCGAAGGGCTCGAATCCGTCGAAAAGAAAAGATGCATCGACCTTCGTATGGTCTTCATGGGAACGTCAAACCCCCACAGGACTTCGAATCGTGTAGCGAAAATGTTTGGACCGCCCGGCGCTACGTTCACATTTTTTGACCAATCGGATCTTCGACCACCTCATAAATGTAAAATATGCAGAAAGGCATGGAATCCAAATGTTCGCCAAGCGTCAAACCCAAAAGATGCCCATCGTATGTTGTGAACACGACAACAAAGCGTTCGCTGCGAAATAGACTGCACTCGCCCGAAGGGCTTTTGATAACATCGAATCTACTGTGCGTGTTGTCACGAAACTTGTTTTTGTCGCTACCCGGCAATCGGAGCTACCGTCGGAACCAGGGATCGGACGAAGTGTCAAGAACCAGACCATCTGGAGTGGATGCGATACTATGCCTTAACGCAACACCTTGAGACAAGTCCGCACACGACGTGAGGAAGAGATGTATTCTATAGCCTGTTAATCTCGAATAGAGTATCATCGTATCATATAAAATTTCTAGCAGAAGCCAATGCTTGTATGAAAACTAAAGTCGTCTTGATACGTTTTCCGATAGAAGCGATCCGAAAGTGATGGACTGGCAGGGAGTTACAAGGAAAGAGTTCGGATAAGAGTCACCAATGGCCGAGACAAAAAGACTTAAGCTTCAACTTGAGCGGCAGAATCGTTTCGGCACACCGAAAATAGTTTGGAGAATATCCCACTTTTCTTCGTTGGTTCCTCTTCCTCAACTTCATGTAGCACTCGTTCGGCCTCAGCTGCGGCCTGAGCCGCGGCGAGTTCAGCCTGGGCTGCAGCGAGTTCAGCCTTGCGAATCATCTCTTCCCGGATGACGAAAAAGCGGATCAGTTCTTTCATTACCAGCTTATGTTGTTCCATTCGAGCTTCACGTTCCACACTGCATCCGGCGTGGTAGTAGACGATTTTCCCTCCTTCAATTCTCTCAATTAGTTCATCGCTATTCAACAGCTTCTGCTTGCAGTGATTGCATTTCTTGTTGCTGAAAAGGTTCCCAAAGAAGTTCGTGCACAATGAGGTAGATATCGAAAAGAAAGATTCTGAAACCCCAGATTCTTCGACTTGCTTTCCAGAGTTGACTTCCATGTCTGAGTCCTCCTCCTGGATGGGCGTCAATTGGCCTTCAATGACTCGCGGTGCCATGGTTGGGTTTTAGAAGATAGTTGGATGTACGGTGAATTAGTGACCAAGCAAAAAGAAATTGTAAGACCATCTATCGCCGGATGGTTACGGGATGCCGCCGCGGGTGTCCGTTGAGCGGTTGACATCGCGTTACCAGTAGGCGTTGAGGACCATTCCGCAACGAAATACATAAGATAAGGATGACGCACGCCGGGCTTTCACTGCGCGGAACAATGGAACGAGCATGACAGCGAGCGCTCCAAGTCACAACTAATGTATCACAAATCAAACCACTTTTCCAAAAGTTGGCTAATGTTGACGCGCAGTGTTCAGGAGGTGCGCAATTTGACTGGCGGGGAAGAAATGGCTTCGTATCAAACAAGGAAGTTATTTTATTCGTCCTCCAGCGCATGGAAGCTATGTCTGTAGCTATCAAACCAACGAAGCGATACCCGTGACTGAAAAGTCCAAAATCGTAGGTGGCCTTCAGCCAACAATTATGTCGAGAAGTGACTAGGAATGCACATTGACAATCGCTAGGGACAAATGCGAGACCAAACACGGAATCAAGCGTCCTTGACAAATAGTTTAGCATAGATTGCGCGTGGATCTTTCGGTTGAAGCTAGAATGAGACTTAGAATTTGTTGGCAAAAAGCCGTACGAGTACCACAACCCATTTCTACCTACCGTAGCCTGCGTGTGCTGCATCTATCGTCTCCACACGGGCTGGAACATCTGATACCCATCGCCGTAGAGTGGGATAGCTTGAACTAGAACGAGTGATGGGATAGATTGTTGTGACCAACCGTATCAAGTTGCGTCAACAACCTCCCAGACGAGAACCTCGCAATCAACTTTCTATTCCGACAACGACGTCGGAAACAGAAAATAGCGATAGCGACACGAATCGATTCGTATTTTCTCTGTTGGATGGTGTGCTAGACGAAACAAACAACCTCGAATAGAACAACATGATTCGCGACTTCCCAGAACTTGAATCTCATTTGCGATGACCATCGCTCGAGGACCGAACAATGAGAACATGTTTAAGCATCCAAACAAAGACAGTCGTGCAACTGTCGGATGAGAATTTATCCGCATGAACGTACTCCTATCTTTGTTTTTTATAGTCTACGAGAATCATGCAGAATAGCAGAGCCAGGCCAAAACACACCGTGGGGAGGATAGTACTTAGTGGTTGGGAAGGTATCCTCCGGGCAAAATCGATACACCCATGGCCTCGTGCGTGACAAGTCCCCAGATGCCCATCATAGCGGCACGTCCATTGTTCAACTCGATCGCACGTTTCTTCAACTTTGTGGCAGCATCCAACTTATCCCAACCAAAGTCCAAGGCACCATTACGGTAATCACCAGGGAATTCTGCCTTGACATCAAGCCAGTCAGCATCTCGGTTGATGATTTCCGCAACGACGAAGAAGGCACCCATTTGCATAAGGACATTCATACCATCCTTGGTTTCTAGAAGAGCTTGGAATGAACCAAGACCATCAGGAATATTTTCAGCACCCGGGAAGCGGATTCCTAATCCGTTGAGTAGCGCGAAAGAAGAGAGATGTTAGAATTGGGGAAAAATGCTTTTCTAGGTGTGTCCCGAAAAATGGCGATCTCCCTGTGTCTACATCATAGAGTAACCTTACCTGCAGCAGTCGTTAAGTATCCGACAACAGCCAACATGGAGACGCGTCCATGCTTAAGTTCGTACTCTCGTAGTGTATCGAACTTTTCTTGGTTGCCATCGGCAATCAAACCAAGAGGATCAAAAAGACCAAGCTGAGTGCGGGAGAAAAAATAAAGAGAAATCAGTTTTTGTCAGTTGGGGGGAAACCTAATACATCTGATCAAGGAAACACTCGTCATCACGGGACTTACAGGAGCTTGGGCACCAAGAGCATCTGCGAATGGCTTGGCTTCCAAGGCACTGGAAGACATTTGTTGCTTGGCCGGTGCAAAGGCAGCAGCAGAGCCAACAAGAGCGAAAAGGGTAGCGACTTGCTTCATCATGGTCAATTTTTGTCTTTCTCTTACTAGTTAGCTACAGCAGGAGTTGGTTGGCTTGAAAAACAACGAAGGTACCTACTTCGGTTTTCTTTCGTTATCGCATTCATCACTGTGAAGATTTGCTTCAACTTCTTAGTCGGCTCAGTCAACGATAACGTACCGTACCCCATTCGATGGCTGTGCTAGATGCATTAGAGTCGAATGGGTCAGTCGTCATTCGAAGCCTTGGCCGACTCGTGAATACGAAAATTGAAAATTGGCCCGTTGCGCTTTTTCGATGACTTTCGATCCCGTGCACGGCTTCATCGGCGTTATCGTACTGATCACTTCTAGACCTTGAGACTAGTAGCGGATCATTCTTATACCTATCTACGAACTTTGTTGCAATCTTATCGTCTTTATCCATAACTCCTCATCATCATGGCGACGGGGGGGATGAACCTGACGAAGGAATTCTTTGAGCTTTTGAAAGCGATTGGTGAATCAAAGTCGAAACAGGAAGAAGATCGTATCATTGCTCGTGAGGTCCAATGTTTGAAACAAAAATTGGAACCTCCTCCACCAGGTGGGACACACCCCCTACAAAGTAAGAAACGAGCTAAGGAGTTTTTGGTCAGACTCCTGTATGTTGAAATGTTAGGCCATGATGCCAGTTTTGGTTATATCAAGGCAGTGGAAATGGCAGCATCGGCAAGTCTCTACCACAAACGGACGGGGTATTTAGTCTGTGCCTCATGCTTAGCACCTGAACATGAATTCCGTTTTATGCTTGTGAATCAGATGCAACGTGATTTGCAATCGGGGAATACTCTTGAGATTAGTGGCGGCCTTCAGGCGGCGACTGCCTTGATTACAAGTGATATGGTCCCCGCGGTGGCAGGAGAGGTGACGAAGTTACTTACTCACGATTCGGAAGTCGTACGGAAAAAGGCAATCATCGCCCTACATCGATTTCATGATTTATCCCCCGATGTCGTTTCGGATGATGAACTCTTTGAAAAGATTCGTAAGGTCTTGTGTGATCGTGACCCATCCGTGATGGGATCCTGTTTGAATGTCATTGAAAGTATGGCGGTGAAGAATCCTACTCCATTCAAGGATTTGATCCCATCTCTTGTCAGTATCCTAAAACAGATCGGTGAACATCGACTCCCCACCGACTATGACTATCATCGAGTCCCAGCACCATGGATGCAGATCCGTATCGTCCGTATCCTTAGCCTTTTAGGTGAAGCCGATGCGAACGCCTCGTCGGGTATGTATGAGATCCTTTTGGATACGTTGAAGAAGGCGGATGTTGGAATTAATGCTGGATATGCTATCGTCTATGAATGCATCAAATGTATTACGAAAATTTATCCCAATACTCGGTTATTGGATGCCGCTGCCGGTGCCATCAGTCGATTCATTGACTCACGATCACACAATCTCAAATATCTTGGTGTCACGGGTCTTGCCATGATTGTTGAAAGTCATCCCCAATATGCTGCTCAACATCAGATGTCTGTCATGGACTGTCTTGAGGATTCGGATGAAACCTTACAACGTAAGACGTTGGACCTCCTCTATCGGATGACGAACCCCGTAAATGTCGAGTTCATTACGGACAAGTTGTTAGACTTTTTGGGTGGAACGACGGACCTATTCCTTAAGCAACAACTCACAACCAGAGTATGCTCTGTTGCAGAACGTTATGCTCCAAACAACGCTTGGTATATCCAGACCATTACCAACCTCTTCCAAGTTAGTGGTGATATGGTTGAACTCCAAGTCGCTCAAAATTTGATGACCTTGATTGCCGAAGGTACCGGGGAATCGGAAGAGCAGGACATCTTCCTTCGTCAGACTGCGATTGAGTTGTACATTGAAATCCTACAGAATAAGCCACCTGCTCAAATTCCCAAGATTCTTCTTGAAACGATGGCATGGTGTCTCGGGGAATACTCGTACTTGTCATCAGCTATGACCTTGGATCAAATTCTTCACAAACTCTGTCAGTGGAATAAGGAACAGTTGGCTGACAGTACACGAAAGTTTTTGACGTCCGCCATATTCAAGTTAGTTTCACAGGCGGGTACTTGTCCTCCGGAAGCCGCTGCTCTCGTCGATGAATATACCCGAAGTAAGGATGTCGACCTACAACAACGATGCTTGGAGTTCCAGAACATGTTGACTATCGCTCCTCAGTATCTTGGAGAAATTCTCCCCGTCGATGCCAGTGCTGAAGACGTGGATGTCGACATCAACTTGAGTTTCTTGGATAATTTCTGTCAGGAAGCCTTGGCGAACGGTGCACTTCCATACTGCAAGCCAGAAGAGGATGATGATGACGATGATTTGTATGGCTCTACCGCGACCAAGACGAGTGCCTTTAAGATGACTCCCTATGCCAAACCCGAAACGAATATTCATCGATCCAATATGATTCAGGGCTTGGGTAGTGGAGGCGTCACTTCGGTACCCGGCGTCTCTCTCCCACCTGGCGCCGTCTCAGGCAACACAGCTGTCATGTCGACCCAAGTTCAACCACCGAGGGAGGGAATACAGTTAAATACTCGGGGAGTCAACGTATGGGGGAAGAAAATGCAAACTCCAGCTCCAGCACAGGCGCCGGCGATGCCAGCTCCAGCACCTCCTCCTCCATCTGCCGGTGGATTCGGTACCAGCACTGCTGCGTCCAACCCATACGGAGCCTTTGCGTCGTCCATGACCTCGTCTACTTATGGCGGTGCTTCAGCCTCTGCTGCACCACAAAAGACTGCTGAGCAGCTGGAAAAGGAGCGAATGGCGGCGGCGCTATTTGGAGGTATTGTGCCCGGAGCAGCGCCACCACCACCTCGTTCTATGCCTGTTCCAAGACCTCAAGTTAGTGCTGCGCCAGTCGCACCTCCCGCAGCGGCTCCACCAGTTGCGGCACCTCCCGTAGCGGCTCCAGCACCCCCACCCGATGTTGACCTACTCGATTTTGGTTTCTTTGATACTACCGCTTCGGCAGCGCTGGCTTCGGCTCCAGCAATTGATATTTTTGCTGCAGCTCCAAGCCTGGCTGACAGCATGGCAGCACCAGTTGCACCCCCCATTCCACAGGCGGCAGCCCCACCACCAGGTCCCCCTCCTATTGTAGAGACAGTGAGTGATGACGAGGCCATGCCGATGCCACCACAAGCCTCTCCCCCGGGAACATCGATCGAACCTGTAGACCCTTTCGCCGCCGAAGGATTGCTTGGCGGTGTTACGGATGTCCCATTGAAGAGCTTCGGTCATTCCTCTTCCGTATATGAGTTTAATGGCAATGCCATGGCGCCGATGAAAATCGTAACGGCTCAGTTTGGCCAACAATGGGGATCCTGCCCAGCTACGAGCCCCGTGTCAATCACTTCATCGAAGGTTGTTACCCTGGATCAATTCATGAAGAAATGTGAAGAAGCAGGTCTTCATGGCGTGGAGGCTATCGGTGCCACCAATGAGGGTATTTGTGCCGGAATGATCAATGCTGGGACTATGGTTGTGTTAGTCCATGGCAAGGTAACTCCGACAGGTATGGGGCAGGCAAGGCTTGATGTCACTGTCAAATCCACAGACTCGACACTTTCGGGTTCCCTAGCTCTCTACCTTCAAAATATTATGAAATGAGAGGTAGAGCTTTCCGCTTGTGCTGTTCGAAGACAGCGGGCTAAACGTGCGAAGCGCTACGGTTTTGATTCTAGTAGGAACCTTGATTATACTCAGAGTTTTAACCCACGAAGGCTTCCGACAAGGTGTATTTCGAGATCTGTCTATGAGTGATACGCAATAACGAGAGGACTAGTGAATGTCGTTTGAACCGCATTTGCATTTTGGGATTTCGTTTCCCCGGGATACAAACCAACTCCCAGCTATGTGCTCGTTCATCTCATCTACCCGTTCATTTGTTGTAACGCCCCAGTTCTGCGCGGAGAAGCAGGACATCTATGAAGACTTGCGAAGCCCCTGCAAAACAATGTTAACAGAAAACAATTCATGCAAACATGAGTTCGTAGGGGACAGGACCAACGAAGCAGCACTAGAGCATAAGTATTACGATTTCAAAGTCAAGATCGCCCTGACGAACAGAATTGATTTACAGTTAACGACAAAAGAACAGAATCTTTTCGCCTTCGTTCGATGTGTTCTCTGGCGATGTACCCGATGCCACGAAGAGAACGGCTGAGAATGGCTTTGTAAGTTGGCCTCACAAAAAACATTGCCGACTATTCACGACCTCAATTTTTTCATCACCACCAAACCCACCCAGATGTGCGCTATTGAACAGTACTTTGCCCAACTTGGGCCGACAAGCTACTCTCTTGTCTCCGATAACGCTCGCTCATCAATGCCCTCGCGAAGAAGGCATTCGTCTCTTACGTCCCTACCAGCACACCCACTTGATGGAAATGAAAACAAGAATAGTAGAAGGTGGTCTTCTGATCGGAATTTACTACTGGCACAAGGCACGGTAGACGTTGCGTCATCTCGTTGGAATGTAGGATCATCCTCACCAACGTCTTCGCCCTCCCATTCACCTTCTCGGTCTCCCGTGAAGAACTTTTGTCCCCACCAGAGACCAGGAGGGATGGATTCAATTCTGAGGTTACCCACGCGACGCACCTCACTGCAAGACTTACTTTCTCTAGTACAACGTTCATAAAGAAAGCGCAAGGAATCCGAAGAAATCTCCATGTATCTGTCTACCACGTATGCATGTCCCATGGCTCGCGATGGGATGTTCCCGAGGACCTGGAGTATCTTCTTCATCCCACAACACTTTGCTACAAAGAACCAAGCAAACGACCGCGAATCAGTCATCATCAACATCGGCGGCGGACAATTATTCAACTCATGATTTTTCCATAGGCTACCAAACCATATGGTGTCGAGAATAAATCGCTCCTCCCATTCGAGACGATCATCTAAAACTGTAGATAAATCCCGATTTGCATAAGGCAGTTCGAAAAACCGAACGTGTCAGCATCGGATCTAAACTCACTGTCGCCCAATATGTTCGTGTCTACTATCTTACTGACGCTGCATGGATGTGAGCTGTGTAGCCAATTTTCCCTGAAATACGAGCACCATGTGGTTGATGAGGGAAACAATAACACGCGGGGACAAACAACGTAAACCAAAAAGATAACATTCAATTGTTGATTCTCATCGATAGTTTCCATCAGCGTCTGGAATTTCTCCACCTATAGATTTTCAAGTTGTTCGGCTATCCCCAATCATGGTGTGGACGGCCAACGACCGATCGCCTTCCTTATGGCCTGGTGCACCATGATGTTCTTGCCTTTTGAGGTTCTGTTGTTGGAATCTGGAATTTTGGTTTGCGAGAGAAAAATCGAGAGGAATCCCGCAGCGCCTGCAGTGTTCAATAGGGATGGAAAGGCCATTCTAGGAACATTCACTGCGTCCCAGTTCGGTCTGCAGTTGAGGTGAGGATGTTGATGGCCTTTGCATTCTCTAGTTGCAGAGGGCCCCCTTCAAAAAAAGAATATTTTTTCATGATCTCCTGGGTCGAATGGCGGGT
>Ga0194115_10004977_pt1 | contig 14019 bp, 13 predicted proteins | sample TA2MahsurfametaG_3_FD_148656 | JGI IMG/M metagenome (GOLD analysis project Ga0194115, IMG submission 148656) | Freshwater microbial communities from Lake Tanganyika, Tanzania - TA2015002 Mahale S4 surface | ecosystem: Environmental > Aquatic > Freshwater > Lake | place: Tanzania: Lake...
CACTTTGTACTGTGACAGTCTTCTTCTAGTGACTCTAGACGGTGTTCTACTCGTTCATTGCCCCCATTGCACAAGCTACTGTTACCCTGAGGTAGATAGCAATGAAGGGTCGATATACGCGATTTATGAAATCCAATTTCCACAAAGAGTCTTCCAAAAATGGGAAGACCACAATATAGTTTCCCTTTGTTTTCGTGTGTATGCAACAGGGAAGTTGTCTCCGTTTTTCTCACAACCGATGGTTATAAAGAGGATTTCCGAACCAACGGGCATTGCAGTCACAAACCGTAGTCGGTATTTTTTTCAGTTCTTCTCAACAACAAAAAGAAAAAAAACAAAACGGAGCCCCTATCACAGGAACGTGAATGAATATCAATGGGAGACAGGGACGCCTTCCAAACCTAAGCCAACGGGCAGAATACATTACGGGGGTGTGCACAAGTGCCGTAAAGAGAATGGAATTCCATCCAGTGGATGATGTTGTCCATTGCATATGAGAATTTGCTTTTTTTGGGTGGGGTCACACACCCACCAAAGGCATACACATCCCCGTTCAGGATCCAAATCTTGCAAAATGGATCTTCGAAGATGAGATGGGGGACATTCTACTGAAGAAGGGGGCTGACCAAATTGTTTTTTCAGCAGTTTTTGTTGTTGTTGTTGTTGTTGGTCGGATAGAAAACGTACTATATCGGTATCGAAGGAATGGTTCTTGTTCTCCGTCCATTTCCTTTCTTTTCCTTTATAGTTTTAGGATAGGGTGTAGCAGTCGTCGCGGTCGCCGTTTTCGTCACTGTCCCATCGACGATGATGACAGCAGATGTCTGATTATGTTCATCTTCTTCAAAAATCTGTTGACCATCAAGGATAGAATTCTCATCACTATATCCTATCCTCCTCTTATTATAGACCTTCAAAAATAATTGACCATGATCATCATTTTGTTGTTGTTGCTGCTGTTGTTGTCCCCCTTCGTTCGTCCCGGTTCCCTCTTCTTTTCTTTGATAGGCCCATCCATACTTTAAGAATTCATCAACACCATCTTCTGTTAATCCCCACTGAATCCGATCTTCATCATGATGAAGACCCTGTAAATAAGTTGCTAACACTGCAAGGGTGACCGCCATCATCGTCGTTACGGTACAGATCCCTAATCCTATCCATTCACGCATCGTCCATGTCGTATCCAGGGGGATCGAATATTCGATACTACGAATTTTCATATTATGATCAAATATATGATCTCGAGTAAATGGATCAAAGATGTATTCTTCTCCAATCTTGGAAACATTGATAATTCCAACGGTATCTGTGTATGCGGGAATTTTGTTTTCAGAGATGATGTAAACGGAAAGGAGAGGGGGGAGGCGTATGTGTGAGTGTTTGTTTGTGTGTGAGAAAGAAATGATATCCCAAACGGCTTTGTCCCCAATATCTTGTTTGACATCCCCCAAAGCAACCCAAAAAACAAAAAACAAACATTTCATTGGTACGTACATTTTGGATTCCATGCTTTGTCATCCTTTAGGATCCAAATACCATTCGGATCTTGTTTATACATTTCTTCTGCGAATTTCCCATGATGGATCGTTGTATTGATAACTTCAGTACATGACGATTCGACCATTGCTAATGCTTCTTCATCCATCACAGGGTTTCCATTCGACCAAACCACTGTATAATGGATGACCAATCGGAACCAATGATTTGGATCTGTCATCTCATATAGACCTGCTTTCGATATATCAAGACTAACGTGTGCCTTTTCCTCCGATACTTCCAATCTCCGAGTATCCTTCGTCTGGCTGTATTCGTGGTTCTTGGTGTCAAAGTTTTTGTTGTTGTCGTTATTGATGCTGCTTCCATCGTTTCCTAACTTCGCTATCGCCAGGCTACCTATTTGTTGTTGTCCTTGTTGTTGGATATGATTCTCGAATCCACCCTTCATTGTTTGTTCGGTCGGCACGTGATCCTCCAAGGAAAGTGATCGATGTCGACGATTACGATCATTTGATGGAATCGGAACGAATTCGATAGGAAAATCAATTTCGTCCTGGGAGGTGGTGGTGGTGGTAGTATCAGTATCAGTCGTAGTACCCGATGAACGTTGAACATCGTAGGGAGTATACCGGTCTAACAAGGTTTCCACCACCTGTATCACAAAGGATGTTAATCGTTGGAAACGTTTGATCTCATCCTCATTCTCATTACTTTCCTTTTCTTCTTCAAGACGAACACTAAAGATCCCAACACTTAATGATAATTGAATCGTATTAGTATCAGAATCTTCCGGAATCGTTCCAGGTTGCCGGGTAGGTGCCCCAGCAGCACCACTGTTATCCCCACCGTCATGACAATAGGATGGTGCTTCATCATAATTTTCAAACCTGGAACAATCCATGGCATCATCAACAACAACATCATCAAGAAAATTATCATCAACAGACGTCGGAGCATTAGTATTATTCTTTCCTCCATCGTCCTCACCACCCTCTCCTTCTACTCCTCCTTCGTTACTGTGACTTCCTTCTTGTTGTTGACCGTGATCTTCGTTAGGGTTCTCACCTGCATCCAAGATTCGATCATGATAAAGCTCTAGATTCCTTGTGGAAGTTGTCGTAGTAGTTTTTGTTGTCTGTACAGTAGTTCTGTACCGGAACGAGGAGGAGGAGGATCGGAGTGTCGCCGTATTCGTTGTTCTTCTTGTTCCCACTACATCCCCTACAGACGATGATGATGACGAAGATGATGATACTACCACCATCCTCATGATCATGAGGAGGAAGAACTGTAGAATTCGATCCATCCTCCTCCCTATGGCTCTTTGATGCATTCTTGGATTAACCCCCAACATAGGGAGCATTCTTAATAACTGTTGGGTATTTTATTGGGGGAATGTTTTGGATTCACTTCCTTCCTCTTAGTCTTCCTTTAGATTCTGTGGGTTTTCCAGACCACCTTTTACAGTTCGTCCAATTTTTTCCCTGACAGTCGTGAAGTGTTTTTTTTCCGGTAGGTGTCTGGGTGCGTTTTTCGTGGCGATAGCTTGCCTTTGACTGTTTCTTTTCGTGCTTCTAATTTTGCCACAAGAAGTCTACCCTACCAAATGATATCTCGCTTCTTCTTTCTCTTCTACGAGTATGCATGCGTAAGAGGAGAGATACCGTATACAAGCGAGACAGGGACAGAAACAGAGAGACAGGGTGGGGAGGGAGAGTGACCTACTACCTATTCACTGTCAGGCAGTTCGGCCCCCCCCCCCCCCCCCGCCGACGTCTCCGCTTCTGATGTGGTGATAAAATGGATCATGTAATTTTGTTGGTTCGTCTGCGAGGTGAGGGGGGAGGCACCTGCTACAGCTGTTGTACCCTTTGGACGACACTGTTCATTTAGATAAAGAACTAAAATAACCGTTGGAAGGTCGGTGACAAGGGGGAGAGCGGTCCACGTGCCATGGCGTCTTGGACGGTGGCAATCGCCCTTTTCCGTTGGGATGAAAAATGTGTATCTATCATATAGGTAACAGTAATCCAATGGGTTCGTTGGCGGGTATATGACAGTTAAGTTTATGTCGCACGGACTGAGAATATATGTGTGTGTGACCGTGACGGCAAAGAAGAAACGAGGAAGGCATGTTAATCCCGGGAAACATGGTGGGGGGGGGGGATCAACCGTATTTTCCACACTCCACCTACGGTATACTAGTGTACGGTACCCAAGTTTCTCTCGTTCTCTCTGTTTGTGATTGTGTGGTGTAGTAGGCGTATGGAGGATCGGGGTACCGGTACTACTACTACTACCTTTACCTAGTCGTCGGTAGGGGAGGGGAGGAGGGGGTGTCACTCCTTCTTGTCGGTCGTGGGACCCAATACAATCACCAAGGTAGCAGTGACGACGATAATCAATAGGAACCCCAATATGATGGATAAAAGAAAGAACCCTCGATCCTTTGGGTGTCCTCCTCCGTCACCTCCATGTTGGGGAGGGATGATTGTTCCACTCTTTCTTGACGTAGACGATGCCGAAGACGATGCTGATGGAGGAGAAAATACCATCGAAGGAGGAGGAAGAGGTACAGGATCCTCATGGATGGTAGTAGTAGTAGTACTACTACTAGGATTGCCTTTTGTTTTCGTGACGACACGTCGGAGGATTCCAGCTTCTAAATCATCGGATGTATCATTGATGGAATCACCCTCCAACTGGACGGAAGTTATCACAACTACAGACCCACTAGACTCATACGAGAGCGTACGTCCTGGTGGTGATGTCATCATCGTCGTCGTCGCAGTAGTAGTCGCAATCGCCGATTTTGGTGTCTTTGTTCTCAACATACTAGAACGAGATGATGAGGATAGCGGTGATGCCACTCTGTCAGGGGATAGTGGTGATACTACCCTCGTGGTAGTCGTCGTTGTCGTCGTTTTCGTTGGCGTCGTCATCACTGTCGTCGTCGCTGCCGGCGGTGCAATATCAAAAAGTTTTTTCTTCATCTTGGGTGACGTTAATCGAGGTGGTAATGATGGTTGTTCCAAAGAGTCATCATCTTCCTCTAATAGTCGATGAAGGGTCATATTGTTGGAATGTGTCGTCCGTCGGTTTGGACTTGTTTTGTCGGTCATCTATGGATACACACAGACACACATCACAGACGAGGAAAACCAAAAGATGCAACAACAACGGTCCGGTGGTTAGAATCCACAATCGACATCCCCATCAACGAGAACAGAATTGCAACGACCAACTTGGAATACCGGGAACGACATTCTATGGGGCTTTATCAGGACGACGGACTCCCCGACACATGAACACACGCATACCCAAACAAACATATCCATCACAATACGACGACGATGATGACGACAACAACAACAACCACTACGTACCTGTGAGATAATTGATGCACCATCTCCCACCTTCATCACCATACTACTACTTTCATTGTCCCGACTCGTTACGGTACTACTACCACTCCAATGACTCTCAACACCCTTGATCTTTTCTTCCACAGATATATCACTATTGGTGGTCGAACGATTCTTTTCAGATTTCGTATGCTGTGTATCGTCGGGATGGAGATCAATCACTGGTGGGATTTCGGCAACAGTGTCGTTCCCCAAAAGGGCGGCAATCATTACGGAGGGGTAGATGACTGTCTTTTCTTCATCGACCTCATCCGTATCAGCGTTCATCTTCTGTTTCTTCTTCTTCGAATATTCCTTCTCTAGATCACGGAGTTGTACCGGTAATGTCAAATGAGAAATATCATCTGAGAAGAGAGATCTATCATCGTCGTTGCTGTGGTTACTTCCCCTGCTGAGTTGAGACAAGTTGAAATGCTGTACTTGAAGAAAATCAAAGGGGGATTCCATTAATCGTTCTCGTTTTTTCTTTGTATCTTTGCTCACTTCCTTTTTTTGGGTAGTTTTCTTTTTCGTGATGTTGTCGGTTGAAGCTTTCTTACCTTTCGATACCCGTTTCGGTGACGGCTTGAGAATATCATCATTATTCTGTTTCGGATCGGGTTTGTCTTCTTGGTTCTTCGATTTGTTGGGTTGGGAGGAAATCATTTCGTCAACCTTTGAAATCGTCAAAGGTTGAGTGACCGTGATATCTTTGGTGGTTTCATTGTCTGGATTAATTTGAGGTGACGATATCGTCGTTGGTGTTGTTGAAGTAGTTTTGGATGTTTTCTTATCATTTGTTTCGGTGGATTTCTTCTTCTTTGTTGTCGGCGCTTTCTTTTTCGATTTGGTCACCGTTGGACTTGCATTCCGTACGAGTGGGTCGTCATTCGCTGTAGGAGGAGTCGCCGTCGTCATAGTTGTGGTCGAGGTCTTGGTCGACGGCGAAAATACCCGATCCACGGCCTCTTGTATGTGACCCTCCACCACGGGAAGAAGTAAAGAAAGGAGGGAAGGAAGAGCAGGACTTGTTATATGACAAAGAAGGAACGTCCTAACCGTAAGAATTGTCGTTCCCGCCAATGCACAGTCTCAGAGGGTTAGACTGTGAGTTTGGGGCTGAGTGGGTGTGAGGTATTTTGGGAGCATATAGTGCCGAAAATTCGGAAGCAAACTACCGTACCGGCCCGCGAAATCCTGCACCCGACGTGTGGCAAATTGGATAACTTGAAGAGACTCCAGGTATCATCACATACACAATACAGAGGCATCGCCCTTTTTTTTTGTCTTGACAGAAAAAAAGAGGCTTGCGTGTCTCTCATCTTTCGGCGGGTGCTGGATTTTTATATATGCGCATCATCACGAGCAACAATTTTTTTGCCGTTGATTACGATCTGATTTTCGGCACCGAAAAGGGCAACGAAATGGCTGGAAAATTCTCGGAGTCCCAAATTTTTTTTCCGTTGACATCGAAGGGTCATTCTACATTTAGGTGAGCCCCTCCAAATGTTAGAAATGTCTCTGTTTTCTTTTGCTAAGGGGGGTGAGACTGGGATAAGGACTTCTGTAGCGTCTAGCAGAGTATGTCTCTGCTTCCCTCTAGACACCTTTGGTTCCATCCTTCGCAAGATGGGAAGATATCGGGCTGACAGCGATGATCATGATCATGGTCAAACAGGATGATACGTTTATCGAGCCTCCATACATGAAAAATGTGGAGAAGAAAATGCTTTCATCTATGTGGCTGAAGGACCAATAAAGAACTTTGATAGGACTCATCGTAAGGAATACAAGGAAACAAGAAAGTTATTCTTTTCGGCCGGAACAAACCATACAAACAAACCAAACGAACAATGGCAGTTTCATCTCGTCCATTCCGACTTCTGATAATCCTGGTAGTGGTAGTAGTGACTCTAGGGATCTTCATCCCTACGCAGATGATGGGATCCCTCCTCCTTGGCCTGCCACCGATAGCGGAAGACATAGTAGAGATGGAAGGACTACCTCCACCAGTAGAAGAAAACAAGGTGGTGGTCAGCAACGACGATGAAATATCGACGTCCATTATCAAAGGGAATACTTCGGATCGGACGATCTCGGTCATCGACAACACGGTGATGGCGACGACGATGACGACGACAACACCGCCCACAACAACGTCAGCAAAAACGACATCCATAATGACAGGAATATCCGACATCCAGAAATCCGTCATCTTGGAGGGAGGTGCTATCAACCGGACAGTCCTAGCCTATCCTGTCGACTTATGGCCGAATAGAACAACTGCCACTACAAATACAAATACATGGCCTTGGGATGATTTGAATTTAAAAATCTATTTGTATGATACATCGACGTGGCCGGAAGAGTTGAGAGTTGTCCGGAACTGTCGGATAGAACAATTGATTAACGTTACGATGGAACCATATCCAAGCAATGATAATCGAATTTCGGATGTAGGATTGATTCAATTATTTGAAACATATCCCCAACGTGTTTATGACCCATCTTTGGCAGATGTCTTCGTCGTACCCTATCCTCATGCCAGTCATTGCTTTTCGAGTTGCCTCCGAGGTGGATCCTATCAACCAAATTGTGGTGGCGTCCAACAATCCTTGATCGATACATTGATTGATGATCATCTTACCTGGTTCCATGGAAGGAATATTGAACGACATTTATTTCTACTATCGACGTCTCATATGTTAAATCGGAAGTTACAAATGGCACCTCTCAAGTTTGTCATCGGACCTCGAATCTACAAATTAGATCAGACATCGACAAAGTACCTACCAAGGATGAATCCTCGACATCATGAAAATTTTCGTCAACAACTGGGGACGTTTATTATCCCCTATATGAATACACATCCCTGGATGCAACCGTCTATCATTCGATCCCGACCGTCTGATTGGTGGACCCGACCTCGGACCTATTCCTTCGTTTATCTATTTGGTGGTCGGAATAAACGAACCAAGGATGATCCTCGGATTCATCGACGTCGATTTGAACGATATATGGTACGCAAAAATTATACGACGATTGGTGGAAAACCCTTCCTGCTTCAAGAACAGGGAACGATCCAATTTTCACCCGAAGATACCTTCCATCTATACCAGGAATCAGTCTTCTGCCCATGCCTACCAGGAGATACCGTCACACAAAAACGATTCTATGATGTTATACTCAATGGATGTATCCCAGTCGTGTTACGGTTCCCTCATGGAGGTGAGAATGGCAATAATGAGCCACATGAAGGAAAGGCCAACGCTTCCACAGCTGCGACGACTACGACTTGGCATCCGTTTGAAAACAGTCGGTTAGAGGCTAGTCTACCCTTTGCACATCCGGATCAATATCATGGTGACCTGGACCTCCTTATCAATTACACGAATATTGTAATCGAGGTCGATTTACCGGCTTCGAATTTGGCCCAAGCCATGATAGACTGGTTAGCACCTGAACGTGCCAATGCATTGAAGGATCGTCAGAATGCTATGAAGGCCATCGCTCCATTGTTAACCTATGGATTAGGACCTCTCGAGGCACATCAATCGGATGATGCCTTTAGTAGACTATTACGAGGATTGAAGCATTATTTGGACGGCCTCTCGTCATGACTTCTCATCGCTCGGCATGGTATCCTACACCTCTACCCGAACCGTGGAGGTGGCACTTCCTGCTATCCTTCTTGTACTCTATGAAAATTTGGTGGGAGGAGCGTCGGTCTTTACGCAACTGGCATCATTATCATCGTTTGACTCACTGTCAAGTTTGAGGGCCCCTCTCCTCTTGCAATGCGGCGTTTCTACCTTGTCTGGAGCAACCGTGGCGAGGAGGAAGCCTGAAATTCCAGTCTTCTCGAAAAGCATGCATATGCCGTTGCTCTGAGAGGCGTGTCTCACCCTTGCGGGTCCATTCTACTAGTAGCTGAACCGCCCTAGTAAAGACTCAAGCGTTATTGTTCAACTACTATGTGATTTTTCCCATACTCTAGTCGGGAAAAAAGGAAAACTCCTCATAGGTAGGTATGATGCGGGGTAATCTTCCTGTATAGGCACATGCCAACAAAATTTCTGCCTCCAACACGCATCAACACTGACGTATCGAGGATCCGCGCTTTTCGATTTTTCTTGCATCCTCACCCGGTCTCTGCTTCCATGCATAGCTTTTTCTCCAGCTATGTCCCGCGTTTTCTTTCCCAGCAAGAATGAAAGCTTCTCCCCACAAAAACGAGATACACAAAAATAACAACCGCGAGAACAGAATTTCATGAGAGACGACTATGAATATTCCCTCGACATCTCTACGGGTATGTCTCCTGCAACCTCCACTGCGAGAGAACGGTCAAGATCCATGGAATGCTCTACATGTCGTTCAAGAGATGATGAGAACCGCAGCAAAAGCAGCTCTTCACCATAATAATAACAGTAATGATCCACAGGAGGAGTACAAGGAGGAAGATACGACGACGGGAATCGATTTGTTTGTCGTTCCGGAATTATGTCCTATCGGATACTCGGAAGATACCTTTGCGAACTATCTACCAACGTCGGATGATGACAATCTTCGTTTGCTTAGTCGTATCGATGAAGAAATGAAACGGATTGCACGAGATTTACAATCTGCCATTTGTTACGGTACGATAGGTCATCGTCGTCAACGTTCAACGTCCTCCGATAAGATTGATGATGATGATGATGATGGTGTTCACGGCAGTCATGATAACGATGACGACGACGACGACGACGACAGGAATGAAAGATTCTTGACAATTCGACAAGTCGTTATTGGGAAAGATGGAGAAGAAATTGGTGGATATGACAAGATTCGATTATGCGATTATGGATTGTGTTCTGAAACTCGATTCTTTACACCTGGTTTGGATCTATTTGCCTTTACCATAAAGGATTGGAGATTTGGGATCCTCATTTGTGCCGATATACGTTCACCGTATCTATCTCAATCCTATGTCAAAGATTATGGTGTACATGTATTACTTCAACCAGCAGCCTTTATAAGAGATTGTTCATTTCGGACATGGAAATCCTTTCGTGAAACACGTGCCGTCGAAACGGGATGTTATTTCCTAGCCGTAAATTATGCGGGGAATGACTTTGGAGAATCCTCTTGGAATCCACCATGGATTGATGATAATAATGAACCAACCATTCTAGGAACAGAAGCTTCCTACATTACCAAGACTCTGGACCCAAAAACATTACAGGAATCTCGGACGCTTTTTCCATTTTATCGATATGCATTATTGGGAAGGAGAAGGCTCCATCCGGATACTAATCCTTGATGATGAAAGCACTTTATGGCTGCTTCAACAAAGGAAGGTATAATTCATCACTGTCAATATCAACTAGAGTGATCGTTTCATACGTTCTTTCGCCATCTGAGAGGCGTTAGGGGGAGTGTTGTGCCCATCAGATGTTTCCCTTGGATTCGGTTGGGTTCAAGAGAGCTTAATGACCTGATGTCTCTACGATAGCATTAGTCAATGCATCAATCTTACCATTGAGTAGTAAACAAGCTGATTGAAGAGAAGCAAGTTCCTCCTTCAGGAGGGCAAGACCACGTAATGCATGAGATTCTTGCTTGAGATTACGAAGAGTTTCTACCTCGCCTCGAAGGTCTTCCATCGCGAGTTGATGTTCTTTATGCATTTTCTCCAATGCGTCTGCAGCCGCTTTATGGACCACCGATACTGTCATTACGAGTGGTTCGCTAGGATGATGATGATCATCCTCTTGGGGGATATTATTCCTGTCATCATTGTTGTTGTTGATCGCAACAGTGCTGTCATCATCATTGTTGTTGATCGGAACAGGGTTCTCATCATCATTGTTGTTGATCGGAACATGGGTCTCATCGATAGGGGGTTCTGGACTATCCGTTCCAAATGGCCATTCGCTGATCGTACTGTAATTGATATTGATTATGAGGGGTGCAGGTTGTTTGACGATAGGATGGAAGAAAATAAAATTTTCTCTTTTCAGAATCTCATGAGCAGCTGTTAGGGTTTCCTTATACTTTCCCGAATCGACTAAAATATTCACCTGTTGTTTCGCAGCATCATAGGAGGCACATAGGACATGGGGGAGTTCTTCCATGATAAGGTCCCTTAGGGTAGATCCATTTGTAGACTTCATTTCATCAAAAGAATTCCTGTTAGGAATATGATTCATTTGGATATTTGAACGACTATTCATCCATCTTTCATGATCTTCAAGGAGGGTATGGAATTTCGTTGGATCTTTCCCTTTCATATCCATGGGGACGTATTCACCCAATTTGATAGGATGGTGATTGACAAGGTATTCCATAATACGTTGTGCGATGTTCTTATATCGATAAGGAGAACATACCATGACGACATTCGTCCGGACTTTGGTTTTGTAGACTATTCTACCCGCGATTAAGACGTTGGGATAAATCCTTACATCAGTAATCCCCGACGGACAAATCACCAAGGGGATTTCATCAGGATGGAAGGTAAGTCTCGTCTTTGTTGGTGCTACTGTAGACATAATCTTCTCCATAAGACGATCCGTCCAAAATTTTTCATCACCCTCATTGTCATGTTCCCATCCCTGAAGGAGGAGTTGCCTTAGTGTCGTAAGCATATCATCATGATCATTACAAAGAGGATGTTTCTTGATATAAAATCCAACACTACACCAATTCACACCATGTTCAAATCCACCATAATGAAGTTCAATGAAAATTTCATTTTCTTTCGAAAATTCTTTCATATGTGACTTTAAGGCACCAAAGGGTATAGTAGAATGGATTTGTAATCCAAAGAGTAATCGTCACTTTCCCTTCCCAGTACTAGATTCGACATAGAATCGATCTTGAATTTCATCCTGACTCACGACTGTATCATCTGTCAGAAGATCTAGACGGAGACAAACTCCATAAATATCCCGAATCTCAAGGTATTCACCACTATCATCACCACTACCGTCCCCTTTAGTAGTGGCTTCATAGATTTGAGTTAAGATCTTCAACAATAGGTCCCGTTTCAAGACGTTCGTTTTTTCCTTTTTCGTTTTCAATACAATCTCCACCTTGATATCATAGGTCGTCATATGACGAGGTGCTGTTGAAACTCTCATGTGTCCCCCGGATGGTATTGTAAAGGAATTTAACAGGTTACCCTCAAAAGAAAAAAGGTTGAATGGACCTCGTGTCGTCACAGTGGTGGCAGATGCACCTCTTCGTTTTGGGGCACCACGCATTTTTTTCGACCGTACACAAAGCCGTTCTTTCTCGGATACTATTTTCGAGTAATGCGACTCCAGTAGTTCTTTTTTGACAGCTGCAAGCAAAGGTTTGTCATTCTTGTTGTCGGACATGCTTTCCTTGCACAGGATGCAGAATTATTGACCATCACTTCTTGGAATGGTACCATCCACGGCTTACCGGCATCATACAGTACCGTATTGCCGCATATGCGATTAGTTGTGTGTTGTGCCAGTGGTATATTCTCCTACTGTAGTTCGTCCGACTACGGTAGCCGTGGAGTACCGTAACCTCATAGGTATTGCAGTATTGATATGATATGTATGATATGATATATGAGCTTAACCTACTAGTACACGTACGATACGTAATCCGACCAACATACATATCAAACACGCGATACCGTTTGTACATAGATATGATGGGGTTGGGCGTCCAAGGGGGGATTCGGGCTGACTGTGAGTCCACGACCATCCATTCGAGACGTGCACATGTCGAACTTCTCGGAATCCAAGTGAAGAAAACAACTGTCTCAAATATCACGTCCTAGCTAGTACGGTAGTAGACCCGCCGTGTCATTTCTTGGCTTGTGTCGCCCCAAACACAGGAGTATGGACAGTGAAGGCCGGGTTTACAGCACTACCAGCAAGCCTTTGTGGCTGGGAACAAAAAACCACACCCACCCAACAAAGGCGTGTTTACAAATTACATCCCCATACCACTCCCCGAGAGGTGCCAAGGTTTCACCATTCGCATAAAAAGTAAAATCATTGCCTTCAATCATCATTCTTTTTGTTCCGAAGGCAAAAAAGCAAAGAAAAAAGACAATGAGATTCATTCTCCCGACTCTTTTCATCATCGTTACTACGACTACCCCAGCTGTTCTTGCTGGTCATCTTCGTTCGTCCATCGACCTTGTCGATGGCGATTCTAAGAACAAGAAGGATGATGAACAATCGCATCAACTTCAAGGTGTGACCCTCCGTATGAAGAAGGAGGCTCCCAAAAATGAACGATTCTTGTTGGAATCTGACGAACACGTTCTGGACTCCTTGAAAAGGAAGAAACAGCTGACACTCGAAAAGTATGAAGGAATGAAAGTTCTTCATGAAGAAGGCGGTTCGATGCATGCTGACTATGACATCCGTTCCAAAGAGGAGGGCTTTAGATCAACCGATAAACCGACCTTCCTATCGATCGTTGAGTCCGTGGTTGCGTTGAATGCTGCTGAATCGACCGGCGAATCTTCTCAAGAGAATGATCTCGATACCATGATCATCGGTGGTGGTACAGCAGATATTAATGAATTCCCTTACTTCGGTACGTTGTGTTTGGTTCGATGGGTAAACGGCCTTTTCATCTTTCTCATATGTTCTTTTGCATCATCTCATCATCGTCACGGCGTGAAGTCAATATGGGTGCATGTGGGGGTACGCTGATCGGACCGAACATTATTCTCGGAGCCGCCCACTGTAGTGGCTATACTGATCGATTTGTCTTCCTCGGTGGCGGTTTCACGATCATGGCGGAAGTCGTTGAAGAGCGTGTCCACCCGAACTATAATGAGGACAACTTCAGGAACGACTTTTCTCTGTACAGGTTGAAATCGCCCGTCACGACCGCCGCGGGTGCCCAAGTTGTCGTGAACACAAACGGGGCCTTACCGTCCGACGGCCAGTCTCTCACAACTATGGGGTACGGCCTTACCACTCCGGGGGGGATCGGATCGTTTTCTTTGCTCGAAATCGTTCTTCCCAAACTGAGCGACACTGCATGTCGGTCGGCTTGGGGTTCTCTCTTTGACTCAGCGACTATGCAATGTGCTGGTGGCGAGGGTGGGAAGGGAGTATGTAATGGCGAC